>Ga0209542_10001746_pt1 | contig 50481 bp, 51 predicted proteins | sample RifCSPhighO2_01_FD_184028 | JGI IMG/M metagenome (GOLD analysis project Ga0209542, IMG submission 184028) | Soil microbial communities from Rifle, Colorado - Rifle CSP2_plank highO2_0.1 (SPAdes) (version 2) | ecosystem: Environmental > Terrestrial > Deep subsurface > Rock core/Sediment ...
AGCAATTATGTTGCAATTTTTGATTGAATCGGTAGTTTTGACAGTTATCGGTGCAATAATTGGCATTGGCCTGGCAACTGTCACTACCACTGTTGCGGCAAGATATTCACCCCTTGAACCACTCATCACTTGGACAACGATTGCCATAGCTGTCGCCATGGGCGCGATTGCCGGAATTGTCTTTGGTTTCTTTCCGGCCGCTCGGGCAGCCCGCCAAAACCCGATTCAAGCCCTCCGTTACGAGTAGAATCTTTCGCGGAAGAAGAATACATATTGACTTAATGTAAAGTTTCCTTTACATTATTGGTAATGTCAGCTGAATTAAGATTGCTGTTGAGGGATTTACGCCAAGCCCAAGACTTGTCTCAAGATGAGCTCGCGCGTCAGTTGGGTATCTCTCGACAATCGATTATCTCTCTCGAGCAGGGTGCCTATTTACCTAGTTTTCCACTCCTGATTAATATGATCCATTTTTTCAATTGCTCGCTCGATCAGTTAGTCGAGGGGGCACCAAAAATAATTCAAGGAGTCGAGGAAGTTAATATAAATAAAGGAGGTAAAGATACTATGGAAATCAGACGATGGGATCCGTTCCAAGCAATTGATAAAATGCACGACGAGATGGGTGATGTGGTCGAACGAACGATCGGTCGAGTGGATTGGCCACAAGCACTTGGTACCACCGCCGGAGCAATAAATATTCACGAATCAGCTAAGGATTATATGATCGAAGTTCAAGTACCCGGTTTCAAAGACAGCGAAATCAATCTTGAGCTGTCCGAAAATACTCTGACAGTCTCGGGAGAGAAAGAAAGCGATCAGAAAGAAGTCAAGAAAAATTTCATCCGTCGTGAGTGGGAACAAGCGACTTTCTCCCGCTCGGTTCGCTTTGCCCAACCGATCAAAGAGGATCAAGTCGAGGCCAAACTTGCTGATGGCACCTTAACGATAGTCGCGCCAAAAGTCGAGCCAGTCAAGCCAAAAATTAAGAAGATTGAAGTTAATAAATAGTCGCCACTAATTGGGTATCCGTCTTAGCCAGAGTTCAACCAAAGTACACCCCCGGGGTGTACTTTGGTTTTAGCTATTAAGCGAAGAGTGAATCAATCACCCTGTAACAAGCCAGCTGGGAATTCACTATATTTACATCAATTCCAAATAGTTTCGCAGTAATTGATAGTTATAAAATTTGGGCTGTATTGAAACCGAGTAGAAAAAATAGCCCCAAGAGCAATAAGATCCTTACCCATTCCTGCCAGGTAAGTTTTGTAAATGAAAACTTTGTGCTGAAGAGAACAGATCCGATTAAAAATAGACCAAATAGAAATTGAGAGATTGCTAATTTATCTAGAATTCCTAGGTTATTCTTGGTCACTAATGTCATCACTGACAGTGAGAGGGATATTAGTGAAATTAGGTAAACTACTAACTTTGTGTTATTGCTCATTACTAACAGTTAGTATTATGTCCCCAATCGCTATCTTTTTTACCACTTCCATACCGGTAGTGACTTTGCCAAAAATGGTGTAGTTTTTGGGCAGATTGGGATTGTCAGCTAGCATGATAAAAAACTGGCTGCCGTTGGTATTGGGTCCAGAGTTGGCCATCGCTAGGACACCTTCTTTGTAACCAATTTTGTAGCTGGCAGATTCTGGATTCAATTCGTCCTCAAATTTTGCCCCGTAAATCGAAGTACCGCCAGTCCCGTTACCGTTCGGATCTCCGCCTTGAATGACAAAGCCGGGCTCAACTCGATGAAAGGTCAGGTTGTCGTAATAACCATTTTTGGATAGTGTCGCGAAGTTGGTGACAGTTTTTGGCGCATCGTTGGGATAAAGCTCAAGTGTAATCTCACCCTTGGGGGTTTTAATGATTGCCGAGGTAGCGCTAATTTTTTCGAATTTCGTTGGGTCAGTTGGCATGGTTGTGGTCTCCTTCGTAGTGTTCTCACTTATTTTTGTGTCGGTAGCTTCACTAATATTTGCGTCATTCGGAGTGGGTTTACTCTGTGGCACGAAGTAAAAGATCCCGATAATAACAGCTACAAAGATTGCTGCATAAGTAAGTTTCATTAGAGTTACATTAATGAAGCACGCGCTCCTTTGCAAGCGGTGGGAACAATTTTACCGCTTGCAGTCGCTTCCGTTCGGCAGTTACCGACTGTCCGCTGGACACTCAATTGATCCTGCCTCATCATTGTGCGCGGTAGTGGAATCGGACCACTTACCCTCTTTACGTCAAAAAGATGCTCTACCAATGAGCTAACCGCGCATTGTACCGGCTTTCAGCTATCGGCTGTCAGCTCGCAGCTAAAATGCTGATAGCTGATTGCTGATAGCCGTTAAGCTCTGTTAATTTTAGCTAATCTCTGCTTCGTTGGGAAGGCGTCTTTTGACGAGCGGCGATGGCGGTTTCTTCGTCAATCCGTTTCAGCAGGTCAGTCTGTTCTTTAACTCGAATCCGAGGCAGTTCAAAAAAGTTACTTTTTTCCGTCGCCACTCCGATGTTAGTAGTAACAGCGGCCTTAACACCAAGACCAGAAACGACATCGAGGGTGGTTGGATTATATTTACCCGAAGGGTAGGCAAAAACTGGATCTCGCGAACGCAAGCTGGTGCTAATCTCGGTAATTGCTTTCTCATACGAGGCATTGGCCAAATTCAAATGAGTGATGGTATGGCCACCGATCTCCATACCGGCAAGTTTTAGCTGTTGGATTTGAGGAGCAGTCATATAATATGTCCGACCAACAAAAACACTGACGACAAAAAAGGTGGCGGAGTAATTATATTTCTGAAGTATTGGTAGGGCTTCGGTGACATGGTTATCGTAACCATCGTCAAAGGTTAAAACGATTGACTTGGGCTGATACTTGCCGTTGGCAAAATCCTCAAGCGAAATAGTTTCATAACCAGCTTTTTTTAGGATGGAAAGTTGTTTATCGAAGGCCTGTGGTGAAACCGAAAGCTGAATCCCTAATGGGTCGTCTTGATTTTGGTAATCGCGAATATAGTGATACATCAAGATCGGGACGTAGACTGATGGTTGATTTGGCGGAAGATTAGACTCAGCTTGATCAAAGGGTTCGGACACTGACCCAGCTTTTTTTTGATCGAATAACGATTCGGTCGAAGACGATTTGATACCGTCGTAAAGCACTAACCCAACCAAACCACCACCGATCAACATCAGCCCAACAACAAGATACAGAAATACACCCTTCATGTTGCCATTGTACCTCTAATCGTTGTTTTGGGGCGGATTTCAAGGTAAAATTATCGTATTGGTCCCATCGTCTAGTGGCCCAGGACGCTGGATTTTCATTCCAGAAATCGCGGGTTCGACTCCCGCTGGGACCGCAGGAACCATCTACGAACGGTGATCGTTTGCCATTTTGATTAATTTCAGCGATTCTGAACATATGCGCCGATCATTTACTTTGATTGAAGTCCTAACCACCATCACCATCATTGGTATTTTAGCGTCGGTCGGATCATACGGCTACGCCATCGTCCTAACCCGTTCAAGAGATAATTCTCGAATCGCCGATCTTCAAACGATCCATAACGGCTTAGAACAATTCTACCTCGATAACCGGAGCTACCCCGTCTTTCAGCAGGATCTTGCTGGCAAGATAAAACCAGAAGCGGTTTGGCAACTTGAAGATGGTAAGTATCCCTGCCAAGATCGATCATCGAAGAAATATTTATCACCAAAGTATTTAGCTCAACTTCCCCAAGATCCTTCGAAGAAATTCAGTATCAATCGGGTACCCGATTGCGTCTCCGACCCTTTCGGCCAATATCTTTATTTCGCCATACCTAAGACTGCCAGCCCAACCAACTATTATTTGATGGCCCGAATGGAAAGATCTCAAAATGTTAATTACAATGTTGGTGTCGGCGTAATTTTATCTGGTTACAATGGCTTACCGAACTTCTGCTCAATAATTGCCCCCGATTGCTCACAAAATTACTTTGTCACTAACTCTGAAAACAACTAAACATAGATTGAATGACAATTGATGGCGAGTGATATATCTGCCCTTGATACCAATAAGCAAAAGCTGTCCCCATTTTGGTGGCGGTTTTTGGAGATCCTGCCTGGTACCTTAACCTGGGTGGCACTGCTGGGAGCGATCATATTAAGTTTTAGCCAGCCTGTACTGGTGGCGATTTTTGTTATCTGTTTTGACTTAAACTGGCTTTTCCGCTCCGTTAGGATGACGATCAACACCATTAGAACCTATCGATATATAAAGCGTGACGGTAAAATAAACTGGCACGAAAAACTGATCAATATCACTGCCGCAAAGAACGGAAATACTGTCTCAAGCCAAATCTCACCCGAAGAGCTCTATCACGCAATTATCTTAGTTCACTACAAAGAACCGCTCGAATTGCTTATGAGCTCGATCGAAAGTTATGCCCAAAGCAAAACTCACAAGCAAAAGTTGTGGCTGGTTGTCGCCTCAGAGGAACGAGCCGGCAATGAAATCTATCAGATATTTGAGGCTATTAAGAATCGGTTTAGTCAGGACTTTGGGTTAATTGTTCAAACAGTTCACCCGGCTGATGTAACTGGGGAGATAAAATGTAAATCCGCTAATGCCACGTGGGCAGCCAAAGAACTCAAAAAAATCCTCGACAGTCGCCAGATCAATTACCGTCAGGTGATAGTTCATAATTTTGATGCCGACACTAAAGTCTATCCGAATTATTTTGACTATGTCGCCTATCAATACTTGGTATCTCCCCAAAGTCAGCCGACTTCTTTCCAGCCCGTCCATGTTTACAATAATAATATCTGGGACGTACCCGCCTTAATGCGTCTGATTGCCCAGAGCTCAACGTTAATATTTATGCACAATATGCTCCGTCCTCGTCGTTTTCATCACTTTTCCTCCCGAAGTGACGTTTTTCAAACCATTATTGATATTAACTTCTGGACTGTTAACGCCATTCCTGAAGACTCGCGTCAATACTTTGATTCGTATTTTCATTATCACGGCCAGCTAGTGGTTGTGCCGATCTATATACCGCTCCGGATGGACGCCGTTTATGCCGGTCGCTACTGGCCAACGGTGAAGAATCAATACTACCAGCTACGACGTTGGGCGTGGGGAATTTCCGATTTGCCTTATATCGTCAACCAAGCCTTGGAGGATCGAGCGATCAATTGGTGGGAGAAATCGCGAAAGATTCTCGAGCTAATCGAGAGCCATTTCTCTTGGGCAACGGCGGCAATTTTTATTACCTTTATCGGCTGGTTACCCCGGGTTTTTAATAGCGATTTCACCAACTCTGTCTTTGGCTATAACTTTCCATTCGTCATCAGAACTATTTTAGGATTAGCACTGATCGGTTTAATTACCGGCATCATCATCAGTTTCCTACTTCTGCCACCACGACCGCGACATCGACGCAAACGCTACTACCTCAATTTTCTTTGGCAATGGATATTGGCTCCGATTGCGAGTATTTTCTTAAGTTCATTTGCCGCTATTGACGCCCAAACTCGACTAATGATAGGCAAACGACTCGATTATCAGGTGACTGAGAAAGCTGTCGCTAAAAGCCAGTTTTCTAAAGCCGAATAACGCTGGCCAGGCTGATAATATAAAATAGGCCAACCATAATCTCCATCGCCGTTAGGAAAATTAATATTAATATCCCAATTTTAACCAGCGTTCGGTCGGTAAAAAGCAAAAGTAAACTATCAATCACATATAGTATGACTAGCTGTTGATAGAGTAATAGACTATCGGGGTCGGCCAAGCGAGCTAAGAGAAATAAACCAGCTAATCCAAGGGTGAGTATTAACCACCAAAGTAGGTGATATTTAAACGGATTAGCCCGGAATTCTAGAAAACTCCTAATTAGTCTAACCATCGAGTGCCGACATAATGCTCTCTAGGGAAATTTTGGCCAACCCAATAACTTTGTCGGCCGCGCCGTAATAGAGAAAAATCTTTCCGCGAGACAGTATTGCGCCAGTCGGGAAGACGACATTATTAGTCACCCCTCGTTTCTCCCAATCAAAATGCGGCGACATGATCGGGATTTTAGTTCGCTTTAGCACCACGGCCGGATTCTCTTTGGCGAGTAGGGCGGCACCAACCGAGTAGGTATGGTTAGCGGAGACACCATGGTAAAATAGCAACCAGCCATCGTCAGTCTTTAGCGGTGGACAAGCGGCCCCAATCTTAAGCTGTTCCCAGGGTTCTTTGGCGGTCATCATCTCAATATTGCCTTGCCATTTTTTTAAGTCCGGTGAGCGAGTAATAAAAATACTCGGGTCAACCCGATGAATCAGCCAATAGAAGCCGAGGTGTTTCTCGGGGACTAAGACGGCGTCTTTACTATCGATATCAGGCAGTAGTACCCCGAGTTTCTGGAACGATCGCATATCTCGAGTTTTCAGGGCACTGACTCTAATTCGCCACGGCGTGCCGGGGGTATTTAACGATGGGGCCGTAACAATATGTCCGGTTGGATACACCGAAACAGCAGTGTATGTGATTAGTATATCTCGACCGAACACGGTCGCTCGTGGATCTTCGACTCCTAATCGTTCAGAGGGATTATTCGGATCACCCTCAAAGATTGGTTTATCGAAACGGGTAAAAGTTTCCCCATCCTCTGAAATCGCCAGACCAAAACGAGAGATATTATCAGCCCCAACAGCTCGATAGAGAAGGTGGATTTTGCCACCAAGTTCAACCGCCGCCGGATTCAAAACGCCGCCTACTTCCCACCAAAGATCTCTCGGCTCGAGAACAACTTGTCGAGGAAATTCCATAACTGTAATATACCCGAAAAGTACTCCATTACCACTCAGGACGGACTACGCGTCAACTGATCTAGAGCCGTTAATCGGCAAGAAGATGACGGAATCTTCGACCGCGAAATGACAATAGGCCGGTCACCAGACTAATCAGGCCAAGTGAAATTGTTTGTTGGCTATTGGTTCCGTCATCGGTCTGACTAGCCTGAACCCCGGCGACAATAATTGGTGCCACCGGCGGTGCGGATAAATTAACCGAGGAAGGGGTTGGCGATAGGGTAGTCTTGGCTGGGGTAATCGAGATCTGTTTTTTGGGCGTAATTGATTTTTGGATTAAGGTGGTGGGAACCGTTTGGCTGACCGGCACTGTCGCCACTACCGAATTAGCCAGTTCTTGACGAGATATTAGTTGGTAGTCAGCTGATAACGCCCAAGCTTCATTTTTGCCCGAGGCACTATTCCAATCAATGACGGCCGGCACAATCAACTGATCGTCAGGTCGGAACAGGGCTTTGGCACCGACATAATGGAGTTTGAGCGGATCGGTTAATCGATGGAAATAAAGATCGTCAGTATTGGCGGTGACAACACCCCCTTTCAATTGAACGCTTCGACCAATAAAATTATTGGCCTGATCTGGCTCGACAATCGGTAATGACCAATTGGTCAAATTGCCCAATTCTAAGTCGGCCACTGAGCCGAGTATGACCCGTCTTGTTTGACTAGAACTAATTTCACCACTGACCACGGCATTGATTTTTGTCTTGGTCGGTAAGGCGCCATTAGTTTGATTGAGATAAACTTGGATCCCAGACGAAGCATCTTCCAAATATAGTACCTCACTATCTACCACTTTCGGTCCAACCGTAATCACACCCGACAGCTCGACTAAACTACCGGCAACCAATTGGCGAGCTTGATTGATCGTTTGTGATAAAGTCGGCTTAGTTGGTAGGGTGACGCGGCTCCAGTTCGTAAAATCGGTGGTTTTATATAGATTAACATTACCGGCGCCTGACTGAGTCACGACCGATACAAAACTGGTGGTTGGCCCGATCTCAAATGCCTGAATTGGCGAGGTGGTTGACGACCACGGATTAACTTTCTTGAAAGCTGTTGAACCATTAGAAGCGAACTGAGTCAACGACCCATTATTCCAAATCAGCAGTCCCAACGGTGTTTGATGAGCATTACTAAACGCTCCAACGGTCGTTATTAGTTGCCACTGACCAATTTCAGTTGAAAGTTGTGGTTTGAGACCGCTGATTAAAAGACTCTCTGAATCACCAATTGGCACCACTTCGCCAGAACTAGTGTCAGTTAGCTCAATTAACTTTGGAGCTTCGGTTTGCCAGTCCAACTCAAGCCAATTACCGTTAATCTTTTTGAGGAGAATTCGCTCACCTTTAACGATCACTTGGCTAGCTTCCTCGGCACTATTCGTCGAGGGTAATCTAATAGTCGAGACCGTACCGCCCTGCCAAATATGGATTAAGTTATCATCAACCTTATCCCAGCCGACCAAAAGTTGATCTGACATAGTGGGCTTTTTCACCGAAGCCAGATTTAATTTTACCCATCGGTCAGAAGCCTCGGCCTGAAAAATTGTCCCGTCAAGACAATGAAATCCCAAGGTAGGTGATTCAAATAGACTCAATTCGGCACAGGGCGTCGTCAAAACCAACTGCCGGCTGTGACTATATTGGTAAATCGAAACTTTTTCGGAGGTTGGCTGGAGGAAGAGCAGGGTATTGTTTAGCTCGACAAATCGCGCCAAATCTTGGCTGGAGGTGACGAGCGGTGGCTCGATCGATTCAAACTGGTCGCCAGAGCGGAAAACCGACAGACCAACATCGGCATCCTTTCGCCGGAAAACTACCAAATTATTTTTGGTCAGCTTTAAACTAATTTCGGTGGCTGGAATGATTTTTTCGACGACGCTAAAGTTGAGCGGATTGTTCTGGCGATAAAGATATTGTTTCGAGCCCATTTCGACTACCAACCATATTTGGTCATCGAAACTGACTGATTGTTTGATGACGGCTTGATTGGGTAGCGAAATTAATTGCCACGGTCGGTTGGTGGTTTTTTGCCGGTAGAGTCCGCCCTTGGCACTGAAATACAAGCCGTTATTTTGGTTAAAACTGTCAGCACTGGCTGTGGTCGGAAAAAGTAGTAAGACAAACAAGGCAGAAATAAAGCCTACTTTACAATTCCTCATCGGCAATTTTACGATGAAGCTCAAGAATTGCTCGGGCAATTCGGTTGGGGTCGGGAATATCATCAATACTGAAATATCCCTTTAAACCGGTTCGGCCCGGTCCCCCCGTTGTTCCCTCGCCAGCGGTTTCAACAATTAGCGTGCCATAGTTAAAATATGACCGCAGGAAGCCATCCATTTGGGTTGAAACATTTTGGACTTGGCCTAAACTTAACTCGGAAATTTTGCGCGCCAACAACCCTTCTTGACTGACATTGAGCATCCGTAAATTAGTGATGAAAATGATGTCGTAATAAAAATCGAGCCAGCTGCCAAAGAGGAAGGTTAATAGAAAAAGGTAATAGCCAGATAGGGCGGTAATTAAAAGTTGGCGATATTGGGCTAATTGATCGGCAGCCACGAGGTTACCGACAAAGATTAGAAGGATTGAAAACAGTCCCATTGCCAGAAATAGGCCGAGCGTGCCCAAGAATCCCGCCCAATGGTGGCGAACGACAAAGAGGATCTTCTCGTCCTCGTGAAGATTGAGGTATAAGAAAGCCGATTCATTAGTATCGACATTGTCTTCAATCAAATGACTCATCGGCAAAATCCTCCAGATTTTGTAATTTCAAATTTAAAATTTTCAATGTCATGGTCGGGTAATAATATCAATCCTCCGGGTTAGGTAACGCCCAGGTAAAGTGAGCTGGCAATGAGAATAGTCACAATTAGAGACAGGTGAATAATTAAGATCGGGATTGAGGCGTCACCGGGTAGGCGATACTTAAAGACTTGAAAAAAGTAGAGCAGGTTAATCACCAAAATCATTACTAGGAAGGCACTGTAAATTGCCAAAATGATGCCGTTCGCTAAATCCATGAACTCATTGCAAAACTTGCTTTCGTTGATCTTCAACTGATTTTTTGAGCGAGAGACAGGAAACGCGAGGAAGCATACAAGACTGTACGTTGACGAGCGGTTCGTGGCTCGGAGCCAAAAAATCAGCGGGAAGATTAGAAATGGAGTTTTGTAATGAGTTCATAACTCAATACTAGCGAACATAGACCACTACGGGAAGATGTAAGTGACATTACCGTACGCCGCCGGATCAACACCGAGTCGGACGCCATAACTACGCGAGATCGACCAGTTGTACTCCTCAATATCAATCGTGCCATCGGCATTGACCCGATTGACCCAAGCGGCGTGACCGTACGGTCGGTTCGGACCGATTGGGATAGAAAGAACCGAATTGGCCCGCGGAGTCGAGCTAGTTTGGTAGCCTTGGTCACGGGCTAAGGCCGGCCAGTTCCAGGCACTCCCTTGTCCGGGTCGAGTATTGTAGAAAACTAAGCCGAACTCGGCTTGAAATTTCCAAGCAGCAAAAGAAGTGCATTGGCGTTTATAGTAAAGCCACGGATCGACGCCGTAGACGTTAGGTTCGTTGGCCCACGGATAACCCCCAGTCCCGCCAACCAGTAAGCGACCGTTACCAGAAAGGCGGCGAGCATCGTAGATAGCTTGACTGATTGACTCTTGCTCGCCTTGAAGTTTCTTAAGCAGCGCTTCGTACTGAGCTTGTTCACCCTGTGTTTGGAGGAGGAGATAGTTTTTCTGGGTTCGGCGACTGTTGAGAGAATTCTTAGATTTGGTCAAGTCCTGCTTTAAACTGACCAAACCGGATTTTTGGCTCTCGCTCTCTTTTTTCTTGCCTTCAAGCTCGGTTTTAGCGAGATTAGTTTTATCGATATTACCCTGTAATTCGGTTTGTAGGGATTGGATATATTGGGCCTGCGAGACCATCTCTGTCAGAGAGGAAGAGGCCAAGATTGAATCGAGCGGACTCTCTTGCGAGAGCTCGTAAAGAGAGATATAGGCGTGGCGAAGCTTTAATTGGAGACCATCAAGTTCAAGTTGAGTCTGATTAATATCCACCGCCAATTCACTGATGACCTGCTCTGTTACTGATATTTGGGCTTCGGTGTTGGTGATATTACCTTGGGTTTCAGTAATATCCTGATCAAGTCCGCCGACTATCCCCGTCAGGTCGCTGACTTCGTTTTTAGTTTGTTCGAGCTTCTTCTTACTTTCCTCGGCTTGACGGCGGAGATCAGTTTGGCGTTGGAGGAGTTGATTTAACGTTTCGGCATTAGCTGAAGGCGGGTATAACAATCCGGTCAACCAAATCACGGCGACAAAAATAATCACTCCTCTTGCCAATCGCCCTTGATATTTCATTACCTATTCAGTGTAACAGAGCCGTCAAATCTGGCTACGGCAACTATGCTAAAACTTGAAATTACATCTCCCAACCATATCGCACCCCAGGGGTGCGATTCGTGGTTAGAAAAACAAAAAGCTCTTTGACCACAGCCGATTGGACGGAAGGATCAAAGAGCCAGAGAGCCAGAGAATCAAAGATCCCTAAGCATCAGGGGGTCGAAGTGTCAGAATCGCGAGAGAAGACCATACTGACAGCGTCCCACTCGCGCGGGTCCGAGATCGATTCGAACTCGACCTCGACGATCCAGCCGTCGGAATCGTCCCAGGCGAAGTAGACCGCCCAGACCTTGTTCGGATCAGCTGGATCAATGACTGGTACCAGTAACCAGTAGCAACCCTCCTCTTCGGGATGGCTAGCCAACAAGCCAGCCAACTGACCGATCGTCAAGGCATCAGCTCCACCACCAAGTTCGGCGAGGATCTGCTCAAACCAACATGTATTGGTGGAGTAATACTGCTTTATGGGCGTTGGATCGACCTCTTCTGTCATCGTTTCGACTGAGGACGGTACGAAAAACAGCATAAAGTCTTGGCTAATACGCCAAAACTTAACTCCCCACCAATTGGTTCCTTCGGCGAAGAAATGCTCGGTCGAGTAATCGGCCAATTCGACCGTCACAAACGACCGAACAAACTTGAGCAAACTTTTTTTCAATGAACAACCCCCTCTCACACATGATGAGCCAATTCTAACATCGAATATCAAAATAATCAAGGATATTGAACCAGAAAATTTAGGTCTTCAGAAATCGCCTTATCGAGATCGAGCTGACTATCACCCCTAGTAGAACGCCGATCGCTAGTTGGATGCCAACAAGGGACCAGATATTGGCTAAAATTAGGGCGTAGAAATCAACACCAAAATTAGCAAAGACACTGTTAATTGTTTTTGAAATGAATCGGGAGATTATCAACAGAAAGGTTGTTGTCAAAATGGTCCCCAAAACACCGTAAAGTATCCCTTCGACTACAAACGGCCCCCGAACAAAAGCATTAGAAGCGCCGACATAGCGCATAATTTCAATCTCGTCCGAGCGAGCATTGATGGTGATGCGAATAATGTTCATGACATTGAAAACAGCGATCAGGCCAAAAAATAAGCTTAAGAAAAGACCGGCTCGTTGAATAAATCGAGTAATAGAAAGTAATCGGTCAACCGTTTCCTTGTTTTTGGAGTATGACACACACTCACCGCAGATAATTTTTTGGTTGTCTTGAATGGCAATACTGCTAACTAACCCTTGAATATTATCCGGGTTAGTGGTTCTAATCTGTAAACTTCGGGGGAGGGGATTGTAGGATTCACCAACTGGTCGTTTGATATTGTCGTTAATCGGGAGACGGTTCCAAATCGTCAAGGCCGCTCGTTTATCGGTAAAAGTAACCTCGGCGACCCCGTTTTGGAGTTTAATTCGGTCGCCCAGGGCGGTAATGTCGTTATCCAAGATCGCATCGTCCCGAAAATAGATCGTCAGATCAATTTTCGAGCGAATGGTGGTCGCTAAATCGCGAACAACTAAGCTCAAGACTAGCGAGACCGAGATCATTGTCAGTGTCAGGGTCATTAAAAGAGTCGCGCCAAGCGTCAAGTAGCGATTGCGCCAAAAGTTAGTGTAACCAAGCTTAATAATGCGGCGAAAAGTCTCCATAAGCTAAAGCGGCAAACGGCTATCGGCTGTCAGCTGGCGGCTTAAAATCCCAAGCTGATTGCTGATGGCTGATTGCTGATGGCTGAAAAAACTTTGTTTTTTCATATCACATACTTCCCCATCTTCTGATCGCTGACTAATTTACCTGATTTCATCAGTAAGACTCTTTTTTGGATCCGATCAACGGCTTGACGATTATGGGTTGCCAGGATGATCGTCGTCCCTTTCTGATTGATTCGATTGAGTAAATCTATAATTTCAAAAGTATTAACCGGATCGAGGTTGCCAGTTGGCTCATCGGCGATCAGCAGTTTAGGGCCATGAACTAAGGCTCGGGCGATAGCAGTTCGTTGTCGTTCACCACCAGAAAGCTCGTGAGGATAATTTTTCTGTCGTCGGCCTAAATTGACTAAGTCGAGTACTTTTTCAACCCGACGCAAAATATCAGCTCTAGTGACGCCACAAACCTCAAGAGCAAAGGCAACATTTTCAAAAACAGTTTTTTGCGGTAAAAGTTTAAAGTCCTGGAAAACAACGCCAATTTTTCGGCGATAATAGGGCAGTTCGCCACCTCGCAGATCGGCTAAGTTACGGCCGGCAACAAAGACTGCGCCTGAAGTTGGCGACTCTTGTTTGGTTAAAAATTTAATCAAGGTCGTCTTCCCCACCCCAGATTGACCAACTAAGCAGACAAACTCACCTTCGTAAATAACTAAATTGATATCGCTGACGGCGGCGCGAGCACCATACTTTTTGGTCGCTGATTTCATTTCTATCAACGGAACTTTAACCCCCGCTTCACTGACAGCTTGGGTGATCTTGGGCGAACCGACGGTCAGTATCTCTTGCATTACTTTAAGCTTAGCAGGGCTAGACCCGCGAGGGTAGTACGACCAAGCGTTGGCACCAAGTCTAAAGTTTCAAATCTTAAGTCTAAACTAAGTAACAATTTACAAGTACTAAGTAGTGAATACTTAAGACTTGATACTTGGTAGCTAGTTTAGACTTTAGCCTTCAGCCTTCAGACTTATCTGTACTTACTCCTTGAGGTACATAAGTCATAGAGTAAAAGCCCCGATGACGGCAACTGTCATCAGAATCATCACCGCAATTCCCAGAAAATTACTGATCGGTGAGTTGATGTGTCGTCCCATTAGTTGTTTGTTATTGACAATGTGAAGAATGGCAAAAATGAGAACCGGGGCGGTGATACCGTAGAAAACACCGGTATAGAAAAGGGCTTTGATCGGGTCAATGCCCAGGATCGGTATCATCAAACCAACCAGAGTGGAAACGATAATCACACCGTAAAACTGTTTGGCTTGGTGAAAAGTTTTGTTAAGACCCTCATTCCAACCCATTACTTCGGCCAAGGCGTACGAGCTACTGCCAGCCAGCACCGGTATCGCCAAGAGGCCCATACTAACAATGCCGAAAGTAAAGACGATATAGGCGTACGGCCCAACAAATGGTTTGAGGGCTTCGGCGGCGTCACGAGCGGTATTGATTTGGGTAATGCCGTGAGCGTTGAGGGTCACCGCGGTCGCCACGATAATAAACCACATGACGGCGTTAGAAACGAACATCCCAACGGTGACATCCTCCTTCATGTCACGCAGTTCATGTTTAGTGACAATCCACCGGGCCATAAAACGCTTCAACTTTGTTTGCTTATCTTCCACCTCCATCGAAGTTTGCCAGAAGAAAAGATAGGGCGATATGGTTGTGCCGAGGATGGCAACAAAAAGAAGAGCCGTCTCCCGATTTATTTTCATCGCCGGAACAACGGTATGAAAGATCGCCTCTCGCCAATCGGTTTGGGTAAAGTACGGCACGAACATATAGGCCAGCACTGTTAAAGCCGTCCATTTCAGAAATCCGGCCAGAGTCTGATACGAGGTGAAGATTAGCAATAAGACGATCAAGATCGAATAGAGGATAGCTAAAATTGGTTCGGGAATCGGAATAAACAAGTGGGTAACATCAGCCATTGCCGCTAAATCGGCGCCAATATTAAGGGTAATACCTACTACCGCCAAGCCGACCAAGATTACTAGAACCCAGCGGGGATAATAGCGGCGGAGATTTCCAGCCAAACCGTGACCAGTCACTAAACCGATCCGAGCACACATTTCTTGCATTACCGCCATCAACGGGAAGGTAAACAAGGCACTCCACAACATCCCAAACCCAGCTTGGGCACCGGTTTGGGAGTAGATGACAATTCCGGACGGATCATCATCGCTGACGCCGGTCACCAGACCCGGACCAATTTTACGCCAGAAATTTCTTAATCGATTCATATATCTAAACTGTAACGATTCCTCAACTAGAGGGCTAGTCGCTGGAGATCGCGCTCAAGCACCTTGACGGCTAGAGGGTCAAAGTCTTTAAGTGATTGCCAGTAGTGTTGGTAACTTTCAGCGAATTGTTTATCCTCGCCAAGCTCGCGGTATATGCCAGCCAAGAGGCCGTAGAGCTGGGTTTGGTATTGGGAATAAATATGGCCATCGTGGTCGGCCCGAAACCAACTCATGGATTCCTCGGCCCAATCTCTCGACTGTTCGAGCTGACCAAGTTTGAACTTTATTTTAGCGCCAGTGATTAAGGTTGTCGCTCGTAAATAACCAGCCGTGGGCTCTTTTTTGAAGATCTGCAAGGCCCGATCAACAAAGGCTTCGGCTTCTTTGAATTGGCCAAGTTTGTAGAAATGCAGTCCGAGCTGACCGTAAGTGGCGGCTAATTCGCCAAAATAATCGGTCGGTTCGAGTATTTCCGTCGCTTTTTGATAATACGTTACTGCCCTTGAATAATCCGCAGCGTTATCACTACAACTGGCGATATCACGAAATAGCGCCCCGAGCATTTTGTGGTCGTCTAAAGTTCGATAAAGTGCTTCGGCGGCAGTAAAAAAAGTTAGGGCATCTCGATAATAGGAACTTTCTTGGTCGAGAACCGAATCTGTCGCTGACAGACCGGCCGAGTGGAGGGCTCGGGCCTTAAAAAAAGTTTCATGTTTATCGGTTGCCATTTCAGCAATTTCTTTGTACGCCAGAACCGCCTCATCAACCCGAGCGTTATCACGCAACTGATCAGCTTGAGCGAGCAAATCTTCAAAATCAATTGAGGGCATTAATTTCAATAGTAACACGACTTACTCCTTGAGGTGCGTAAGTCATAAGTAACACGACTTACTCCTTGAGGTGCGTAAGTCATAAGTAAAACCCAACTAGCTTGTCGTTCTGATTCAATGTGGATCAACGAAATTCTAGATTCTGCCCTAATTCCAATTATGTCATTTGTAGCCTACGGACGTAGAATACGAACATAACGGTATATTATGACATGGGTCACCATCAGTCTACTATTTTCATGGCTCTGGAGAGCTAAATGTGGTACAAGTTAGATGCCGACACACTTGATACAGCGCTCTTTTCCAACTAGCTGGGTGAGTATTTTCACCCTCTACATATCACCCGTATTAATTGACCGAGGATGCATATATGACCGGCCAAAGGTTAAAGAAACGATACTGCACGGCTCGCCGGGCAGTAATCGGTGGCCTTATCGCCACGATTGTTGCCCTTGCCGTGCTTACAAATTGGGCGGAGCTTTGGATGATCAAGCAGGGCCGCTTGGTTTGGCCGTTGTATCCCTTCAATACCTGCATCAAAGTACTGTACGTCACCCTGACACTACTCTGCATGTTCACCGCCGTGTTTCCGGGCCTGCGAAGACTCCTCTTCAACAAGCCCGCTTCACGGCTGAGTAAGGTCGCTACAAACGCAGACCCCGATGACGTATCTGACACAGAGTGGGATGGGCTTGCCGCAAGCGACAAGCTGCTCCATCCGATTATCAGTCCTGATGAGGAAACGCTAGTTCGGGCCAGCGCACCGCAAGGCACTTCTGTTTCCGAACTGCTTCTTCGCGCTGAGGAAAACTTACGTCTCATCGTATAATGACAGGCAAAATCCCTTGGGAGGAATCATGCAGCCAGACTATGTTTGTCGACTCGTAGGCACCTTCCTCGGTGGTGGCGACCATTCGTCAGTTGTGGTAGATCACCTGCGAGTTTCATTGGAAGGGATCCATAAGGATCGCCATTTCGGCCATGCCAAACTTGCCGGAGTGCGCGAGAAGCGGCACCACCCCAAAGGCACCAAGATCTGGAATAGTCGTCAGTGGTCGGCCGTCTCCGTTGAAGAGCTTCAGGCGATTGCGGAAGCGATTGGCTGGGAAGGCAACATCGAGCCTGAGTGGCTCGGTGCCAACCTACTACTAAGCGGCTGTCCCGGTCTTACTTCGCTACCACCGATGACCCGCCTGGTCTTTCCTGAAGGTGTCACTCTACGGGTCTACAACGCCAATCTCCCTTGTATCTGGCCGGCAGAGACAATGGAGCGCGAGGGTGAAGTTCCTTATGAAAAAGCCAAACTATTCGCTAAGGCTGCACTGGATAAGCGCGGGATAGTTGGCTGGATCGAAAGCGAAGGGATTATCCGCCCCAACGATGAGGTACAGGTTTTCCTTCCGCAGGCACCCACAGAAGAGGACTGAGTAGTTCTCGGTAATACTCACCGAAAGGAGGTGATAACTTTGAATGAAGCAGATCGCTGGGCTGACGCAATCGAAAATGGCCTGAAGAATCGGATGGGACGTTGCGCTGTCATGGGAGAAGACGGTAAAGCTAGACCATTCAACGACGAAGAGCGAAAGGCACTGGTTGCGACGAACGCCAGTTCGACCCCAACTCTTTGCCAGAGACGGATGATAGTGACCGCATCTGGACGCATGTTTCCGGCGTCGAGTTCACTCTCGTGTTTGAAGGGTAAGAAGAATCACACAAGATACTGGCACGATCATGAATCTGCCAAATAGACAAAGCTATCGATGACCTCCGCGTAATGTGGGGGTCATTTTCCTACTGCTTAAAGAGAACGGGGAACGAGAGAACGAGGGGATGGTTCTCTTTTTAAGGTACGATTGCAAAATATTATTAGACTGGATGGACGGCTTACGCCTAAAGTGAGTAATTCGTATTTTTTAGCACCCACTCCTCTTATCACAATATTGTGATAAGAGAGGAAGCTCCATTTTCTTGGTTTAGTTAATCGAATCTGGCCCTGGTTTGGGTTGAATAATCAATATCAGCTCGGCGCCAATGATTTGGGCGTATCGTTCAAGAAAGCTGGTTGTTGGCTTGGTCCGACCACTCTCAAAACGCGAAATTGCTGATTGTTTCGTCTTCATTAAGCTAGCTACGGTCTGCTGCTTTAGACCAGCTCTCAAGCGAAATGACCGTAATGTGACAACATACGGTTCAATTTGCCGGAGTTTCGTTGTCGTATTTTTCTTTGAACTTCTCTCCCGTTTCTTCCTCTGTTCTACGTAATAGCTGTCGTAATACTTCTTTGTCCCCCAACGAAACATTGATCCAGACTCTCCCCCAAACCCTTCCGTCATATCTTCGACAATACTCATCAAATCCACCGTATCACAATATTGTGATACGGTGGATTGAAGTATTCATTAAAATTATTCCACGACCTACGCACTGAAGGGAGCAAGTTGGGACATAACGACACAATTCCAAACCAGATCCAATTAAACTGCGTGAGTCGTTTTATCGCCAGCTTCAGACTTGCTTCAGTTTCGAGTTAATACCTACCTCCCGTGACAGTGTTTATACTTTTTTGGTCGACTGTTCTCATGAGTCGCTCCACATGGGCAGGGATCGTTCCGACCGACTTTTTGGCTTTGACTTGATGTGGTTGAAAGTGGCTCGGAGGGGTCGTTAGTGATTAGTTGTTGCGGTGTTGGTTCGGTCTTTATCGGTTCGTTAGGTTCGATTTGGGCCCGAATGAGGAGATCAACAATTTGAGCATCAATTGCCGCTTGAAGTTGGAGAAAAAGATCATAGGCCTCGCGTTTATACTCAACGATCGGCTCTCGTTGGCCGTAACCACGGAGGCCAATACTCTCGCGCAGGGCCTCCATTGTTTTAAGGTGTTCGATCCAGATCGTGTCTATAATCCGCAAACTAATCGCTCGTTCGACATCGAGCTGGAGTTCTGCTGGCCAAGAGGCATATTTCCGCTCATAGTCGGCGATCTGTTCTGGGTTCATCAACGAAGTCATTTCTATATGTAATGCCGCCGCCTGATCGGGTTCGGTTTTGACAATTCGATCACGGCGACGATAAATGGCTTCGCGATGCTTATTCATCACATCGTCGTACTCGACTAATTGTTTGCGGATATCAAAGTTATGAGTTTCGACTTTGGTTTGTGATTGTTCAATTGCTTTGGAGAGTAGGGCATTGTTGATACTAACATCATCGGGAATTTTTAGACGTTCCATCAGACCCTTCATCCTCTCACCGCCAAAGATCCGCATCAGATCGTCATCCATCGAAATAAAAAACTGACTAATTCCGGGATCGCCTTGGCGACCGGCCCGACCGCGAAGCTGGTTGTCGATTCGCCGTGATTCGTGTCGCTCGGTACCGATCACAAATAATCCACCGAGAGCGATAATTTGCTGGTGATCGGTTTCCCATTTTTTGAAGGCGGCCGCCTCTTTCTCAGTTGAGGGCGGTTGACCACCAAGAATTATATCGACCCCTCGGCCAGCCATATTGGTGGCAACAGTAACGCCACCTAGCCGACCGGCTTCGGCCACGATCGTACCTTCTTTTTGATGGTGCTTGGCATTAAGAATGGTGTGAGCAATCTTGGCGGCCTTCAGATATTTTGATATTTTTTCTGACTTGGCGATGGAAACGGTGCCGACTAAAACCGGCTGGCCGCTACCATTCAGCTCCCGAATGAGGTTTGTAACGGCTTTGAACTTAGCGTCTTCGGTCTTGAAAATTACGTCTTGGCGGTCAATTCGAACCAACGGTCGGTGGGTGGGAATAGTTACAACCTCAAGATTATAAATTTTGGAGAACTCTTCGGCTTCAGTGACGGCCGTGCCGGTCATACCTGATAGTTTGGCATAAAGACGGAAGTAATTTTGGAAAGTGATGGTCGCTAACGTCACTGACTCCTCTTGGACCGAAACACCCTCTTTGGCTTCGATGGCTTGATGAAGACCGGAGGAATAACGTCGACCGTGAAGCATCCGGCCAGTAAACTCATCAACAATAATTATCTCACCGTCTTTAACCACATATTCTTTGTTTTTATGGTAGAGGGTATATGCTTTCAAAGCAGAATCGACATGATGAACTAATTCGGCATGTTCTGGAGCATAGAGATTGTCGATGCCGATCAGACCTTCGAGTTTAGTAATCCCCTCGGAAGTTAGTGAGGTGGCATGGGCTTTTTCGTCGACCGTAAAATCAAGTTCTGGCTTTAACTTACTAACTGTTTGGGCAAATCTAGCGTAGAGTTCACCTCCCATCGCACTGGGGGCAGAGATAATCAACGGAGTTCGCGCTTCGTCAATTAAGATAGAGTCTACCTCATCAACGATAGCATATACTAATTCTCTTTGGCTGATCTGATTAACAGCTTGAGCCATGTTGTCTCTTAAATAATCAAATCCAAACTCATTATTAGTACCGTAGGTAATATCAGCCTCATAAGCTTCCTTTCTGGTGACAACTCTAAAATGACGCAAGCGCTCATCACTCTCACCATTGTCGTGAGTCGAATCGTAAGCATACGAAAACTGCGGACCAATTACAGCAACCTTTAGCCCGAGTAAGGTATATACTGGACCGATCCAGCCGGCATCTCGACGCGCAAGATAATCGTTAACCGTAATTAAATGGGTGCCTAAACCAGTCAAGGCATTTAGATAAAGTGGCAAACTGGCGACTAGTGTTTTACCCTCACCGGTTTTCATCTCGGCAATCTGTCCTCGATGCAATACGGCACCACCCAAAATCTGAACATCGTAAGGTCTCAAGCCAATACTTCTTTTGGCCGCCTCCCGCACTAAAGCATAAGCATATGCTTCTTTAGGGACCAACAATTCATTAATGATTTTTTTGCGTTCCTTGTTTCGTTCTTGACGGTCGTCGATAATATTAGTTTCGGACAGAATTTCGCTGGCCGCCTTAGATAATTCGGCCTTTAATTCTATCGAAACGGTCGTCAATTCGACATCGGTCTTAGATTCGAATTGACTTTCAAGGTCATTGGTCTCATCAACTACTGTTTGATAACGATTGACCTCTTTTTTATTGACGTCGCCAAAGAAGCGCTCTAAAAATGACATTGAACTCATTGCAAAACTCGCTTTTGAGTATTTTGGAATGATTTTTTGAGCGAGAGACAGGAAGCGTGAGGAAGCATACAAGATTGTACGATGACGAGCGCTGAGTGGTTCGTAGCCAAATAATCGGCCAAAAGACCAGAATTGGAGTTTTGTAATGAGTTCATAACCTAGACTCGCCAAGACCGAGGTAAATTGACCGAGCCATCGGGACGTTGGTTATTCTCAATATAGGCTAGGAGTAGTCGCTCGGTCGCCAAAGTACCGTTGAGGGTGTGAACCAATCCTTCACGGCCGTCACTCTTTTGACGATATTTTATCCCAAACCGGCGAGCCTGATAATCAGTACAGTTACTGGCCGAATGAGTTTCCCGATAGCGTTGCTGGGAGGGGAACCAGACTTCAATATCTATTTTTTTAGCCGCGGTTGACCCCAAATCGCCGCTGCCGATTAAGATTTTCTGGTAGGGTAGACCAAGTTTTTTCACAAAATTCTCCTCCATCGAAACTAAAAATTCGTGTTCCTCGGCCGACCGATCCGGAGTGGTAAACGAAACCATTTCGACTTTATCGAACTGATGTTGACGGAACATCCCCTCCACGTCCTTACCGTAGGAACCAACCTCACGGCGAAAACAGGTTGAAAAACCGACTAATCTAATCGGCAAATCCTCCTCTTTTAATGTCTGGGAGGCGAATAGTGCTAAGAGAGTTTGCTCGCTCGTTCCGGGCAAGAGTAGTTCATCTCGCTCAACCTTGAAAAAATCTTCATTGAGAAATGGCAGGTAACCAGCTTTTTCCAATGTTTCGGCTCTGGTCATCACGGGTGGAATGATGGGCGTAAAGCCGTGATGGACGGCGCATCGCAGGGCTTCGCCCATTATCTGTAAGTGCGCCCAAGCGGCGTCGCCCTTGAGATAGCGGTATCTGGAGCCAGACCAGTCAGCCGCCGTTTTGAGATCGAGCCAACCGGCCCCAACCATTAGCTCGTGGTGAGGACGCCCTTCGGTTAGGCGGATTTTACCAACTTTTTCCACCACCGTATTGGCTGTTTCGCCATCACCAACTGGTACGTCATCGGCGACTAAATTAGGAATACTTAAGAGGGCAGTTTTAGCCGCAAGGTCTGCTTTTTTCAATTTTCCTTCAAGAGCAGTTATCTTTTTGTTAACAGCTTGGGCCCTCTTCAACTCCATCGAAGCGGGCTTACCGCCACGACTTAGTTTGTTTTTCTCAGCCCTCAGGGGCTCAATTTGGCCTGATAACTGACGCCAAGCGAGATCGAGATGGAGATACTCATCAACTAATTTCGGCTCTTCACCGCGCTTGGTCAATGACTCTTTGACAAGTTCTGGATGTAAACGCATTAATTCTCGATCAATCATGGTTTCTAGTGTACCAAACCACCCCCTGAAATACCAAGACTACTATGCTACTGAAACAATTTTATACTGAATTTTACCGTCGGGCGTTTCAACCGCAACTTTGTCTTTGGCCTTGTGTCCAAGCAAGGCCTTACCGACCGGCGAGTCAATCGAAATTTTATTCTTAGCTGGATCTGATTCGGTCGGACCGACTAACTCAAAGACCGCCTCTTCGTCATCGACCAACACTGTCACCACGGTACCGATGTTGATGCTTCCATTCGAACCGTTGTTGGTATGGGCAATCTTGGCGTGCTTGATAACTTCTTCCAACTCCTGAATTCGTCCCTCAACAAATGATTGCTCTTCTTTGGCGGCTGAGTACTCGGCATTTTCCGACAGATCGCCCAGTTCCTTGGCTCCCTTAATACGGCTAATTACTTCTGGGCGACGAACAGCTAGGAGTTCCTTTAGTTCCCGTTTCAAATTCTCCAGACCTTCTTCTGTAATAAGGATATCTTTTTTAGGCATATTGATTATAAATAAATTGATTTAGTTGAACGTTTGGCAGCGGATGGCTTATTATCGGTAATTTTGTTTTATTTGTATTTACTCTGAATCAAGTGATTTCGGGCTGTCTATTACCAGAAAACTCGGAGTGTTGGTTTAACATCTGGTTAAGCTTTAATGTTTGCTAGCAAGGGTCTCAACTTAAATAAAGAAGAACCCCAGCCGACTAGTCGCTTAACAGCTCGTATCAAGAGTCTAACAGTTGGTGATTTTTTGTCAAGAGTTGGGGTTTTTGTAGGAATTGACAAATAAATAACAGGTTGAGATTGAATGTGGGAGAATTTCCCAGCAATATTAACCGACTAAGTACTGTACACTATCAATAATGGTTATGAACTCATTACAAAACTCCAATTTTGGTCTTTTGGCCGATTTTTTGGCTACGAGTCACTCAGCGCTCGTCAGCGTACAGTCTAGTATGCTTCCTCGACTTACGTACCTCTCGCTCAAAAACTCATTCCAAAATACTCAAAAGCGAGTTTTGCAATGAGTTCTGAGGATCGTCGTTTTGTCCGCTTACCAACATTACCCTCGTGGGAGAAGTTATTATCGCGTCTTTATATCTTACCCGAGGTAGCGTTTGACCAGAAAGCCCTTCGCCTCGAATTACTTGGCCTGATCAGTAATGATTCTATAACACTCGATCAGCTCTACACCCGTCTGTGTGTATTTTTGCCAAAAATAACCAATTGTGAAGGAGTGATTATTTGGTCCACGGGTCAGTCTGGGACTAAGATTATCTCTACTAATTTGTCGTCAAAGGAAGCATTGCGCTGTGTTGAAACCCGAGCCATCATTAAGATCGCTCGACCCGACCATTACTATTTCAACAAAAACTCACCCATAACCCTACAAATTAACCGTAAACCCATTAACCATTGCCATGTCCTATCTTTGGGTGAACTTGATAGCCGTCAGTATTACCTGCTGTCTTTTAGTGGTCGGGCGATATCGGGAGAAATTAGTCGCGTTTTTGAAGTTGTTCGACAAGTCTTAAATCTACGACTAAAAAATAGTCAGTTAAAACAAAATTATCAGCAACAGGGTGCCACAATTACTAATCTAACCGGTCAGTTGGGGGAAGGTATGGTCATGACCGATAGCGAATTACGGATTACTCTCTGGAATCAGTCGATGCAAAAGTTGACTGGGATACGGACCAGTCAAGCGATTAACCATCAATTTGAGCAAGTCTTCCACCGAGTCGGGCAACTTGATTGGTTAAGAACCTTGGTCGAGGATACAAAAAGTCAGGTGCCGATGCACCAGTTCGCTGACTTTGAGATCCTAACTCAAGACGGTGATCGTCGTTGGGTTAGCAGCTTAGTAACAATATACAAAAATCGCTCCGGTAGTTTCGAGCAAGCAGTTTTAGTGACCCGCGATATATCTCACAAGAAAAGTCTAGAACAGAAAAAGAACGAGTTTATCTCCATCGCTACTCACGAATTACGGACTCCCCTAACCGCGATCAAGGGTTACTTAAGCCTGCTTGAACGAAAGAGCGATAACCTAACTGAAAAACAAAAATCATACTTATCGCAAGCCACAAAAGCTAGTAATCGTCTGGGGGGGTTGGCTGAAGATCTACTCCGAGTGACCCAAATCGACCAAGATCGAATCCAGTTTAAGCCCCAGAATATCCATCTTTTTTCACTTCTTAAAAAAGTTGTTCGTGACTTTAAGCCAAAGGCCATAACCAAAGGGTTAACTCTATCATTAACCGGTAGTAATCTTCGCGATAAAGTCCGGCTAGACCAAGTCAGAACCGAGCAGATATTTGCCAATTTAATTGATAACGCCATTAAATACTCTAACCAAGGAACGATAAAAGTTTGGCTTGAAATAAATGAGGATAATCAAGGATTAAATCCTCAATTGATCGTTAATATCCGTGACACCGGTATCGGTATTGATTCCAGAAATATCGAGGAAATATTCGAAAAATTCCACCGCTCCCATCGTCCAGAACAATCACGGGAGCAAGGGGCTGGATTAGGATTGTATATTGCCAAATCTTTTGTTGAAAAACAGAATGGAACCATTACAGTCAAGAGTCGGGCTGGTAAGGGAACGCACTTTACGGTGACCTTCTTGGTAGAACAAACTAAAAGGAGAAGAAAGAATGAATAAAAACATAGGTACGAAAAGCGTGGATAAACATGTCTTGCTAGTTGAAGATGAGCCGCTCTTGATCGATTTATATCAAGAACGATTCAGTGAAGAAGATTTTAAACTGGAGGTTGCCCGTGATGGGAACGAGGCCTTGAAGAAAGCCAATCAGGATACAGACCTGATTTTATTAGACATTCTTCTACCGGGAATAAACGGTTTTGAGGTCTTGAGACGGCTGAAAAAAAACTTAGACACTCGCGATGTACCAGTCATAGTCCTAACTAATTTGGGCAGTGAACAATCTGATACTGATAAGCAATTGGCCTTTTCTCTCGGCGCAGTTGATTATCTCGTCAAAGCGTATCATGACCCTGATGAGATGGTGGAGATTATTAAAAAAAGATTACAGTGAGACGTATTGTTAGTAGTATTTGCTAATGACTTCAACTGGATTTCTGGCACACTTGCTAAGTGTTCCTGACAATCACCGCCGATCGGATGCCCGCTTTGTCGAAGCGAGGTTATATCACCCTTCGGATGAGGAAGACTGGGAGATTGTCAACGTACCTTCTGCCTTCTGCCCTAAAATGAAGACACGACTAACGAAGTAGCTTCGATTGAATGGTTGTGATGGTAGGTGTGAAAGTCGTGGATGAGAAGAGCCTTCGGGATCGGCGCGAAATCAAACGAGGCCGAGTAGATGGCTCATCGGTAGTGACTGGGGGCGGCAAAATATCAAAAATACTCGAGCACTAAGGAGAAAAAAGGCCTCCATACGGTGTTCGGGTATTTTTGGTATTCAGCTAAACAATTTGGCAAAGAGGGAGGCCAAGTAGAGCTCAACCGCATCAGCGAATACTCTCGGGTCACGTCCAACTTTTTCTTTAATCCGGTCGAGTCGGTAGATGACGGTGTTACGGTGAATTTTTAGTTTAAGAGCCGCTTGGGTCAGATTTAAATCCGTAGCGATGAATGCTTCCAGCGTCTCGATGAGTTGATGATCTTCAAGAGAAGAAAATAGCTTGGCGGCAAAATCCTTCTTTTGTTGGTCGCTGCCCATGAGTAATAGTGGTAGAACGCCAAGAGTTTCAAAACGGTGAGTTTGGTTACCACCAATAATTTTTTGACCGATCTTTAGGACCTGCAAAGCCTCTTGGACTGAGCGAATTAGGCCGCTCGGCGTTGTGGCGGCCGAACCGATCCCAACCGTTATCTCGTTAATATGAACGTTCTTGAGTGGTGAGGTGATCTCTTCGTAATGACGTGATAAGTGCTGGCAGAATTGAGAATAAGCGGTATCACGGAGATCTTTAAGAACTAGAAAGGTATCGTGCCCAATGAAGCCAACTAAATTGTCCTGATTTTTAGTAAAAAAGCTCGTTAAGGTGTGGTTAAGATCGCGCTTTTTAGCCTCAATTAGGCCTTCTTTTTCTCCTAATGGCGAACCCAAAGTCTGAAGATAGTTATCCCAAAAACCTTTTAGCTCAAAAGCGATCGCCACCCTTGGTAGATCGATACCAAAACCGAGCGCCATTAGTTGTTCTGATAGCTCCTCTGGATCAAGCGTTTGGGGACGAAAAGCGACCCGGGTTAGAAGTAGATCAACGGCACTGGGCCTCGGTCGATGAGTTGAGATAAACTGTTGAACGATTAGTTCGGCCAAACTGTTAATAATTTGGGTGGTTTGAATATCTTCCAAAGGGACACCAGCCACAATTATGACTAATAGTTTACCTTCGAGATAAATCGGGATCGCCTGTACATCTCTTTCACCCTTGATCCTCGGTGAAGACTGGTTATCGGCTTTGAAGACAGCTAATAGACGATCAGAACTGTTATCTCGACGAATCGTGACCTGTTTTTGGTTGCCAAAATCAGTGAAATCCTTATAGATTAACCCTCGTTCGTCAGTTAGCGCTAATGGCTTGGTAATTACTCGTTTAATTTGCTCGTAGAGTTGTTCAAAGAGTTTTGGTGACATACTTAGTATATTCCTACAAATTAAGACCCCTTACAAGCCGTAACATATCCCGACAAATTGATTAAAAGTAGGAGTCGATTTGGAACTAATCACAGTAATGGTCAATTCTAAACCAACGATCTTATCAACTAAGATTATGGGTTCTAACCCATAATCATCACCCCAGCCAAGGCGTCTGGAAATGATTAGTCAAATATTACCACTACCGAAGTACACCCCTGGGGTGTACTTCGGTGTATTTGAGATTACTCGGTTGGTGGGGGTTGGATTGGGGTCAGTGGTAGTTTGAAGTAGGCCTCGATCATCTGCTTCGCCACCGGTGCCGCCACGACATAACCTTCACCGCCGCCCTCGACAATAACGGTGACGGCTACTTTAGGATTTTGATAAGGGGCAAACGCCGTAAACCAAGAGTGGGTTTTCTCCTTGGCCTTATCAAATTGAGCTGTGCCAGTTTTAGCCGCTACCTCGACATTGAGTCCCAGAAATGATCGGGCTGATCCGGTCGTGACTGCTTGGCGCATTCCATCACGGACGACCTGTAAAATAGACTGGGGTGCCAAATTAGCACTGGTGATTTTGACTGGGTAATCTTTCTGCCCCAAAACTCGCGAAAAAGAAGATTTGACTAATCGTGGTGTCAGTAACTGGCCGTTGTTGGCGATCGCCGCGGTCGCTCGAACCAGCTGTAATGGAGTTACCAATAGGTCACCTTGCCCGATAGATAAATTATAGGTGTCGCCGATGTACCAAGCCTCTTTTTTAATTTTCTTTTTCCAATCGGGCGTCGGCACGATACCGGCTTGTTCATTGGGAATATCAATGCCGGTTTTAGTCCCGAAACCGAATTTTGTCAGCCCGGCAGCCAATCTCTCCGCCCCCAAACCACCGATCTGTTTGTAACCACCGCCGATACTGAAAAAGAAAATGTTGTTACTTTCGGCGATCGCTTGTCGAACATCACTGACCCCGTGAACTTTCCAGTCGTGAAAACTCCATGGGCCGACTTCAATTTTACCGGCCGAAGTGTCAATTTTGGTTAATTCATTTATTACCCCTGTCGTTAACCCAGAGGCCGCCACAAAAGGCTTAATAGTTGAACCAGACGGATACTGACCAGAAATGGCTCGGTTAATGAGTGGCGAACCGGGATCTTGAAGCACGGTGGTGCGTTTGGCCATATCGGTGGTGGAAGAAAAAAGGTTGTTATCAAAAGTGGGCAAACTGACCATCGAGAGAATATCGCCAGTTTCCACATCAATGGCTACGGCAGCCCCGCTGGTCGCCCCCGATTTAGAGATCGATTCTTGTAGAGCATTGGCAGTAACCTGCTGAAGATTCGAATCAAGCCCGAGAATCAACGAGACCCCCGATTCTGGTGGCTTGCTGCCAACCGTTCTAATCGTCCGACCAAGTGAATCAACTTCAGAAATTTCTTGTCCGGGAATACCTTGGAGGAGCTCGTCGTAGGTCCGTTCAAGGCCTGATTTGCCCACCCAACTCGTACTTAGCAGATCGGGTCGGGTTTTCCGATCTTCCAAATCATATTTGCCGATATAACCCAGCAGGTTGCCAAGTGAAACGACATTAGCATAATCTCGAATCGGTTGTTTAATTAATTCAATGGCGCTGACGCCGTGAATCTTCAACTCGATAGCCAGGGATTGATCTCGATTCAATCCTTCAAGTAGGGTAATGACATCACGATTGTGTAGGAGATTAATAACTTTTTCCAGTCCCTCACGATCAAGAGAAATTAGTGGAGCCAATTGATCTAAATATGCCTGACGGTCTGATGACCTTTTTGGTAACTCACCCGGATGGAGTAGGAGCGAATAACTGGGCACATTAGTAACTAATGCCACACCGTTCCGGTCATAGATCAACCCTCGGGGGGCGGCCGTGAGAGTGGTTTTAAGACGGTTACCCTCCGCCAATCGATAATTTTCTTGTCCTTGGGTGATCTGGAGGGAGATTAATCGAAAGATAAACAGTCCGGCAATTAAAAAAGTAATCGCTTTGAGAATAAAATAGGAGCGACGACTACTAATATTTGACTCCATAATCTCACTACTTGCGAAAATCTCATTGCCGTAATCTACTTCGACTTTCTTCAGCGAGCCAAGTGGCAAATACGGATCAAAAATCCCGACATCATCTGATCTGATTTTCGACGGTCCGAGACGAGCCGAGACCCAACTAAGAAATTTGAAGAGCCAGTTGCCCAGCTTCCAATTCAGCCGATTCGACGACCGGCCCATTGTTGAAATAATCTTAATCGCATCGCTATCAGATAATAGACGGCCACACCCAGTATTACATTACCCAAAATGACAAAAACAACGTCTTTAAGATCGAGATTTCTGGTGGCAATGGCCAGAAAAAGGGGGGTGATCAGTGAGACGATAGACAGAGCAATCAGGGCGTGGAGGATAGAACCTTCTTCAAAGGTACGCTCCTTGAGAGCATTGACGACTAAGACGATACAAACACTGCCGATCGCCCAAAGCCCAAACCAACTCCAACCAACCAAATCTAGTAATAGCCCACCCACCATCGCCATGACCAAAGCTGAAGCTCGACTCCCAAACCAGCTCTGGCTCCACAAGAAAACGACCAATAAATTTGGCACTAGTGGCGAAATCTGTGTTAGATGACCGACTGGTCCGAGCATTAAGCCGATGATTATTAGTAATGATATCCACTTCATCATTTTGGCTCTTGACGTTTAGGTGACAACAAAAACAATTGTTAAGTCGCCAAACCGCAATGGTGAACTTATCCGGAGGGTCAGAAATATCTCTTCTTTCGAAGAAATAATCTCTTCAACTTTTCCGATGGCAATGCCGGGTGGGTAAATGCCCTCAAGCGAGGAAGATACTACCGACTCCCCAACGGACACCGACGTGTTAATGGGGATATTTTTCACCACTAATCCCTGTAGACCACCGGAAAAGTTGAAAACGGTTTGGCTACCAGTCAAGATTACTGGTGTGAGCAAATTGCGATTGGCAATCAGCCAGACTTCGGCCGTTGCCGAGGCGACCTTATTTATTTTTCCAATCAGAAATCCATTGGAGATTACAGCTTGATTTTCTTTGATGCCATCGCGACTACCTCGATCAATCGTGAAAGCCAGATACTGTCTGGAGGGTGAGAACGACAGAACTTGAGCTGGTGTCAGATGCAGGTCATTTCGGCTAGATTTAAAGTTCAGGTCTTGCCGAAGTATCTCGTTTTCATTTTGGGTGGACTTGAGTTTGGCTAGCTCGGCTTCTAGGGTCGAGTTTTGTAATTTTAGGCTTTGATTTTCTTTCGCTAGATCGTTGATAGCAAAAAGAATTCGAGCCGAGGTACTCAAGCGATTGGCCAGCGAGTCAAACTTTCTGGCTGGCGTCCCGATCGCTCGGCGAGTAAATTCACGAACTGGCGAAAAAAATCTAAACTGGCTAGCGATTAATAACGCGACGACGACAAATAGGATGATAACTCGATAATTCCAACGAGGAAATCTCATGGTAACTTCGAACTTTCAGTTCGAACAATTTTCAAGTAGCATTTTTCAACTACGAGCTTCCAGCGAGGAGCGAGTGCTAACGACATTTTTAAAAATGGAACTGATAACTGAAAACTGATAACTGAAAACTTTTTCATCATCATCTTAATGCACTACTTAATAAGACGCTTTCTAAGGTTTCCAAATCTTCTAAAACTACCCCAATTCCACGAGCGACACAGGTTAGCGGATCGTCGGCGATAAAAACTTTGGTCTGAATGGTTTGGGCAACTAACAAGTCGAGCCCTTTTAGGAGTGCCCCACCACCGGCAAGAATGACGCCTCGCTCCATAATGTCGGCGACTAGTTCGGGTGGGGTTTCCTCGATTGTCGATTTGACTGCCTCGACGATGGTGGTAATTGATTTATAGAGTGCCTGACGAACTTGTTCGTCGTTAATCATCTCTTGACGAGGTAAACCCGAAACTAGATCGCGACCACGAATCGGGCGTTCCAGAGGTTCTTTTAGGGGAATTGCCGAACCGATGTCAATTTTTATCTGTTCGGCTGTTCGATCACCAAGCAGTAAATTAAAATTATCGCGAGCGTAATTAATAATATCGGCGTTCATCTCGTCACCAGCCGTTCGAACCGAGCGGGAAGCGACGATGCCACCCATAGAAATCACCGCTACCTCGGTCGTTCCGCCACCGATATCAACTATCATACTACCGATTGCTTCTTGAATCGGCAGTCGGGCGCCGATCGCCGCCGCCACCGGCTCTTCAATCAAAAATGCTTGACGTGCTCCAGCATTAAGGGCGGCCTCTTCGGCCGCTCGACGCTCAACTTCCGTCACGCCGTAGGGTACCCCGATCACGACACGGGGACGTGGCAGAAGAGAGAAACGTTCCCTATGAACCCGTTCAATAAAGTAGCGGAGCATCTGCTCGGTCACTTCAAAATCCGAGACAACGCCATCAACCAGCGGTCGAGTGGCGATGATATGGGCCGGTGTCTTACCGACCATAACCTGAGCATCGGTGCCGATCGCTAAAATCTGTTTAGTCCTTTGATTAATTGCCACCACCGAGGGTTCGTTGATAACAATTCCCTTGCCTCGAACATAGACAAGGGTGTTGGCGGTTCCGAGATCAATCCCCACGTCATGCGAAAAAGCACCCCAAAATCGATTTAGCATTATCCCGGAGCTTGCTTAAAATCTAATGCCGAGGAAAAACATTCCCAGTTCGAGCGAAAACGACGAAGACCGACGAACCGTATTGGGATACGGTGAGGAGAGATGAGTCGTTTGCAGACGAAATCGGAATGTTTTAACCGGCAAGCAGTATTGATTTTATGTTTGGACATAGTGGTTAGATTTTAAGCAAGCTCTTGCATTGTAATGCAACGGGGGTCGAAATCAACAGAGATACGGTTAATCAAAGACCACCACGGCTTTTTGGCCGTTGAGAATGTTGAGGGAATCCCAATCGTGAAGGGCGTCCATTATGGGTTTAAACCCATAATGATAATTTTCGCCTCGGCGGGTGCCGGGATCGTTGACGATGAAACTGGTAGTATCGTAGCCCTTGAGAACCAGCATATGATAGATTGGGCCGGGAGAAGTGAAGTAGGGATTTTTCAACTCCCGTCCGGCGGCGGGAACAATGACTGGTCGGCCAGAGTTGAGCTCGGCTTTGAGTTGGTCTATCGTTGGGTCAACAATGATCCGGCCGGTTGATAACTTCAGATACCCTCTAGCAACATCAATCAGCTCTTTGGCGGTCAAGTCAACCTTGTAGCCGTTCTTTTCTTCCCAAGCGACTAGTTTTTTGAGCTCGAGATCGGCTTCGGTCGGAGAGGCAAACTTCTGGCCGGTCCGAAAGTAATAAACCATCAGTAAACTGGCTTCCTCGCAGGCCTCCTCGTGGAGCGGATCCCAATTCGCCAGGGGCGCTTGGGGGGTGAAGGGCACCTTTAAGGGTAGCTGACTGATTGAATCGGGTGGTGCCGGCACGACAGTTTCGACTGGAGCGATTGGCACCGGTGTCGCTTCGGTTGGAGCGACTTTCTTAATTGTCGGAATATTCGATGATGATTCCAAGCTGTTGAAATAACTAATGTACTGGCCGCGAACAACGATAGCTAAAATCAGTCCAATAATAACCACGATGGCAAACGGCAGATATTTTCCATGTTTGAGTGGAAACAAGCCGAAAAGTTGTTGGGACATTGTTTAATACTAGATAAGTATAATTCGACAATCAAATCATAATATTAACCTTTGGGGACTTGATTATTTTGTGTCCTCGATTACAATAATGGAATCACGGTCGATACCATTTCGACCGACTGAACCTTAAAAGGAAGAAGCAAGTGGAAAGTGGATTGATGAGACATGCCGAAGCGCCTACTGCTTCCGGACAGTTAATCAGGTTTAGCTGTCCCCCAGAAATGGTTGACCGGGTAAAGCAGGCCCTTCAGGACATCAGGAGCATCGATATCCCGGTGACTGGTCGCGTTAATATCGCACACGGTGGTTACGGTCGTTACACTCGATATAACATTGTCCAACACAAGTACGCTGGTGGAGGTGGACCGGGCAATGGTACACTTATCGAGGTTCTGGAAGTGGTTGATCCGCCAGATGACCGTGGAAGCTTCATCTTGCTCTGGGAAGTCGCTACTCCGTATGAAGATGAGGGCTACTTCGCCGAGTTCAAGAGTCTCGAGTCAGCAATAGTTGCCTTCGACAAACTCTGGGCAAGTGGGGATTGGTCAAAGAAAGTACCCAAGGAGCCAGGTTTTTGCCGTTTAGTACGCTACGGCTGGCGAACGCCCTGGTTCTACGCCGTCGGACAACAGTTGCTCGAGGGCGACACGGTATTTGCTGACAACGTTCCCAACAACTCGATCTACAGATACGGTGACCATTATATCTTTGAGTCACCGTACACCCTACCGATCATCCGTACCTGTCTGGGCGGGAGAATTATCCTAGCCGAGAACCGTCGAAGCAACTCCTACTACTCTCATGAACAGCCTAAAGATGATCTCCAGATCGCCTACTTCGATGACGGTACTGTTTGGAAGAGTGGGGACTTCCCGATTCCCAAACGTGTTACTTCCGATCAGCTCTGGATCGTGGAAGCAATCGACAAGTTTAAACGATTCTTGGCTGGCGGCATTCTCGGCTTTACCATCGATTTCAGCGATGGAGGACAGTTCGTCGGCCGGCTCAAAACCAAAGCAGACAAGACACATCACCGCTCCGGACGCTACTTGATCGAGGGCAAAACAACAATCGGAAAGTCCTTTAAGGGCGAGGTGGATTTCGCGCCGACGTCTGAAGTCCCGACCCTGGATTCCTGGCTAGCCAGCTGGGCTAAGAAAAAAGGAGTTGAGATTGCTGAAGTTACCATAATTCGGCAAAAGACTCGAACAATTAGCGGTCAACGAGCTTGGGAGGGTGTTTACCAACTACCCGACCAAACATAACCGCCATCTCGCCGCAGCTAACCCTTACTATTGCAAGGGGTTAGACTGCGGCATTTTATTATTAGAAATACTGCCGAACCTTGGCGGCGTGTTCGGGATAAGTTTTGGAGAAATAGGTCTGACCCTTAGCGTGGAAAAAATATAAGAAGTTATGCTCAGCTGGTTTAGCCGCTGCTTCTAAACTTTTTAGGCCCGGGCTACAGATCGGGCCCGGTGGCCAGCTGTCGTTAAGGTAGGTGTTGTACGGCGAGATGACAGATTTATACTCACCGACTGTCACCGCCGCCCAACTACCTTTGGCATATTGGATAGTCGGGTCGGCTTCGAGCTTCATCCCAATTTTAATCCGATTAGCGTAAACGCCGGCAATTTGAGAGCGATCTTCATCACCTAACGATTCCCGTTCGACTATCGAGGCTAGAATGACCGTTTCGGGGGTAACTCTAAAATCCTTAGTCTTATGCTTAAACGTCTCTCGCATTTTCTCGATTAGTTCCTCTGCGGTCACATCCACTTTAACCTCGTAAGTATCGGGAAATAGATAACCCTCATACGGTGAGGCCAATTTTGTCAATCCAACCAGTTGGGCTAATTTTTTTTCGCTCACTAGATATTCTTCCATTTGACTAGCTCGCCAACCCTCGATGATGGTTATTTTAACAACTTTGAACTTGCCGCCGGCTAATTGGCTAGCAATATCCGAGCCAGACATATTAGCTGAAAGCTCATAGGTCCCGGGTAAAACTTTCCCCCGAATTAGCTTGAGATAGAGGTAAAAGGCAAAACCATTTTTGATTACCCCTTTCGATTCGAGATCTTGGGAGATATCGGCTGAACGACTATTGGCCAAAATCACAAAATCCACACCTTCGGATGATTGATTATTTTGGGGGGCAAGCAGAATAATAAAAATTACCGCCAGAACGATGACAATTCCGAAGAAAGCCAGAGCCAGTCGCTTAAGGACTAACATTTTCCTCAAGATACTGCTGGAGAATTAGTTGAGCCGCCAATTGATGCTCGCGTACCTTGGCTTCTTGAATGCTCAAGCCCTGACTCTCGAGGATGTCTTGAGCCATAAAACTACTTAAGGTTTCGTTGACAAAATTAATTGTTTTGTCTAATTTCAACCCCAATTCCGTCGTAAATTTTTTGATATGCACAGCTTCGGGCGATAATTGCCCGTCTTCATTAATTGGCAAACCGACCACAATCGCATCGGCCTGTTCTTCGTCAACGATCTTGGCGATCTGGTCAAACGATAGCTCTGGAGAATCGTAGAAACTCTTGTCTTTGCCGGCTCGGATTGTTTCCTTTTCACTAGCCAGCTTCTCGCCAACGGCGACGCCGATCGAACGCTCCCCGACGTCAAGACCCAGATATCTCATTGCTGTTGAGAAGGGCTTGGTTCTTCAACGAAACCATACTCGACACTAATCGCTTTTGAGATAATGGGCAGACGAGGAGGCCACCAGCCGGGAATAATCTCGATCTTGACTTCGTTGGCCTGATATTTATCTTTTAGAAACCGCTCGGCATCAGAGGCGGAACTGTGAATAACTTCTTTAGTGACGGTATCTTTATCTATCTTTGGTGCCGCAAAGCCAGTGGCGGCCACTTCAACCAGAAGGGTTGTTTTGTCCTCAGTCAAGTCCTTAAAAACTACCATTGGCTTTTTGTCATTAGAAGTAATTAACTGTTGATTAATCTCGAGTTTGGTTGCCAACTTCGCCTTGGCAGAGGATTCGATGGCTGCGAAATCAAAAACAATCGTGAAAAGATTTAAGGTCAGCGAGACAATCGCTTTATCAGTTTGGGCGCCAACTTCTTTGTCAACTTTTTGCTCAATAATAACCGACTTGATGGCGTCATTAAGTACAACTTGGTCACCGGCTTTACTTTTTAATTCATTGTTTCCGTCTTGATTTAATTGAGTTTTAAGGTCGTTGTAGCCATTGGTAACATCGTCTGACGACAGAACGGTGATTTGTTTCGTCACGCCACCAGTGGTCGAGCCAGAGCCAGCAATCCGACTCGGAAGTCCAGCCAGAGAGAAGGTTGCTGTGGTGAGGTTGTGGGCCTCACCGGCCTCTTGGGCAGTAACGGTAACGGTGACCGAAGTCGAGTTACAAACCGTTCCGCCGCCACTAAATTGTCCGGGCGGGATACTGACTGCGGTTGAGGTAAGAAAAACTTTACTGTTCGCCGTCGCCTTCGACCCAGCGGGCAGTAAATGACTGTTGGTATCCTCGCAGTTCCTAATACTGATAGTGCCACTGGCTTTGGTACCAATATCCTTTTTGCCGCTGGCAGTAACTTCTTTGGTAGCAGTGCGTTCGACGGTCAAGAGATTACCACTAACTACTGCCCCGGTGGTACTTTCGGGCAGAGTTACTCCCTCGGTCGGGCTAAGATTGGTTTTGACCGTTAGGGGAAATGTTTCATTTAAGGATTTCGACAGAAAAGTTAAGGTTATGGTCGCCTTGGGAATAAAGATATAGCTTACCACTAGAGTAACTAGAAGCATCGCCACGGCAGCCAAGGCCGACTTCCAGGGAAAGGCAAAGGCCGAGTTGTCGGTATTGGAGCTAACATATCCTGATGAAGTTTGACTCTGGCGAGAGACAATGGGGGGGAGAATTACAGGAGCTTCTGGCTGCTGGCTACTGGCTACTGGCTCATTGATTTGCGCTTCAGGCTTCTGGTTTGACTCGTTTGGGATAGTGGAAATACTTGAGTTTGGCTTTGTTGTATCTAGACTTACCGCTTCATCTACATCACCTAACTCCGAGCTTTTTTCGTTGGGCTCCTGCAAACCGACCGCTGGTGAATAGCGGTGGATCGGCGTGCCGTCAGGTAAGGAGTCTGGCCCGGCGGGTTCAGTTACCGGCTGAGAGCTGACTGCAACCATTCCGAGACTGGCGTAAGTATCTAACCCAACTTGCTTAGCCAATCGACTACCAACTTTGTTATTGGAAATAATAGCTACCTTCTTGCCAAGTTTTTGGGCCTGACGAACTAGGAGCTTCAAATTGACTAAGCTTTGGAACATCGTGCTATTCTTCGGCACCACGACAGCAATTTCCGTCTCGCTAGTTTTCGACAGTCGGTCAATTATCGAGGTGATCTCCTCGTCTGGCTCTAAATAAATGGGCTTCATGGCAAGCCAGCTTTCGGCTCTCGGCTTTCAGCTTTGTGCCTTAGATTATTCAATAATATCTTTATGTCGATAGCTGATAGCTGATAGCTGATAGCTGTCATTATGACTTCGCTCCTGATAAAGCTTTTTTCATCAATGTCTCTAGCATACTCGTTTGGCCGATCAAGTCTAAGGCAACATTGCCCAAAGCCATCGGCGTCACTTGGGAAATGTCTTGAAGAGTCTTGGTTTCATCAATCATATTGGCAACATCGTTGGGCTTAATAAACTGAACCTCCGGCGCCCGGGCAAAGGGCAAGTCCTTTGACCACTCTCGATCACTTAAGGCCTCTTTAACTTCCGGTAAATTACTGCCACCACCGCAAAGCAAAATCTTTGAGGGTAGCAAATCACCTTGACCAAATTCTTCCAGCGAAATCTGAAGCGCTGATAGCCAAACTTGAATATCATTTTTCAGGGCCCGACGGATTAGTTCGGACTTTTCTTTGTCAAGATGCCCTGTAGCGTAAGCAATTTTGGCCTTCTCGGCATCATTGAATGTTTCGCCAAGTACCGCCGCGACCCGTTTGGTAAAAGCTCGGCCGCCGATGGCAAACATCTTCGTTCCTTCGACACCGCCGTTACGGACGACCGCAATGTCGGTTGTACCGCCACCGATGTCAATAAAAGTGGCGGCAAAATCGGTTGATTCTTCGTTCAGACACCGAGCGACCGCATACGGTTCCGCCACAATGGCGAGGAGTTCCAGACTCAATTCTCGCACCACTGTTTCTAGGGCTCCGAACTGGACGATCGGCGCAAAAGCGTTGTATACCCCGACCGATAGTTCTTTACCCTGATAGCTCATCGGATTAGTGACTTTGTAGCCATCGATGACCACCGAAACAATGGCGGCGTTAACTAACTGAATATCGATCTCTTCGAGACCGGTTTCAGCGGCCAATTCCTGCCGGGCCTGGCTAAAGGCTTGGGCCTGAACCTGATTGACGATATCTTGAAGCTCGGAAACCTGTATTTGGGTTTGGGGTTTGGGACGGGTGATTTTAACGGTGGTGGTCGCCCCCTTCACCAATTCGCCGGCAATACCAACAATGGCTTTGTCGGGCAAAAATTGGGCCATCGTCGCCGCTTCTTCAATAGCTTTCTCACAGTTCTGGGCAACGCCATGAATATCGGTGATGCCACCGCCCTGCATATCGCTCAATCGCTGACGAGCCCGTCCAACACCGTGAATATGCCCCTCACCATCAATAACTTCAAAAACCAGAGCTTTGACAAACTCGGTTCCGATATCAAGCGAAACGGCCCAATTGTTCTGTTTCTTCCGCCCTCCAAACAATCGCATCACTGTTACTACAGTAACAAATCTTATGCGTCTTGAGAATTAAAATGGCCGTCAACCAGATATTGTTGACGGCTTGGAGCTAGGATTTGATGGGGAAGATCGTGTAATGGGAACCGATCCGACCACCCATCAAGCCCCGCCGGTACAGACCCACCTTGACTGGAGTTTTACTACCCTCCCAATCACGTGGTTCGACCCCAGCGGAGTATGCTGTCCGGTCGAAATCTTTTTCCATGATGAGCTTCAACGTTTTTGCCACGGCATCTTCGAGTTCCATTGGCTGACCAACTGGCTGATAGTTGGGATTACAGATCTGCCACTGCACGGTTTTCTCCTTCGTTAATGTGCGGTCTATCCAACGGTCCGGATTTTGAAATCCGTCCCGAGTAAAGTTGAATAGCCCAATTCTACCATTTAGCCCCACTTCCAAACAACAAATATTTGAATCTGCCATCAAAAATGATAAGTTAAAACAATGATTGAGATGGAGCCGGAAAGTTCTGGGTCTGCCGAAGCACGGCCAGAAGATTGGGTTGAACCGAAAACCGATAGTGAACTCAGGGTCGAAATCAATGAGGGCGGCACTGGTTTTAACGAGTCCGAAGAAATGGTCGCCATCAGAACACGAATCGAGCAAGGTGAACCTCTGACCGAAGAACTCTGGACTGCTTACGAAGAAGCCGGGTCATTACTAGTAGATTTAATAACCGAAGGTGATCCTGCCTACGCCAGACTAGAGTTTCGTCTCGCCTTTGCCGAACTCAAGATTGCGGGAGGTCTAAAAGATGACGCCTGGGAAGACTTAGCAGAATTAGCCCAGACCTCGGAAATGGTTAAATATCCTGATTTTGGTACTAGAGTTCTTAACGCAATCACAAAAACCAATCAGTAACCCTTGAGGCAGATCATCTGTTAGTCTTGACGAATTGATCAGTACTGGCTATAATTCTCAGATGGTGAATTAATTCGCCAGTAACGCACCTTATAGGAGGTTCTCATGGAAATAGAGGTGTCAGCGGAAGTCCTTTTGTTGCTTGAGGCGAGAGTACTCGCCGAAATGCAACCGAAGAATATTCCGTACCACACACAAAAATACCAGAAGGCCAGTGGCTCCCGGACGTACCAGCATGTTGCCGAACAGGCCCCGCCACGGATCTTACCGATCCAAGTGAAGGACAACGAGGTTGGATTCGGAGCGAAGAGGAGGATTTGTTGCGTCTGCCAGAAGCAGTTAGCTACTGGTATGCGACGGATCTTTTTGCGCGTTCACTTACCCGTCCCTGACAGGATCGTGACAGCGGTTCGGTTATGTAGCGAAGTGTGTCTAATTCGCTTCGCTCACCATGATACCGAACTCGAAAGACTGACGAGGGTTCGGGAACTCGAAACAACAATGCAGACCGAGATCGAGGTGATTAAGGCAAAATACGAGCCTCAAATTATCAAAGCCAAGACACCGAAGGTGAAGTTCTGCACTTTCTGTCGCAACCCTTTTATCCGGAGTAGCGAAGACGCAATGGGATGGGGAAGAAGGGTTAGCTGCGATGGTTGCATAGCCCATCCACCAGAGGGTGGCGGCCAGCACTATTGCGTCCACTGCACACAACAAACGAAACCGACCATAAACGGACTTGGCTTTCGCGCTGTTTGCGAGCATCACGCACTTCGCTGATAGACTGTCTAAGCCAGTAGGAAGACTATTCTTGTTACTGGCTTTTTAATTTACTCGGGCTTTGATTCGCCTGACGCCCTGGCTTGAGGCCTCCTCTTTTAATATCTCAAATCGGCCCAGTTCGCCAGTATGGGTAACATGCGGACCACCACACAGTTCTTTAGAGAAATTACCGATACTGTAAACTGAAACGGTTTCTCCATACTTTTGACCAAACTCTGCTAAAGCTCCGGATTTTAAGGCCTCGGTTTTCGACATCTCTTGGCGGACAACTGGCAAGTCCTTCGTTATTTTGTCGTTAACGATATTTTCAACCTCTTTCAGCTCAGTCGTGGTCATCTTACGGTCAAATGAAAAATCCAAGCGCAATCTCTCTTTGGTCACATTCGATCCCTTTTGAACGACTCCCTCGCCCAAGACTTGGCGGAGGGCCGCCAGTAACAAATGGTGGGCGGTATGATGCTTGACTGTATACGGATCATGATCGGCTAGACCGCCTTTAAACAAACCAGCCAACCCCTGTCGAGAAGTTTCTTGATGAGCGGTAAATAACCGAGCGAACATTTCAGGATCAAACTGCCAACCTAAATCAATTAGGTGTTCGAGCAATAATTCTTTGGGAAAGCCAAACGACTCAAACAGATAAAAAGCTAGTTTCGTAATTTTTTCGCTCGTTGGCTGGCTATTTTGGGCGGCGATCCAGCGATCGAGATGGCCGATTGCCCGAAGAAGGTTTTTTTCAAATTGGGTTTGCTCATCAGTAAAAACTCTCACAACCTTTTCTGGATCAGTCAGGGTGTAAGAAGTGGCATAAAAGCGGTGAATATCACCGATTAGTTTAGAAATGTCAGTTTTTATCGTCGCTCGTCGCTCCAAAAAGACAATTTTGCGAATCAACCGTCGCAAGATATAATCACGGCCTTTATTGGCTGGTCTAACCCCCTCGCTGACTAAAAACAGAATCGCTCGCAGATGGTCAGTAATGATCTTGCTTTCGTATTCCCTCTTTGGATCAACCGCCGCCACCCAACTAACGAATGGTTCAATCGCCCAGACCGATCGATGTCCTTGGAGAGTGGCTACCAAACGCTCTAATCCCGAACCGGTATCGAGCCCAACTTGGGGCAATTTAACAAAATTTCCCTCTTGATTCTGGTAAAACTCGTTGAAAACCAAATTCCAAACTTCGATGCCGTCGATATAAATCTCGGTTGTTGGTCCGCACGGTCCTTCCTCGCCGGTTGGTCCCCAAAAATTATCCTCCCTCCCCATTCTTTCTACTTCAACGCCCAACATCTGCCAAATCCCCTCCGATTCAGTATCGCCAGAGATGGATTTATCGCCCTTAAAAACCGTCGCTGAGACTCGCTCTTTCACCACCCCTAATTTTTTGTGGATAAAGTTCCAAGCTTCCTTAATCGCCATCTCCTTCATCTTCAAACTTGTGGCTTCACCAAAGCGAAAATTACCCAACATCTCAAAGGTTGTTAGATGAGTGGCGTCACCAACCTCACTAATATCGGTCGTTCTGACCACTGGCTGAACTGTCACAATCGATTTGGCCGGCGCGTCTAGTGGTGAAGCATAAAATTCTTTGAATTGTTGCATCCCCGCCGTCGTAAAAAGAACCGATGGATCATTACGGGGGATCAAGCTTGATTCGGCTTGCTGTAAATAGCCCAAGTCAGCGAAATAATCTAAAAAACTTTTCCTGACAACGTTTAGCTCCATCTACTTGCCGAGGATATTATTCCAAAAGGTACTAAAGTCTGGTGAATTAGTGGTTTCAGTTTCGCCGGTTGGAATATCGCGGTTGAAAAGCAAATTACGCCAAAAGTCGCCAAGAGAAATGGTCGTCAGCAGATCGACCGGATGTTGGGGCTTAATAGTTAATTCTGACGAATCGGTTCGTTTCCACCACTCGCCGTAGATCTGGTCGTACATCGTTTCGGTGGCCAAGACTTTGTTAGCGTAGGCAAGCGTTCCCTTGAACGGATAACCTTTTTCATAGCCGACAACCGCTCCTCCACCACCGTTATAGGCAATTAAGGCCTTACGCTTATCGCCACCATAACGCTTGATTCCATCACTAATATAGTAAGCACCGAATTTAATCGCCAAATTCGGGTTCTTTTTTAAGTCGTTCGGTTCAAACGGTTCGACGCCCAACCGTTTGGCGACTGCTCGAGCCGTGGAGGGAATAAATTGGGTCAACCCACCAGCCGCAGCGCTAGAGTGAGCATTAGGGTTCCACCGGCTTTCAACGAAAATTAGACCGGCTAAAAAGTTCGGACTGATTCCGTAGACCTGCGACTCACGTGAGAGCGCTTCCTGATACTCTTGCGGCAGTGGGTAAGCGACGCTGGCAAAAAGGGCAGGGCCAATGATAAACAAGGCTGCAATGAGCCCAAGTAGGCCAACACCCGTCCAAACTAGAACCTTAGTCCACACTCTCATCGTTTTTTAGTGTACCAAACAGAGTGTCAAAATGTCGAACAAAGAGTCATAAATTATGCCACTAAGCTTCTTTGCGCGCTAAGCGCCAGTGGTAAATATAGACCGCGCCACCGACAATTGTCAGGGCAATGGCTTGCGTAAGATCGTTCACCATTGCTACTTGGCGAGCCTGTTGTTTCCGCTCGTCCGCTAATCGCTCGTCTTCGGCTTTCTCTTCAGCGGTACGCTCCGTTGTTCCCGCCGGCGTTTCCTTAACTGGAAGATCACTGTAGTACGGTATTGGATACTCGTCAAAGACCGCCAGTTTTACGGTCGTGTTAATTAATCCGATTAGCCCGACAACTGTCATCACTACTCCGATGACGCTGACAACATAAAGATAGATTGTTTTAATCAAATTAGATTTCATCATTCGACAAAGATATACTCTTTGTCGTTGCATTGCAAATTCTATATTGCAAATTCTATTATGGTGCGCGGGAGAGGACTTGAACCTCCACGTCCTTTCGGACACTAGCACCTCAAGCTAGCCTGGCTACCGATTACAGCACCCGCGCATGAGCAGCATCAATTGCCAGTGCTTTGACAATTTTTAACCGCTTCCTCTTTAAGGTAATTATTTTATCAGAATAGTACATCTTTGGTAATAACTTGAGTGAGTCTTTTTTGGCGTACCTAATTTGATACAAGTCCGCATGACCACGCCTACTTCTGTTGATAGTTAGGTGACCCTTAATTCCCAGTAGCTCGAAGATCTTTTTCTGTATCCAGACAACATGAGGTTTACTAGTAGAAAGAAAAACCGTATAGAACATAAAACTAGATTTCCAGCGAGGATCCCAATATGAGTAAAATGTCCCATCGCCGTCATGATGCCCTCTTAGAAAATCATAAAAGTATTCGTCGGGAATCTTTAATGCTGAAATGGTCTTAGTTTTCGCTGTTGTAAGACCAATACTTTCTAGAAAGCGATAAAATAATATATCACCAAATTGAATGCGGGGGATTTTATTGTGTGAAAAACTTGAAGTTTTATAGCCAATTTTCACCTTAATCCCCAAACAAGACATAAAGTTTTCCAACTGATCTTCGTCGGTTGAGGTAAGTTCCAGATGCCGCCCATCTTTCGATAGGCAACCATCCGTAGCGATCAGCCCGATTGCATATGCCAAATTTGAAGACCAATTACAATTAACTTTCCCTCGAGGTTTATTCATCGTGCCTGGAAGAGGAGTCGAACCTCCACGCCCTTGCGGGCACCGCGACCTGAACGCGACGTGTATACCGTTTCACCACCCAGGCAATTATCAACTACAGTATACCCGTTACCAACGGGTTTTTCACTATTTCACTGACCAGAGGGGGACGGAGAGAAAACGATCAGCCGCTGATACCGGTAAAAATGGTTGGACAAATTTAATCTTGTTTGAAAGATAATAATTAAAGCTTTCCCGCTCAATAGGCAACATGATATTCTGATCAATTAGGGTCTGTTGGAGCTCGTCAAGAGATTTTTGTCGTTCGCTGACATTTAAATCTACCCTGGTTTTATCCACCAAGCCATCAATCGTTGGGTTATTAACACCGGTGATATTATTGCCAGTCGCCCGAACCTGCGAAGAGTGCCAAAGATAGTACGGGTCCATTTCCATGCCATAATCAATCCCGATTAACAAGGCCTGAAAGTCGCGAGCAGGGCCGATACTGCCCGTCACCTCTTGGAGTGGTTTAACTCGTAATTCGACTTTCGCTCCTCGCTCCTGCCATTTAGTTACAACTTCGGAAGCCAAAGATTTGTACGGTTCTTGGTCGGCGGCAGTTAAGGTAAATTGGGTCGGCGGTACCGTCGGACTCGCCACTAGGGCTTTACGCAAAACATCATCACGAAAAGGCGTTTTATTGGCATTAAAGAGCACGGCATAATAACGATTGAGATCGATCCGGTACGATTGAAATTTTTTCGGTGTTTGACTATCACTACCGGTTGTTGTCACTGCGCCATCAAGCCGATTATTTCGCAGAGCTTTAAGCAGGTCTTTTTCGTCCTTATAGGTGTGAATGATGATCTTATTTAGATAGGCGATAACGGCCTTCTTTTTGGTGCTACGGGTAAATACGGTCGTCTGGTCGTTGGCTTTACTCAATTTATATGGTCCGTAGTCAAACAGGGGTCGAGTCATTAAGAGGGGAAAGCTCGGATTGGAGCTGGTCAGCTGAATAACGACATCACGATCGCTCTCGGCCCGAATTTCGGCTTGACCGATAATATCATCTCGTTCGTTAAGTGTGGCGATTATCTCGTCTCGGTCAATCCCATCTTCTAGGGCGAAACGATATTCAGATTTCTCAACATTGACCGTCCATTTTTCGGCTAACTGCCCGACCAACTGACCTTCGGTCGAGAAACTTAAAAGCCCGGCCTTCGTCAGCCGAGCGGTGATTTGGTTTAGCTCTTTTTTGTCTTGATCGAAGATAATCCCTTCGACATAAGTACCACCAACTGTTGGGCTGTCGGAGTTATTACTACTAAACTGTCGGTACCAAAAACCCCCGCTAATGACGATAATAATCGCCAAGATGGCCAGCAAGATTTTATCGTGGACGGCAATAAACCGAATCGTCCGACGAAACGATCTTCGCCATGCCAGAAAATTAAGTTTGGATAAGATTTGGCTCGGATCAATCGATAACATTAATCCTTAGACAAAGAGTTGAGCGACCGAACTGACTAGAAAAATCGCCGCCAATAAAATGGTTGCACGAAATAGCAGTTGCTCAACGCCTCTTCGACTACGGTAGGATGTGCCTTCGCCACCAAAGGCACCACCAAGTCCAGTCCCTCGATGTTGAAGTAAGATTGATAAGATCAACAGGATGCCGGCCACCACTTGGCTCACCTGTAAAAAATTAGCCATTGCAAGAGATATGCTATCACCTCTTGACCTATCGGGTCAAGGGAAAAATACAGAATTAAGAATCAAGAATCGGGAATTATGAATTTCAATTCCATATTCTTGATTCTATATTCTGTGCTTGGCACTTTTGAGGCCAGAAGGGGAATCGGACCCCTGTACGCGGTTTTGCAGACCGCTCCCTAACCACTCGGGCATCTGGCCATATCTAGCGGGCAGGCAGACTCGCCAGTTATTCACCCTAACCACTTGAGCACCTGTCAGAATGATTAGATTATATCTGTAAAATCAAACTATATCTATGTCGTTTGAATAATTATTGATCACGAATGAGGGTTACGAGCTCTGCGTTAATTTCGTCTTCAACCCTTGGTGATCGCCAGGCTGGACCGTAGATTTGGTCAGCGATCCTCCAGCCGTCAGGCAGTTGTAAATCATTTAACAAACCAACATGGTTAAAAAGTGGAACCTTTTCGCCAGTATACTCGTGAATTCGTTTAATATAGTCATCGGTAATTTCATCTAGAGAAATAGCGAATCCCTTTTGATTGATCTCAAAAAGCCGTTTAATTACTGGTAGGGGATTGCGCAAATAATAAATACTACTCAACGCTACGCTGTAATCATATAGCATCCCTCTTTGGGCAATGACCGGCACCACATCCTCAATCCTGCCTAAATAGCCCTTGTCGTAATTCTTTTCACGCAAGGCATACTCGAGCATTTCTTTCGAAATATCGACACCATCAAGCCGAAAATCTCCCTCCGGTAATGCTCTAATCGCATCGGCGACAATTCCCGGGCCACAGCCAAGATCTAAGACTCTACCGCTCTTAATACCAAGATTATAAAAACTGCTTTGAAGAAACCCAGCCAGTTTGTAATCAACTTTTTCGGAAAAGAGTGCAGATTCGTAATTCTCTGGTTGCCGATAAAAACCAGCGACTAACTGACTTTCTATTTCTTCAGTACTAGTCGGCGAGTGAAATACCTCGATCTTACTGTCTGGTGGAAAATCGGCACTTGACTCGCTTTCTCTCATTGGAGCGAGAGACGGGAATCGAACCCGCTACATCCTCCTTGGCAAGGAGGCATTCTACCAGTGAATTACTCTCGCATTACAACTATCTTACCGTCTCGCTGATATTGTGTAAAGGAGGAAAAGGGCTTAAGATACTCCCAAATGAGTAAGAAGAAAAAACACAACCTCCAGAAACTTATTGCCAAGAAGCAATATCTTCAACAAGCAAGTCAAGGTGCGATCGTATCTTTCGAAGAAGCAAGCGATATCTCTCCGTATCAGAAACCAGCAACAGCCATTGTCCCAGCGACGACAATTCAGCCAAAAGCGACCATCGATCGGGCGCTTCGAAAAACTGCTTTCAGCATTGTTATCATCACGGCATTATTGGTTGCGGCGGTTGTTTTCGATCAAAAATCACCGTATCTCAACCAGTTTGGTGATTGGATCTATGCAACTCTGCGATTGCAGAGTTGAAAGCACGCCAAATAGCATTGGCTAACAGCTTTCGGCTTTCAGCTATCAGGAGGATACAAATGCTGATTGCCGATGGCTGTGAGCTGAAACGAAGTTTCAGCGTGCTGATAGCTGACTTCTGTTTCGGATTTCGAATTTTCAGCGAGTACTCTCGCTGAAGCGATACTGCAATGCTTCGGCGACATGTGACGGAGACACTAATTTGGATTGGGCTAAATCAGCGATCGTTCGTGACACTTTCAAAAGACGATGATAGCCACGACCAGTAATGACAAACTTTTCCGCCGCTTGTTGGAGTAGTTTCTCCGCTTCCGGCGTCAGACTGATCAAACTCCGTAATTCGCCACTTTTGAGCTCGTGATTCAAACGCTTGCTGTTGCGGCGGTATTGAATATCACGGGTTCGCAAAATTAGGGCTCTCAAATTTGCTAGCTCACTTTGATCGTTGAGCTCTTTTTGCATTTCGACAATTTTAACCGCTGGTATCCGCAGGCAAAGATCTATTCGATCGATAATCGGGCCGCTAACCCGTTTACGGTAACCCGATATTTGAGACGGACTACAAACACAATCTTTAACGCCGGAGTTGAGCCAACCGCACGGACAGGGGTTCATCGTTGCCACCAGCTGAAAACGAGCTGGAAATGAGACAGCTTGATTAGCCCGAGAAACGTGAATTTCGCCATCTTCCAGCGGTTGACGGAGCGCCTCCAAGACCGAACGGGGAAATTCCGGTAACTCATCTAAAAACAGAACGCCCCGATGAGCCAGTGATATTTCGCCCGGTCGGACAATCGTCCCCCCACCAACAATGGCGATCGGGCTAGCAGTGTGATGAGGGTTGCGAAACGGTCGACTGATGGTATCGATCGCAGTATGAGGTTTCAAAGCCCCGGCCACGCTGTGGATTTTAACGACATCAATCAATTCATTTCCAACTAGCGGTGGCAGGATCGCTCGCAAACCTCGAGCGAGTAGGGTTTTTCCAGCACCCGGTGGTCCCTCGAGCAAGAGGTTGTGGACGCAATAGAACTTCTTCTCTGACAGGCAGTACTCCTTCGATCAAAATATCACGATCATTGACTAAAATTTGAACAATAATTGACCGCAAGAATTGCGCTTTTTGGACTTGGTCGAGCTTTTGAAGCATAGGCTTAAACCGATTTAAGTATCTCTTTATCGGCACTGCCCCGGGGATAGGCTTGCTTTCACGCTGTTTCGTAGTTAGGTCGTCTCGTTGTTTCTGATAGTTAGTTTTTTGCTCGGTTATCCGCATGATTTGGGTTTTTAGCTCTTCAAGTGAAATTACTTTCTCGCCGTAAGCTCTGACAAATCGGCGCTCCTCTTCTTCGAGCTTGGCAATTCGAGTATTTAGAAGCTCCAACTGCGGTTCGGGGTGGCTTTCTTTTCTTGTTTGACGTTTTTTATACTCGTAGAGTTGCTGAGTAATCAATTTGGGATTGTCCACTATCTCCATCATCGAATCCCAGACGGTTTTCTCTATTAGATCAGCGCTAATAGTTGGCGCCTTACATTGTTCATCAGAAACCAACTTGCTCTTGCCAGCACAACGATACGAACGCTTGCCGTGCATTGGCACTCCGTAATAGGATCGGTCATCAAGTCCACACTTCATAAGCCCTCTTAACAGGTAAATATGCTTGGCATTTCTGGTTGACAGCCGCTCATTGATAACCAACTGCTCTTGAGCCTTGGCGAAAGTCTCTTCAAGAATAATGGCTGGTATGTTCGGGATAGCGATCCACTCCTTTTTGGGTCGAAGGCGCAATAAAGTATTGCTCCGGCGCTGGTATTCGCCGTTACTGTTTTTACCGTTGTTTAAGCCCGGCAGAGCATAGTGTTTGTTGTAATAAGTGGTGCCGATGTAAGTCTCGTTACGAACGATTTTGCCTACCGTAGACTTTGCCCATCGGCCGCCTTTCCTGGCTTTAATTCCCAAGTCATTCAAACCGGTGACGATTTTGTACATGGTTGCCCCTTCGTTGGCCAACATTGAGAATATCAACTCAACTACCCTGGATTCGTCTGGATTTATTACGTATTTAGGAAGTCCATCAGGTAAGAGAGACTTCTTGGTGCAGTCATAGCCATATGGTGGGATATTACCCAAGATATTGCCTTGGCGAGCCTTATGTAAGCGCCCTCGGCGAGTCCGTTCAACAAATTTAGTTCTTTCATACTCAGCAATAACGCCCTGTACATTAAGGAGGAGCTGGTCTTCTGGAGTCTCACCAATCGGTCTATTCAGAAAAATTATTTGAACGCTCTTCGACTTCAGCTCTTCGGCAACTAGCCCTTGATAAATGAACTTACGAGCTAATCGATCGGGTGAGTGAATAATCACCGCTTCGAACAGGTTTTTGGTGGCATCGTCGCGGAGCCGGTCTAAGTCGGGTCGAGCCAGCAGCGTGCCGCTGTAACCTTCGTCAATATAACGCTCAATGATGTCGTGGCCGTTCTCTGAAACGAAACGTTCAAGGTCAGCTATTTGCGAGTTTATTGTCTGCTCTTCCTCTTGTTTCTCGGTAGAAACTCGGGCGTAGATAGCAACCTTCATTAAGTAGTTCTCCTGCTTTTAATGAACTTATCTAAATCTGTTCGCATAATCCTATATTCCTTATTAGTACTGCCGAAACCAATTGCAGAGAGCGACCCATTGGCTATCCATCGACGAATAGTTATAGGCTTCACCTTTAATATTTCCGCTACTTCTTTTGTTGTTAAGTATTCTTCCATAATACGTTACTCTATATTACTCTGCATCATTCAAGTGGGATTGTCAAATACTACCTTAGTATCATCTATCTCACCAATTTGAGAGATAATTATTAGCGAACTGTCATCAATCACAACACCCGTTCTTTTCTCATATCTTGCTTTCGCACTCTCAATTGGCTCATCATCTCGAATAGATATCCAATGAATTAACTTTTTTGCTAGATCGGCCTTTGTTTCGATTTTCTCCAATTTCCTTAGGTTGTTGCCGAGTGTCATTTTAGCACTCCTTCTCTAGTTAGCTTTTCAACTAGCTCGTCAACTCTTTCTTCGAGAACTAGTTGCTTTTGAGCCTCAAGTAGTTTTGCGACTAGAAATCCTATACAGTTGGCAACTTTAATGTCAAGACTGCCGTCAGGCCGAATACGCCGGACACGGTTGATAGTATCAGCCAACAGGTAAACCACCGCTTCTTTATACAAGGAAAAATCGATTGGGTCAGCCGGAATTAAGCCATCATGGTA
>Ga0209542_10001748_pt1 | contig 50439 bp, 48 predicted proteins | sample RifCSPhighO2_01_FD_184028 | JGI IMG/M metagenome (GOLD analysis project Ga0209542, IMG submission 184028) | Soil microbial communities from Rifle, Colorado - Rifle CSP2_plank highO2_0.1 (SPAdes) (version 2) | ecosystem: Environmental > Terrestrial > Deep subsurface > Rock core/Sediment ...
TATATCCGTCATCCCGATACCGCGCTCTATAAGTGAGTGTATGGAAAGCATGGTTTTTGTATGGGACAACATACGCCAGAATATACTCTCTGGTTCCATGCCAGCTTGAACGAGTAGAGTATACATCTGCCACGCCTTCGCGCTCTCGGACAACCCATACGCGTCTACAAGGCTGAAGATCGCGCGATCTGTCGGCGCATCTCCGGCGATTGTCTGGGGCACCTCCTTGTTTGTATATCCTTTTGCAAGCGCGCTTTTTTCGATCTGCTGAATCATGCGCCATGAATCTCCTGCCGCGTCTGCAAGAATACGCCGCTTTTCACTTGCATTCAATAATACACCCCGTGCCTGTGCTTCCTCGTCCAAAAACCGCGCGGCTCCTAACAGTGTAAACTGTCCAAACTCCTGCGTTTTTGCCGCGCGCGCGGTAATGTGTTCACTTACGGATACGCGATCCCATATTACATACACATCATCCGACTTCGCGAGCGCGGGAAGATGTTCTTCCATATATGCCAGCACGTCTGATGACGCCCCGCTTGGCTCTTCCACTATAAAGAGCCGCTTATTACGAAAAAGGGAGCCCGTTGTTAAAACCTGCTCTACTTCTGAACGGGAGCTTTCAGATAACACAATACGAACCGCGCTTTCACGACCGCCCGCCACCTCATAGAACCGTTCCGTTATATCCAGCAGTTTTTTACGACTTCTATAGGTATCCTTGCCAAAAAGAACATACAACATAAAATTACATGTAGAGTTTCGCAAGAATATCCTTTATCCGCGTTACAATTTCACCGGGAGTATATTTTGCCTTTACAAGAAAATCTTTTGCTCCGAGAGATTCCGCGCGTTCCACTTCTTCTTTTTGTCCTAAATTACTTAATATCACAACTGGTATACTCTTTAACTTCTCGTTTTTTTGCATAGCTTCAAGAACCTCATACCCGCTCATGCCCGGCAATAAAATATCCAAGAGTACTAATTGGGGCGGACTTTCCTGTAATATACGCAGGCCTTCCTCACCTGTTTTTGCCTCCCATACCAAAAACCCCTCACGAGAAAGTTTGCGAACAATCAAATCACGTAAAAATTTGTCGTCTTCCACAATCACAAGCTTCACGCTCTGATTTTCCACCGCGCGAGCGACCGGTAATGAACTTTGTTGTTGTTTCATGGTAATTATTTTTTTATAAAATCATCAGTTACCGGAATTGTAAAAGATACCGTAGTGCCCTTTTGTTCCTCTGATGTAAAGGTTATTGATCCGCCATGATGTTCAATAATGTTTTTTGCAATAAAAAGACCTAATCCAGAACCTTCTGTTTGTTGGCGTATAGCATTGGAGGCGCGGTAAAATCGGGAAAATATTTTTGACTGTTCGACAGGTGGTATGCCTATACCTGTGTCTGTGATACGTATCTCAAGCGTACCTTGCTTCAGAGCGGCGCGCACCATCACTTCCCCGCCTGTGTCGCTGTATCGAATAGCATTATCTAATATATTCAAAACAGCTGTATACATACGGCTCTCATCGGCAATGGCCTCAATGTCGGGTGGAACATCTTTAGTAAAAGAAAGGGTCACCTCGCGCACGACTGCCTGCGCCATAGACGCTTCAACAGCTTTTTGTATCGTATCAAGAATTTTTGTTTTCTTAAACTGAAACCCAAAACGCCCCTCTTCAATGCGGGATATATCAAGGAAGTCATTTATCAGATGTATGATGTGTTCATTTGTTTGATAGCTTTGTTTTAAAAACTCGCGCTGTTTTTCGTTTATTTCGCCCATATCACCATCAAGCATCAGTCGGAGCGACCATTTGAGCGCGGAAAGAGGCGTGCGTAATTGGTGTGCTGCTACCGTAACAAATTGTGATTTTATATTGGAAAGAGAAACCTCGCGCTCACGGCTCTCCGAAACCTTTTTTGCTGTTCCCTTAAAAAAATGTAGAATCTGTCCTATTTCGTCATTTCTTTTTATATCAATCGGAACAGAAGAACCACCCTCGACAATACGCCGCGCCATCTTGGCAAGCGTAAGAATGGGGCGGGTAGTAATATATGCAACCAAAAATGAAAGAATAAGCGCGGACACCGTCAACTCAAGCCACACAAATAAAAAGTGCCCGCGCATCGGTACTTGTAGAAGGAATATCATAGCAACCAGCGCTATCAATAAAAGCATTGCCATAAACGTAAATAAAAACACCCGTACCGTGAACGAACGACCAAACGGCACAGCCGGCAACGTGTCTTTGTTTGTCGTAGTATCTCTAGAGTCCATTTTTCTACTATAAACGGTTATATACAACTATGCCATATCCTTCCAATTACGACCTGTTCGCACATCAACCCGCAGGGGTACTGCAAGTTTGCATGCCTGCTCCATGATGTTTCGCACCTGATGGCGCACCGACTCAACCGCCGATTGTTTTACTTCAAACAAAAGTTCATCGTGCACTTGCAGTAAGAGTTTTACATCGCCTTTTTGTATTTCACCCGACAGGTGATCATACACACGAACCATCGCGACTTTTATAATATCAGAGTCCGAACCCTGAATGGGCGCGTTGATAGCCATGCGCTCCGCTTCCCGCCGCGCCTGCCAGCCCATGTTTGCCATGTTAGAAAAATAACGCCGTCGTCCAAACAACGTCTCAACAAATCCTTTCTCCAACGCGTCTGCTTTTAATTTTTCCATCAGCGTTTTGATGCCGGGAAATTGTTCAAAATAGGCGCGTATAAATTGCTCGGCTTCCCGGCGCGGAATACCTAAAGACTCACTCAAACTTTGCGCGCCCATGCCATATAAAATACCAAAATTAATCGCCTTTGCAGCACGGCGCATGGTCGGAGTAACCTCTGCGGGAGATATGTGGTTTACTGCCGATGCGGTAAGCGTGTGAATATCGGCATTATTATCGCGAAACGCTTCAATCATGCGCGTATCACCCGAAAGATGAGCGGCAAGCCGAAGTTCAATTTGCGAGTAATCAAAAGACATAAACACACAGCCCGGCACGGCAATGAACGCCCGGCGAATTTCCTGTCCCAGCGGCGTGCGTATGGGAATATTTTGCATATTAGGATTCTGTGATGATAAGCGGCCTGTTACCGTTCCCGTTTGATTAAACGTGGTGTGAATGCGTCCGGTTGCGGGATCCACCAAACCAGGAAGAACATCTACATAAGTTGATTTCAATTTCATCTCCTCGCGCCAAGCAAGAATTTCATCCACCAACGGATGCGCGCCTTTCAGCTTTGTGAGTTCAGAAGCACGGGTTGAACGCGCCCCGCCGCCTGTTTTGCGAACGGCATCTGAGGCGATTTCCAATTTTTCAAACAGCACGTCTCCCAACTGTTTGGGAGAGTTTATATTAAACTTCATGCCAGCCAGCTCATAAATACGCGCTTCCCGTTTATCCATTCTATCTTGAAGCGATTTTGAAAAATCGGAAAGCGTTGGGATATCAAGAAGAATTCCCGCGGCTTCCATGTGCGCAAGAACAGGGATAAGCGGCATTTCCATTTCAAAAAAAATATTTTCGAGCTTAGCTTCTTTCAACTCTTTTTCAAGAATGTTACGAAGCTTCGGCATATGCGCGCCTGCTTCTTCCGCCGACGCGGTCTGAATGGATATTCTATTATCAATAAGATCAAAGAGCTCGGGTTCCCGAAGCCCGGGATCAAGCACCCACGCCGCCACGCCAACATCAAAATCTACATGAATGGGAACAACGCCCGCCTTCTCAAAAAGCCGCAATACATGTTTGCCGCCGAAGGCTGTATGCGATATGGAACTCTTCCTTAAAAGATTAAATGACTTAGCGTTCTTTTGTATATCCGCGCCTGTTACGCGCCACGCGCCATGTTGCGTCACGCATACACATTCTTCCATTGTACGCGCAATCCACGAAACAACGGCTGTGGAAAGCGCTTTTGAAAAAAATTCCGCCGAAAACACGCGCGGACCTGATGCCTGTTCAGGAGCAACCAAAAGACTTGTCTGCGCCACGTCTTCTTTTTTTACTGCCGAGCGCGCCTCGCCAACCGCGTAAAGCCGCGAAACTAAACTCGTAAACCCCAGTCGCTCCAAAAACGCGCGAGCTTTTTCTGATGAAGATACGCCGTTCCAAACAGTCTCACCAACAGAAAACTTCACCGGCACATCCAAACGAATGCGCGCGAGATCACGCGAAGAGTAAGCCTCGTCTTTATGCGCGCGCAACACCTCCGCTAATTTGCCCTTGAAGATACGTTCATCAGGTTTCTTTTTTGAAAGTGCCACGTAGACTTTTTCAAGTGTTCCATATGTTTGTATAAGCGTTGATGCTGTTTTGTCGCCCACACCGGGCACACCCTTAATATTGTCTGATGGATCACCCTTTAACCCCTTGAAATCAGGTAAAAATTCCGGTTTAAACCCAAATCGTTCGCGCACCGCTTTTTCATCGTACTGCACCGTATCCGCAATCCCTTTGCGCATCGTAAATACCACCGTACGATTTCCATCTACCAATTGGGTAGTATCGAGATCACCCGAGGCAATAATGATTTTAAGATTCTTATCTTCCTCCCGCGCGCGCGCGACAAGCGTACCAATTATGTCATCTGCTTCGTAACCCGCCTTGTCGTATATGCGTATCCCAAATGATTCAAACAACGCCCGTACGGTATCAAACTGCTGAATAAGATCATCAGGAGCAGTAGCGCGTTGTGCCTTATACTCCGCATATACCTCATGACGAAACGTTTGTTCGGGACGATCAAACGCCGCGGCAATATAATCGGGTTTAAAATCTTTTATTATTTTAAGTACAATATTCGCAACGCCATACACCGCGCCCACTGGTTCCCCGCTCGGAGATGAGAGTGGCGGCAGAGCATGGAACGCGCGATGAATAAGCGCGTGGGTATCCAGCAGCACTAGAACCTTATTCTTTTTTTCTTTTGTGTTGGTAGACATTTTGTATTATTATCTTTCGTTCGCGCTCGCTCAAAAACTCAAACTGTACGCGTATGTATTCTTTCGGCAACGCGCGACGAATCCGATCTGCCCACTCCACAAGCACAATAGCATCCTTATCTTTTAGTATATCCTGCCAGCCAAGCGGATGTAACTCCTGCGTGCTTTTAAGACGATAGGCATCTATGTGTACAAATCGCCGGAAGTGGAATATCCGGCGATTATTGATAAGTAAATGGTGGCGCATGATCACAAACGTGGGGCTTAGCACTTTTTCGCGAACACCAAGACCTTTCGCGAAACCCTGCGCGAATGTGGTCTTACCGCCGCCTAAATTGCCGTCGAGCGCCACCACTAAAGCGTTTTTTCTATTGAAGTCGGACTTCACTATTTCTTGGGCAAATAGACAGGCGACTTTCTGCGTTTCTTTTGCTGAATGAGTTGTTATTTTGAATGATTCCATAAGCATGCGTCATAATAACAGAAACCTGAACAATAAAAAACAGCAGAGAAGAAAATTTTTCTAACCTGCTTTTGACAAGTAAGAAAACTTCTCTCTGCTGTGAACCTTACCGCCATGACCTTTTGAAGAAGGGACCTTTGCCTCCTTCTAAAAGCATATGGCGATCCCACTCGCCACCGTATGCTGTCCGTTCCTCCCGCGACATACGGTCAAATTGGGAGTAGGGCATGGGGGTTTTCTCCAAGAAATCTCTCGCCGCGCGCATGCGAAGTTGATCCAGGCGTTCCTCGGAGACCGGGCTTGGACTATCCCCCTCATCCTCCTGATCATAATCAACTGGAGGAGGCGTGGGTTTCTCAACCTCCACCACTACCCGCTCCTTTACCACTACAGGAGCTTGCGGGAGAAGCCATCCAAATGGGTCAAGTCTCACGACCACACCAGGGGCGTACCACCCATAATATGGCTCATTATACCAGCCACGGCGGTACCTACCACCGCCATAGTAATAGTCCCGATGATGGTGATGATGCTTGTGCCTCCGCCGCCAATCGCGATCACCATGATTGTGTCGGCGGTTATTATATCCATCCCGCTCCCCAAACCGCCTCGCACCCCTTTCTCGGTGCGCGAGAGCATCGCCCATGAACCCGAACAAGAACAGGATAAGAGAAACCAAACCCAAAACTTTTTTCATACTACCTCCTGCTGATTTTTTTATACTGTAACCTAAAAAATATAAAAAGTCAATGCTTTTCTAGATACCCTCAATGTGCTAGGAATTGGCTATGGAAATGCGCGATCTTGAACATGTTTTACACATTTTAACTCTTGCGGAGCGAAGTGACCGTATTGGTATTGTGCTTGGTCCGGAATCGGGAGATACGGAGCTTCTTGCCGCGCATGCGCTCAAAGAACGGCTTGGAGAAAAAGCTTTCATTTTGAACGCCCCAGAACATCTGCAAGACCGGTGGACTCACATGTTTAAAAAAGAACGCCCGCAAAAAGAATTCGCGCTCGCGCTTGATACGGATATACATCCTGTAGATGAACTCCGATACGAAAAAGAAGGCGGCAAGCTTCGCATCTTCCTCTCTCCCCGCGGCGAACTCACAAAAGACGCGTTTGAGCTTGAACATCGTCATGTTCCAAGTGATATGATTATCGCTCTTGGGTTTGTAAACGAAACCGACCTAACCCGCATACTTGAGACAGACACACCGCTAAAAAATGCTACCGCGCTCATTAATTTGTCACGCTCATCAATAGAACCATTAAAAAAAGATCTTCCCCTGCAGCCAAATCAGTGGGATATCGGCGCCATGAAACTTTGGAGTCGCGCCCTCTTGCGTTCCTATGTGGAAGACGGAAACGCGCTATTTTGGGCGTTTCTTCCTAAAGAAGACTTTCAGAAAACAAACCAATCCGCGAGTATACTTCCCGCGCTTGTGGCAGACATGGGCGCTGTGATGGCATTGCCGCCCCTGCGTGTTATTTTGTGGCAAGATGAAGATTCCGCCGCCAATACCGTACGTGTGTTACTTACGGGAACCGACACAAACACTATTATGAAAATGGCCCAAGCAACAGAAACACCCGTTACCAACGGCAATCTTGTTTTAAGCGGATTTACCAACTTCAGTGAAGCGGAGGTGGAAATACGCAAACTGCTCAAAGACCTGCGGCATGAAGTGCGGTAGATTTTGAATCCCAAAATATACAACGTCTTGCGATGACCAAAATATGAAAAACATTGATAAAAAATTCAACATTGGGTCATCGCAAGACGTTGTATATTTTGGGATTCAAGTTTCAAGTGTTATACTGTCTCCATGCCTCGCCCCGATGACGAAACAGTAGAAGAGCATCTTCGGTCTCTCCACCTGCAGGAAGAAGAAGATCTTGCCCGCGTGCTGTCTGAAAAATATCACTTGCCGTATCTCAACCTTAGCGCTGTTGGCATAGATACAAGCGCCCTCTTACTGATACCAGAAGCAGAAGCGCGGGAAGCAGAGCTTGTGGTATTTCATAAGGTGGGCAAAAAAATCCAAGTTGCCATCCGCAACCCCAACTCTCAACCGGCAAAGCATATTCTTGAAGGACTCAAAGAAAAACACTACGTTTCCAAAGTGTTTATGGTTTCGCGTCACAGTTTGGAGCAGGCATGGGAAACATATAAAGAAGCACATAGCGCGCAACCATTACCAAACGGCATTGTTGTTATTGATGAACGCGTATTGCCCGACAATATCAAAACCCTGCGAACAATTGACCAATTTCGAAACATCCTTGAACCGTTTGTTGTAAGCGAAGAAGAACGCCACATGTCGCTCATGCTGGAAGTATTGTTGGAAGCCGCGCTTATTCTTGAAGTCTCGGATATTCACATAAAACCGGAGGAAGAAACCACGCGCCTCCGCGTGCGTATTGACGGCGTTCTGCATGATGTGCTCTTTTTTTCAACGCGGATATACAACCTTATCCTTTCGCGCATTAAACTTCTCTCCGGCATCAAACTAAATATAAAACAAGAATCCCAAGATGGACGTTTTACCATAAACCGGAAAGGAGAAGAAGATATTGAAGTGCGTACATCCACGCTACCCGGATCATATGGTGAATCAGTGGTTATACGCGTTCTTGACCCAAAACTCATAGCGCTGTCTTTGGAAAATCTCGGCATGCAACAACCCGTGCTTGCGCTCATACAAGCGGAGCTCAACAAACCCAATGGCATGATTCTTACCACGGGTCCTACGGGCGCGGGAAAAACAACCACCCTCTACGCGTTTATAAAACACATCAACTCACCGGATATCAACATTATCTCCATTGAAGATCCGATAGAATATCATCTGAAAGAAATGAACCAAACCCAGGTGGATGAAGAGCGCGGATACACCTTTTCCAATGGTCTTAGATCCATTGTCCGCCAGGACCCGGATGTCATACTTGTTGGCGAAATACGCGATCTGGAAACCGCCGAAATTGCCATGCACGCGGCGCTTACGGGACATTTGGTTTTCTCCACACTCCATACCAACAACGCTCCAGGAACCATTCCGCGCCTCATTGATCTTGGCGTGCGACCCAATATCATAGCACCCGCTATTAATCTCACCATGGCACAGCGGCTTGTGCGACGACTTTGCGGCGTGTGCAGGGAAACATACACGCCAGGAGACATTGAGTTACGCTACATGCGGGAAGTTCTTGAGGACCTGCCACAACCCTACATAAAACCAAACCCCGAAACACAACCTCTTTGGCGCGCCCGCGGATGTGACGCGTGCGGTGGAATCGGCTACAAAGGACGCATAAGTATTTTTGAAGTCTTTTTGATCAATGATGAAATAGAACATCTTATTCTGCAGACCCCATCGGAATCCGATATCCGAGATTCAGCAAAACGGCAAGGTATGCTTACCATGCAACAAGACGGCATTTTGAAATCATTTGCCGGTATTACCGCGATTGACGAAGTCATGCGGGTTACCGGGGAAGCAAAAGAGGAGTAATAATGGTATTCTTTTCCGTAGCCTCCAGGTAATTGTCCTCGCATAGGTACAAGGACTGAGAACTTTTCTCGGGAGAAGCCCCGTACATTCCCGGTAAACCGGGCAACCAAACTTTCCACGGTGGAAAAGCCCAGATAAGGATTCATGGCCTTAATCGCCTGGAGGCTACGAACAAGAATGAGAGAATCTTAAATCTCGGGTAGTGTATCAGGTTTATTGTTACTTGTCAAGCTCTTCTTAATCTTTGTTTAGAAATGATATACTGGAAGCATGACTGATGCCATGAAGGAAATTTCTGCCACAACCAACAAAGAGCTGAAAGAAGACAGCACATTAGACGCGTCTTTGCGCCCCCGCACATGGGATGAATACATCGGACAGGATGCGATCAAAAAAAACCTTGCCATTTCCCTGGAAGCGGCGCGTAAACGCGGCGAGCCTCTTGAACACATGTTGTTTTACGGTCCTGCCGGCCTCGGAAAAACAACACTCGCGCATCTTATTGCTCATGAAATGAACTCTCCCATCCGCGTGACATCCGGCCCTGCCATTGAACGCGTGGGAGACCTTGCATCCATTCTTACAAACCTATCACCGGGAGACACTCTTTTTATTGATGAAATACATCGCTTGAATAAGCTCGTGGAAGAAGTGCTCTATCCAGCAATGGAATCGCGCACGCTCGATATTATAATAGGGAAAGGGCCGTCTGCCCGTGTTTTGCAATTAGATCTTCCCGCGTTCACTCTTTTGGCGGCAACCACGCGTATGGCGCTCCTTTCTTCGCCACTTCGTTCGCGATTTGCCGGCGGCACCTATCGCCTTTCCTTTTATAATCAAAGTGACATAGAACGCATTGTGCAAAGATCAGCCGCTTTATTGCATGTTTCTATTGATCCGGAAGCGGTAACTGAACTTTCTCTTCGCAGTCGCGCTACCCCGCGCGTCGCAAACCACCTTCTTAAACGATGTCGCGACTATGCGGATGTCCGCGGAGACGGTACTATTAGCGCGAGCGTCGCGCGTGATGCTCTGCACCTTCTTGATGTGGATGAGAAAGGTCTTGAAGTGGGAGATCGGCGCATTTTGGATACCATAATTAGCAAATACAACGGCGGACCAGTTGGCATTCAAACGCTTGCCGCCTCCACATCGGAGGAAACAGAAACCATTGAAGACGTGCATGAACCCTATCTTCTTCAAATTGGTTTTATCGAACGCACGCCCCGCGGACGCATGGCGACACGTCTAGCCTACGAGCACTTGAATATTCCATTACCAGCTAGTATACAAGAACACTTGTTATAATTTCTACATGTTTTCCACCGCATTCATTCTTTACGGCATCTTCATTCTTGGGTACGGCATATTTACGGCCGCTCTTGTCTATCATGTCTATACGTTCGCCATTCCGGAAGATCCTCTGCACACATTTGTAATACCCTTTATTCTTATCTCTCTTATTCTTGTCGGTGTTTCCTTTTATTTCTTTTTACACGTTCCCTGGAATACCATACTCTAACATATGCCCGTCCCATCCCTTCATCTTGAACAAAATGAGCGCGTGCTCTTGGTCTTGCGTCGCCATTGGTTTGTGCTACTACGAGAAAGCATGGTTGTATTATTTATGATTTTTTTGGGAATCATGCTTTTTTCCGTAAAACGTATTTGGTATGGCATCATTGATCCTGTTATCTTCGATAGCATAGTTGCCTTCTTGCTTTCTTTGTACGCGCTTCTTATGCTGGCATTAGCGTTTGCGATATGGATTACCTACCGCCTGGATGTGTGGATTATTACCACAAAACGGGTTATTGATATTGATCAGCGCGGGCTCTTCAATCGGGAAGTATCAGAGTTTCTGGTCGCAAACATTCAAGACATCACAACCGAAGTACCCACTATGATTATGACCCTTTTTGATTTCGGAAACATGACCATTCAAACCGCAGGACACAAAAACTTCGTCGTGCGTGAAATTCCTCATCTGGAAAAAGCAAAAAAAATAATTCTGGAATGTTCGCGTGGAGCGCAAACATAACAATGTAACCACATGTCAGGACATAGTAAATGGTCTCAAATTAAACACAAAAAAGGCGCTGAAGATTCAAAGCGGAGTAAACTGTTTTCGCAGATTTCGCGCGTCATCACGCTTGCCGCGCGGGAAAAAGGAATTGATCCAACATTGAATCCATCACTCCGCGCCGCCATAGAGAAAGCACAGCAGGTAAACATGCCCAAAGACACCATTGAGCGCGCTGTTACCAAAGCGGCTTCAAACGAAGACCAGCTTATGCGCGTACTATATGAAGCATATGGTCCGGGCGGAGTTGCCATTGTCATTGAAGGTATTACAGACAACAACAACCGCACGTTTGCCGAAGTGCGCGTTATACTTGAAGATCACGATGCAAAAATGGCGCCCGGAAGCGCGATCTGGGCATTTACAAAAGAGGGAGACGCGTGGAAACCAACAACAACCGTTTCAGAACCGGAAGAAATAAAACAAAAAATCGACGGACTTGTGGAAGCATTACAAGAACATGACGACATACAACATATAGCGCACAACATGGAGTAAAATTTTTTGTTCCATGGTACATAATCCACAAATCATTCTTGGTATCGACCCCGGATATGGGCGCGTAGGGTATGGACTTGTGCGCAAAGAAGGTTCGTCTATTTCCTATATTATGGCTGGTTGCATAGAAACAGAAAAAACAGAACCCCACGCAAGGCGCCTCCATGCCATCTACAAACAACTTACTTCGCTTATAATACAACACGCTCCCCACACACTCGCAACCGAGCAGTTATTTTTCGCGAAAAACACCAAAACAGCGCTCCGTGTTGCCGAAACCCGCGGCATCCTTCTCCTACTTGGCGAAGAACACCATATTCCCATGCGGGAATTTACCCCTCTGCAGGTAAAAGTAGCCACATGCGGATACGGTAAGGCGGATAAAGCTCACATGCAAACCATGATTATGCGTATTTTTAAACTTGCCTCCCCTCCAAAACCGGATGATGCCGCCGATGCCCTTGCTATTGCGCTTGCCGCGGCATATACAAGAGATACGACGCTTGACTTATAAAAACGTATTTGATATGTATCAGAAGTATAGAAAAAGGTCGTTCATTATCGGATATTGCAAAAAACCATGACAGAAGAATATATCGAAAATATGAATGAAGACAATGATATGGATACAAATGACGATGACGTTGACGGGATGATAGGTGATAATGATGAAGATGAGGAAGAAGAGGACGAAGATAATTAAATGCGACTACCCCCTTTTCTCGCGAACAGGGGGTTTATCTTATCCGAACTCTTACCAGTATTTTTTTACCCACCCGAAGAACCCCGTCACGCATCAATACAAACGAAACATCTTTTATAACCGTTTGATTGAACTCAACCGCGCCCTGATCAAACAAACGGCGTGCAAATGCTTTTGATTTGCACCATTTTTCTTCCATAAGCACATCCAGCAACAATGTACTATTCCGTACTGATATCTCGGGAATTGTCTCCGGGATTTTTTTCTGACTGAAGACCTCTTCCCATTGCCGCCGGGCGGATTTGGCAATGTCCACACCATGATATAAAGCGGTGATTTCTTGCGCGAGCTCAAGTTTGAGAGTCCGCGGATTTTCTCCCTCATCAAGAAGCGCCTTTTTCTTGACAATATCATCCAAAGAAACACGCGTGCAATCGCGAAACAATGGAAAGAACAAAAACATTGCTAAAAATGCTTACATAATGTATATTCTTACTATGAATGTCAAGAGTGAGCGAACGCGTCTGTGGCGCGTTATAAAAATTCTGTGTGCCATCGGGTTAGTAGTTTCTTTCGCTGTCGTGGCGTTTGGATGCATTATTGTGCTTACCACACCCATTCCCAACGCAAATGATTTTGATGCGCGTGAAATTGTGGAATCAACAAAAATATACGACCGAACCGGAAAAATTCTTTTATACGAACTCTATAATGAAGAAAAACGCACCATAGTTTCATTTGAAGAAATTCCCCGCAATGTAAAAAACGCCACCATAGCAATAGAAGACAGTCATTTCTACAATCACCCAGGTGTGTCTATTCTTTCAATCGCGCGAGCGTTTATTACTGATATTATACGCGGACAAATTCTGGTGCAGGGCGGCTCAACCATTACCCAGCAACTTATAAAAAACACACTTCTCTCGTCGGAAAAAACTCTCACACGAAAAGTTAAGGAGGCAGTACTCGCCTTAAAAATTGAACAACGGTACTCAAAAGACGAAATTCTTAACATGTACCTCAATGAAATTCCGTATGGATCAAACGCGTACGGAATTGAAGCCGCTGCCCAGACTTTTTTTGGCATACACGCGCGCGATCTTACGTTGGCAGAGGCCGCGTACTTGGCGGCGCTTCCAAAAGCTCCTTCTTTCTATTCCCCCTACGGAAACAATAAAGATCAGTTGATAATACGAAAAAATATTGTTTTAAAGCGCATGGAAGAATTGGGATTTATCTCACAAGAAGAAGCAAGCGCCGCAAGTAAAGAAGAAGTTGTGTTTTTATCACCTTCCGCCCAGGGAATACGCGCGCCCCATTTTGTTATGCATGTGGTAGACACACTCTCGCAACAGTTTGGGGATGAATTTTTACAAAAAAACGGACTTTCCGTGCTTACCACTCTTGATATGAGAATACAAACAAACGCGGAGGAAGTTATTACATCTTATGCTGATAAAATTAAAAAAGATTTTAACGCGGGAAACGCGGGATTGGTTGCACTTGATCCCAAGACAGGAGAAATACTTGCCATGGTGGGATCGAAAGATTATTTCAATCGCGAAGAAGAAGGAAACTTCAATATCACACTCGCGCAACGCCAGCCGGGATCAGCCTTTAAACCCCTCGTGTATGCCGCGGCATTTGAGAAAGGATATACACCCGAGACCGTACTCTTTGATGTGCCGACTGAATTTGCCGTCAGTGGCGCGGAAAGCTACCAGCCGCAAAATTATGACAATATTTTTCGCGGACCTATCACCCTCCGCGACGCCCTTGCGCAATCCATAAACGTGCCCGCTGTTAAAGTGTTATATCTTACCGGACTGCAAGAAGCACTTGATATGGCACGAAGAGTAGGAATCACTACCCTTAAAGGACCTAACCAGTACGGTCTTACGTTGGTGCTAGGAGGCGGAGAAGTGCGGCTTTTGGAACTAACATCCGCGTATGGTGTTTTCGCAAATGACGGCGTGCGGCAAAATCCTGTTGCTATATTGCGCGTGGAAAAAAATGACGGCGAGCGTGTGTGGCAACACAAACAAAATCCAACAAAGGTTATTGAACCTCTTATAGCTCGCATGATATCGGATATCCTTTCTGATAACACCGCGCGTACACCAGCATTTGGTTCCGCTTCCGCTTTGTATTTCCCAGACAGACCCGTGGCGGCAAAAACAGGAACCACAAATGATTATCGCGACGCGTGGATTCTTGGATACACACCAAACCTTGTCGCGGGGGTGTGGGCGGGAAACAATAATAATACGCCCATGGAAAAACGAGTTGCTGGGTTTATTGTCGCCCCTATTTGGCATGACTTTATGACGCGTTCTCTTGAGACAATTCCCATAGAACCATTTCAGCCGCCTGCGTATGAAAAATCAACAAAACCCGTTCTTGCGGGTGAATGGCGCGGTTCACGCACATATGTGACAGATTCTAGATCTGGTGACATTGCCACCGACACAACACCACCAGAGTTTAGATTAACAAAAACCATGACGGAAATTCATTCTATTTTACATTGGGTTGATAAAGATGATCCGCAAGGTCCTATTCCATCAAACCCAGCCCACGACGGACAATACTTGAATTGGGAATATGGTGTACGCGCGTGGTGGGCAAACAGATCCGGAGCACTCACTCCTCCACCCACGCCGCAATAATCAAATCTTCATCGGCATCACGATGTAGAAATAAGAAGAATCATCTTTAGACCGCATTAACAAAGGTCCTTCTGGAGAAGCAAATCCAAAAAAAACATCTCCCGACATATTCTGTAAGCCATCCATGATATAGCGATAATTAAAACTTATCGTCATTTCTTTTCCAGTAACAGGCGTATTCGCGTGTACTTGATTTTCTCCCACATCCGCATTCTGCGCGCGAACCTCAATCTTTTTATCATGTGGATTTATATGAAATGTTATATCTGAAAGTTTACCCACAAACACACCTGCCACGCGCAACATATCAAGAAGAATATCTTTTGATAATGTAAACTCCGTTGTAAAAGCGACGGGCACTATGCGTTGGTAATCAGGAAAAGACCCCTCAACAAGACGGGATATCATCCGAAACCGCTTTGTTTGAAACACCACCTGACCTGCTCCCAATGAAACCACAACATCACCACCATCATGTTCAAGTAGGCGGGTGAGATCGTTTACTGAACGCACGGGCAACAAAAAAGATTGTGACCATCCTTTATCCCCAAATACACCACTTACCTGCTGTTCCGCGAGCCGAAAACTATCCGTTGCGGCAAAGGTCGCTTTTTGATGCGTAAGAGATATATACACACTCGCGATTTCTGTTTTTATGTCCGATACAGATGAAGCAATGGAAACATTTCGTAACGATGCCTGTAAAACAGATCCTGGAATATTAAACCGCGTGGATTCTGTCTGTTGTGGTACTAAAGGAAACTCATCCGCTGTCTGTCCATGAATAACCGTGCGTCCTGTGTTTGATATAAATTCAACATTTCCATTTTTTACGGAACACGTAATATGATCCCCCCCCACTAAAGATATATAAGAACTCAACACGCGCGCGGGTATGGCAACACGTCCCTCGCGCTCAATTTTCCCTCCAACCCATACCTCTACGGCTGTTTCTAAATTTGTAGCAGTAAGTGTTATTTTTCCATTTTCAGCCGTGCATAAAATGGTTGATAGAATAGGAAGAGTTGTTTTTCTTCCAGTGTTTTTTTCAACAAGAAGAACACCATCTTTTAGATTTTCCTTCAATGTAATAAATTTCATACTATATACTAATTTTTTATTTAATAACCATATTAGTAGTAGAGCATGTGTATAAGTGGAAAAGTATTGCTATATGCTTACAACATAATATATACAGAAGACTTGTTGTGTGTATAAAATGGTGAAAAACACAGAACTATAAATAAGATATGTTATTTCGCAAATATATATACACACTCTATAAACATGTTTTGAATAGTTTTTACACAGTATTATATTTCATAAATACGCCCTCTTAAAATATGTACTTCATCCGCAAAATCAGGACTGTCTTTTATGTCCTTTAGAATTTTCTCATAAGCGTGTATGGCGGTTGTGTGGTCTCTTCCGCCAAATTTTTGTCCTATATAAGGAAAGGATCCATGAAAGTCTTCTCGTAGAAGATACATGGCAACTTGGCGCGGTTTTACCACTTCCCGACGCCTACTGCGTTCAAAGAGTTGTTTTTCGTTAATATCATAAAAAGCACAAACCTCTTTTATGATATTTGCCGCGGTAACAACTCTTTTTTGGCGAGATGTTATTTGTAATAATAATTCTTTTACTTCTTCTATACCTGGTACGGTCCCTGTCATATGTGTTCTGGCACTGACAATATTTAAAGCGCCCTCCAATTCTCGAATATTTTTTTCTATTGATGATGCTATATATTCCAAAATTTCCTTCGGTAAATCAGATTTTTTTGTTGCGAGCTTTGTTTTAATAATGGCGAGCCGTGTTTCATAATCCGGTTGTGAAATGTCGGCGATAAGTCCTGCCTCAAACCGGGAACGGAGACGTTCTTCCAGATTTGCTATCGATTTAGGCGGGCGATCAGAAGAGAATATGATTTGTTTATTATTTTCATGTAATGCGTTAAATGTATGAAAAAACTCCTCTTGTGTGCGTACTTTGCCGGCAATAAATTGAATATCATCAATGATTAATACATCAAATTGGCGATAAATGTCCTTAAACCGCTGTGGTTCATGGTTTTGAATAGCTGCTACTAATTCGTTTGTAAAACGCTCCGAAGTTGTGTAATAGACTTTCAAAGATGGGTCTCGTTGTTTAATTGCATTGCCTGTTGCTTGTAATAAATGTGTTTTCCCAAGCCCTACACCGCCGTATATAAATAATGGGTTGTAGAGAGAGGCTATGTTTTTTACAACTGACTGCGCGGCCGCGTATGCGAGTTCGTTAAAAGACCCAACAATAAAGGTGTCAAATACATAACGAGGATTTAAATTTGTATTTTTGTCTATACGGAGTTCTTGAAACTCCAACTGTTCTTCAGCTGGTCGCACAGGAGGGCTTATTTGTTGTGATGAAGACGCTGTTTTTATAAGAGGTTCTGAAGTAGTTGTCTTTGAGATGACATATTCAATACTTCGCGCTTCCGGGCAAGCTGTTCTGATTGCTCGCATAATAAGCTTTTGATATTTATTTTCAAGCCACTCTTTTGTAAAACCATTCGGAACTGATACGGTAATGACACCTTGTTCATTACGACTTATAAACGTGTGTTTGAACCACGTAATAAAATTAGCGCGGGATATAGAAATTTCAGCCTCATTAAGTACTATCTGCCACAATTCCTCGTTTGTCATAATATAATTTTTTACACACTAATTGGTAACACTTCATAGTATATCAGATTGTCCACAAACAAGACATTCTATCCACAATATATTGTTTTGTATATAATATGTGTATAAGTTGTGTATTGTCTGTGGCTATTGAGTAAATTGTTCTTGCCTGATATAGTGTCTTTATGTCTGTAACATACAAACCAAAAAAGAAAAAACGGAGAAAAACGCACGGTTTTTTAAAGCGTTCTCGTACCCCTGGTGGTAGAAATGTCATTAAAAGGCGACGCAGAAAAGGCAGGAAGAGTTTAACGGTATAATGCTTCGTAAGGAGAACCGTCTTCGCGCGGAGAATGATTTTAAAAAGGTTTTTCATGGGGGAGCGCGAGCGCGTTCTGGACCATTCCAACTACTATGCCGCAAGAGTGCTGTTTCCAATGCTCGGTTTGGGTTTGTAATACCACTTTCTGTTTCAAAGAAAGCTGTGCAACGTAATAAACTACGCCGACAACTCCGTGAAATAGTGCGGACAGTCTTCTATCAAAAGGTTTCCGGATACGATTGTGTGATACGCGTGTACGCGGGAGCTGACAGGTTGAAATATCAAGATATTGAAAAACACATCATTTCTGTGTTTCATAAGATTCAGTTGTTATAATTGGAATGAATTATGTTTATAAAAATAAGTATTTTAATCATTCATATCTATCAACAACTATGTTCTCCGGATAAAGGAGTGCTGTTTCCTAGCCGCGTACGCACATGTCGATTCTTTCCATCTTGCTCGGTGTATACCGTGGAAGCGTTACAAATGCACGGTTTTTTGCGCGGGTGGTGGTATGGGGTAAGGCGTGTGGCACGTTGTCATCCATGGCATGTGGGAGGATATGATCCCATATCCTAAATAAAGAACCATATGTCTTTTATAACAACAGCATTTAATGAAATATTTTTTCGTCCCCTTCTGAATATCCTTGTATGTTTTACAGGCATTCTTCCTTTTCATGATTTAGGGCTCGCGGTTATTATTCTTACTATTTTAGTGAGACTTGTACTGTTTCCATTCACGCACCATTCTTTGAAATCACAAATAAAAATGCGTTCTTTAGAGCCGGAAATTGCTCGTATCCGCGATGATCACAAAGATAACAAAGAAGAGCAGGCACGCCGCACAATGGCACTATATAAAGAACATGGCATAAATCCATTTTCCGGGTGTGTGATGCTTCTTGTACAGTTACCTCTTTTAATAGGATTATATCGTGTTTTTTTGGTAGGAGTTGATGAAATGGGTGGTTATGTATACTCTTTTGTTTCATTGCCCACTTCAATACATACCTTGTTTTTGGGGGTTATAGACCTTATGGAAGTGAGTATTTTTTTGGCAATTCTTTCCGGTCTTACCCAATTTATACAGATGAAACTCTCTGTACCGGCATCTTCCTTGGGTAATCAGCAGAAAACAGACATTTCAAACATGATGACAACACAAATGACGTATGTAATGCCAATGATCATTTTCGTGATAGGTTTACAGTTTGCCGCTGCTGTTTCACTATACTGGACAACAATGAATATATTTGCTATCATTCACGAAATGATAGTGCGTAAAAAAGCGGAGGCGATCCGTGTTACTTATGAACATAAACCAGGAAAAGAACTCAAAAAAGTATGATGATGTTCATGAAATTCTAGAAGGAATATTACAGAAAATGAACATTCGAGCGTCTGTAACACAGTCAGATTTTTTAGATGCTCCCTATTTTCAAATTCAGTCAAAAGATAGTGTGTTGCTTATTGGGGAACATGGTCAGCATTTGCACGCGTTGCAGACATTTGTAAAGCGTGTTGTTGAAAAAAAACAAGGAGGATATTGTCCCCCATTTCTCATTGATGTTGATGATTACCAGCGTCATCATATTGAACAAATTAAAGAAAACGCGCGCATGGGAGCACAACGTGTCCGGTATTTTAAGAAAGAAATAACACTGCCGCCTATGAATAGTTACGAGCGGCGCATTATACACACGACGCTTATGGAAGATCCCGACGTGGCGACGGAAAGTGTTGGTGAAGGAGAAAACAGGCGAGTGGTCATAAAACCAGTCATTATATAGTGTTTTACTGTGAATTACGAAACGTATCCTCATCCGATGACCGCCACGCGAATTGATAGCGAGTTGAACAAGGTATATTGCAAAATAAAGGTATGTGCGTATATAAATCGATGGGAGGTCATCGGATGAGGGAAACGTGCGTGTTTCGTAATTCAAAGTGTTTTACATAATTCATGACCCGACAGCAAATGAGCTGGTTGGGTCATTTCTTTTTTTCATGCCGCGGGAGGAAGACGGAGACCCCAAAGCGAGCCGTCTTTTTTGTTTGTGAAAAATAAGAATGATTCATCTTTAGAGAGAAATAGGTTGATTCCGTCAAATTGCCGCGGTGGCAAGATTTGTTGGCGTTCACCTGTCGTGGTATTGATGCGCCACAAGCTGTCATTGAAAGATATAACTCCCTGCCACCATTCATCAGGAAGATTGGCTCCTTTTGGCAGGGATTCAGGAATAGCGCAAAAGAGCGTGTCGTCTGATGCGGGCGCCCACGCGCATTTTTCAGGAAGCGTGAAAAATGGCATATCAGCAAAGGTGTTTTCCTTGAGCGAAGAGGCATGAAGAGACGCGCGTGTTCCTTCCCGTTCGGTATCCATGTAAAGAAAATCAGTGCCTCCGGGATACCACAACACATCAAGACCTGGCTTGTCGCTAAGCACGCGCGTGAGGAGTTTTGAAGATGGGTTCAGGGTAAAAAGAAAGCTGGAGGCGTAAGAAGAACTTTTTTGTTTTAAAACAAGAGTGCTCGAGGTAGGCCACAAAACTTCAAAATCAGGAGCAGGGAGCGTAAATACTTTTTTTATGGCAGTATTGTCGGGGCGCGCGGTAAAAAGTGCCGTTTCCCCGTTTGATGTACTCGTGTAAGCAATCATGTCTTCTACCATGGATGATGTAATTGCTTGAATATTCGACGGGAGAAACGCGGATGATACCGTGCTTGTGCCAGTATAGCGCGAATAGAGTCGTCGCATTTCTCCATCCGTGTAAAAACTGATGATTGCGTATGTTTTAGAAGGAGTCCATGTTACATCAAGAATTCCTGGAATTGTTACATTTGAAATGCGTGTTTCGTTTTCTCCGGTAAAGCTTGCTTCAAATAAATTACCGCCCGCTTGTTTAAAATAGCGCACACGAGTGCCATCAGAAGAAAGTGAAGCTCCCACGACAGGGTCTTTGGAAATAAGATAGAGTGTTATTTCCTCCTCTTCTCCCTTGGTATCATCTCCTATAATTACACCACCCCGCAGAGGGTCATTGTCCGCGGGCGTTCTTTCATTGTTGAATAAGATGCCAAAAAATGAATCAGTGTTGTTTCCATCCTCGTCGGCATCCCCCCAGAACATACTAAGTAAAACAATCAAAAGAATAATCCCAATGATAAGGAGTGATACAACGATAATGCGAGAGCGTGATGTATGTATTTGTTCGGTGTCCATGAAGTGGTTATATTTTTATTGCCCCAGTTGTATAGGTGGAATAACAAGTGAAGAATCCACAAGATCGGGATTGATGGTATTGAGAATAAGCCAGGACGTAAGCGCTAACAGAAGACCCAAAAGGGCGTTTGTCATGCGTGCTTTGGCATCTCCCAGCAAACTGGTGTTTCCGGCCGAACCAACGTACTCCACGCCGCCAATAACTAGCATTACAAGGGCAAGCACTGCGGCGGCGCTTAGTAGGAACCAAAAGACTTCCTTGGCATAGAGAGAAAAGCCGCCGTCCGCGGGAAGTTCCTGTGCCCCTCCCGGCAGGGGCGCTAGTAGTTTATATGTTGTTTCTGCATCTGTGGTTGTGTGCATATACAGAAACAAAAGCAAACTGGATAATCCTATAATAATGAACATTTTACTCCACATACATGCGAAATGAGTTTTGTATATGTTCCAATATATTAAATGGATTTGTTATCTCAAGCACTATCAGTTGTTGCGCCTTGCTTCCAGTTTCTGTGAGATAAGAAAGAATTTCCGGATGATCAGCGTCGGAAACAATCGCGGTGTTATCTATATTCCACTTATATTGAAGAAATGACGGCTTACCGTTTGCGTAGTAGGGCTCTGCCAGAATGCGCGTTTCCCCACCCGACGCAACCTGGTGGATGTTTTCAATAACGCGGTGGTATGATGGTCCACGCAAGGGATGCAATTCGTAAAAAAGAAGTTTTGGCTCTTGTACGGAAATACTAACACGTTTTTCTTGCGTAACAGTTCCTCCTTCATTATACACCCGCACTAATACTTGCGGAGGCACGTTTCTACTTTTTGTTATGGGCAATGAAAGGGTGTTTTTTCCTCTGCCGGAGTTATTTTTTTGAAGCGTATTATCAACGCGCCATTCATATAATAGATTTTTGGGATCATAGTAACCGCTTCCCATTGCTAACGAAGGAAGAGCAACATAGGTAACAGTTGATCCGCGCACAGGAAGCGCTTTCCCCCGATATCCGACAGGTGTATGTGTATTCGTGTACCACAGCACTTCAAGATCAGACGGCCATATGGTGAGTGTTTTATCGTACTGCGTGGTGCCGGGCGGGCTCGCGGTTACGCGAATAGTGGTGGGTGTACCGATGGGACCGGTTGTTATGGTTGTTTCTGTTATTCCCTTCCCGCTTTTGATTTGTTTCCCGTTTACATACCATGTAAGCGAAACCGTGTTTATGTTAAAACTGAATGTTTGCGCCGACACGCGGACTTGTTCGCGCGGTCCTGGATATGCAGGAGAAAGGGAAAGCAATATGTCGGTGCTTGAATGTATTTCATCAAATTGGGCACGTGCGTGTATGCCGGAGAAAAAAATAAAAAACAAAGAAAGGAGTCCTATTGTTTTTATTGGTAGTGTGAACGTCATATTATTTTTTTTCTGGGGAGATTGTTGTTTGTTTGTATGCCTTAAAAAAGAGCCATAAAAAGAATCCGCTCCACGCCGGTAGCCAGTTTATAACTGCGTTTCCAAATGCGGTACCGCCAAGAACTAAAAAGACGCGCAGACCAATAGGGGTAAGTGGTGTCACTTTTTTCATAACAAGCCACAACCCAACCACTAAGAACATTATACCACTCATAACGGCTCCTACCACACTGCTGGCGCCCGCAAGCGCCCATCCCACAACAGGAATGGCGGCAACTGCCTGCCCAAAAAATTCAAACGTGTCTATTGCTACCGCGGGAAACAGCCATAACCCGACTTCAATAGGGCTTAGGGGGAAACGTTTTTGCACGGGTTTTTTTGCTTTTGCGCCTGGTTTTGGGACGGATTCTTTCTGTTTTGTATCGTCAGTATCGCTTGTATGATCTTCTGTGCGAGCCCGTTGTTCTTGTTGGCGCTGGCGCAAGAGTTCCGCGCTATATTGTTGTTCGGTTGCTGTGGGCATGGTGAATTATTTTTTGTTGCCGATTGTTTTAAAACCGAGCTTTTCCCAGGATGTCTCTATAAAATTAGAACTTTAGTAATACTACATATGGCAAAGCTCGGTTTTGGGCAATCGGCATTCAGGATATCTCCTCTTTTGCTTTCCTAATAGCTAATAATTGCTGCGGGTCGGATGTAATGATCTGATCTTCGGTGTAGGACGCGATTATTTTAACGGCGACATGTTTTAACCCAGCAAAAAATATTCCCTCCCCTACATCGGATTCCAACAACATGAATTTCTCTTCGTCAGTGAGATTAAATACATCTTTCATGATATCAATGGTAGCGGGCGATTGTTTTAAGAGAATCTGTATGGATGAATTTGTGATGATGGGTTTTCCATACGGAGAGCCCATAAAATCTTCAATGTCCTGGGTAATGGTGGTAACGCCTAAAAAATATTTACGCGCGCGTTTTACGATACCGAACAAAAACGAAGCGCCGTCTTCGTGTTTCATCATCCACCACGCTTCATCAACTATGAGAATTCGTTTTTTGAGTTCCGAGCGCACCACATTCCAAATATAGTGCGTAACAATGTACATACCGATGGGACGAAGTTCGTCTTCCATATCTCGCAGGGAGAATACCACCATATTTTTGTTTATGTTGATATTGGTGGGCTGATTTAAGAATCCGGATGATGTTCCTTCAACGTACTTATAAAGACGCATCGCCAGGGTGTCGCCCCCGCGTATATTTGAAAGCACTAAATGCAAATCTGAAAGAATGGGCGGCGAAACACGCGACAAGTCCGCGTCGGGTGTTATATCTTTTGCCGCGTAGGTTTCGGTTAGCGCGCGGTCTAAAATGGCGTCTTCCTCCGGCGTAAGTCCTCCAAGCATAATTCTAAAAAGTCCTATCAGGTTTATGATGTTTGATCGGAGCACGTCCGCAGTCGACTCATCTTCGCGCGGGATAGGAAGATCAAATGGGTTTAGGTGATGGGGTGAATTGATGGAGATATTGAAATGCTGTCCGCCTACCGTTTCAGCCAGATATTCATATTCATGTTCCGGATCAATAACAATCACGTCGGCATCAAACATGAGCGAGCGCAAAATTTCCAGTTTTGTAAGATACGATTTGCCGCCTCCCGCTTTGCCAAAAATGACTGTGTTGTAGTTTTCAAAGGTGAAGCGGTCAAAAAGGATCAAGCTGTTGTTGTGGCGGTTTATGCCATACAAGATGCCGCGGTTTGACGTAAGATCAAACGAAACAAAGGGAAATACGCTCGAAAGAGGTGAAGAGTTCATATAAGTGTGCACTTCCAGGCGGTCAAGAAGCAGGGGGAGAGTACTTGTAAACCCTTCTTGCTGTTGAAAGAGGGCAGGTTTTGCGTAGATAAGTTTTGCTTCCAAAATGGATCGGATTTCAGATTCCGTTTCACTTAGTTCTTTTTCAGAGTCGGCATATACGGTTATATAAAGACCCACGCTAAATAATTTTTCCGTTGCTTGCTGAAGTTTATCGCGGAGTGCCTCTAAATCTTGATAAGCGGTATCAAGTATGGGATCGCGCACAAACCCTTTTTCTTCGCGCATGGAAACTTGCGATTGCACCTCGGCAACTTTTTTACGGAGATCACGCAAAATAATTGATGTATCAACTGGATGCACATATATGGCTATATCGAACACTTTATCTAGATTGATTACGGGTGAAAACCAGCTGGTGGCGAGAAACCGCGGATAGGCGTAGACATAAAGCGTACGTGTAAATTTTTCACCAAGCTGAAAACTGGATGGGTTTATTTTAAGCGCGGCAGGAGCAATGGCATCTTCCAGTTTCAAGAGGCCGCTCGCGTAAATATCCTGCGGAAAAACCGGCAGAATATTTCCCGCGTCTTCTTGTTTTTTGCCAAATATGTTTTTGAATAAGGCCATAAGATTAAGAAATGAAAGACTTGCAATATAACGTCTTGCGATGACCAAAATATGAAAAGTATTAATAAAAATTTAATATGGGGTCATCGCAAGACGTTATATTGCAAGTCTTTCGTACTACGCCGCCACTTCTGGCATCTTTCCCTTTTCTAACTCACCCGGATTGTACAATCCATAAAATAATTCTATCAACTCTTCAGTGTTTAGGGGAACGAGCCGCACGCTGATGCGCGCGAGACCTTGCCGCGCTACTTCCACACGTTGGTACAACTGCGTTTTATATTCCTCGAACAACGCCTGGCGGACGCCGTGTTCTTCCATTTCTTTCTTTTCTTTTTTTCGCCGACCTGACAAATCCGGCAAAAACGAAAATAAACCACTGCGCATGTGTTCTTTTTCGAGTATGCCTGCGGGCGTGAAAGGAACTACCACATAAAAACTGTGTGTCATAATGTTGGCGCTTTCCACGAATGACTTTATGAACTCAATGTATTCAGCAGTTTGTATTTTCATAAGCTCATTATACTCGCGTGAAAGGCGGTCGCGCAGTGTTTCAAGATACGGCTCTATGTTGAGTTTGCGTGACTGTACAAATGTTTCCACGGAAAAATCCAAGGAATTGAGATAGTTTTGATATTGAAAAATAATCGCGTCTTGTTCTTCTTGCGATTTTAGCGCGAAGTTCAAAGAGGACGCAATCATAATCACTCGCAAAGAGCCGTCTTTCAGCACTAAAACGCCGTCGCGGATTTCCTTTATTTCTACTAATTTTTGTGCAGGAGTGTGCCGAGCCATATTTCAAGATTCACGTTCTTCTTTTTCTCTAATGTGTTGCATAACATCCAATGACCACGCAAGATCGTTCAGCTTGCTTTTTGTCACTTTCGGCACAATGAGCCCTGTACGCGCAAGAGTGATGTCTTGTTCCATGTTTTGTTTTTCCGTTTTTGATTTTTGCCACAAATAGAGGCGCGGTTTTATTAGGTAGGTAACGGAGTTTGAAAGAAGATCTATAAACGGCCTGCCGTTTACTTTCATGAACGCGAGTGCGGTCGAAAGTGCTATGACAGGAGCGGCAAGGAGTAGGGTGAAGAAATAGTTTTCTAAAAAAAACCAGATAAGAAACGTAAGCCCGCCGCCGCCCAACAGGTAGAAAAACTGTTTTGTGGTAAGCGGCCCGAAAATCTTGTCTTCTACCTCAATAAATTGTGGAACTTGAAATTGTTGCATAGGTGACTCACTGCTTACATAATTGATTCTTTTTGACCATCTTTTTTCTCTTCCTGTTGAGCGCTGTTCATCTTAAACCCCCGAAAGGCAGATAATGGGTTGCTTTGAGCCGGTGGTGTTTGTTTTTGTTCGCGTAACGGTGAAAACGCGGAATTTTCTCCAAATCTCCCATTACCCCCCTTTTCGAAAGGGAGGTTGGGAGGGATTTTTCCGTTTCCTTGATTCATAATTTCTGATTCCTGATTCGGTTTTGAAGGCACGTATTCTTTTCCTTGCGTGTTAGGCATGTCTTCCTCCACCTGTTCACGGTAGGGATCTGCTCCTTTATAAGGCGCTTCCGGTGGCGGCGCGAGTTTTGCCGGTAACATGGGTTTTTTAATCATACTTAACGGCTGAATCCCTTTTTCTTCCGCGAGCGCGCGCTCAAGCTCTGCTTCCAAATCTTCCAGGGAAGTCGGCGCTTGTGTGGGAATTTCGGAAGGGAGTCTTCCGGTTTTTGGAAGTCTCTCTTCTGAAAATTCTTGCTTGTGTATGTGCGTCTGCAAAGGTGAGGGTTTTGTCTCGTTTGTGGGGGTCAAAGGCATGCCGAACATGGCGCGCAAATGTTCACGCACGGGGGCAAAGATTTCGCGGTTGATGTCGTCTGCGATTTTGCTTGCGGTAGCCCGATCAACCTCCAGACGTTCAGCAAGGTTTCCCACAAATTCGTTGGGGTGCGTAACGCCAAGCATCAAGAGACCGGTTTCTGCCGCAAGCTCGCCGGTTTTATCTATAAGAAGATCGTATTTTTTTCCGATTTCAAAAATAGCATCGGCGTTTGTGTTTGAGGCAATTGCTTTCCGTAACTCCACGGGAATCTTTTTGAATTGCTCGGCTAATTGTTCTTGTGTTGGTTTGTGGATCATATAAGTCAGTTTTGTGTTTATATTTCTATCTTGCGTGCTCCTTTGCGAGCTTGGGTTATTTCTACCGGGGATGGCGCGCCTCCTCCTCGCCTTGCTTCACGGGTTCGCAATGCGTCTTCTGCTTCTTGTTCTGCTTTATCATTCATCATTTTTACGCTGATTCTGATGGTGTCCGCAATGTTCAGCGTTCCCGGCGCTGCGGGTGCCATGTTAATTGTTTGGCTACGGTTTACAAATTTAAGAATATCAGGATTTTCTTTACTTAGTTGTTTAACCGTTTCGTCGTAAGAACTTCGGTAGTCATCTGGTGTCATGGTAGCTCGTGTTCTACCTGCATCCGCCAGTATCTTGTCTAGATTTTTATCTCGCAAGCGTTCAAAGGCGCCCAGCAACGCAGGGGCGAGATTTTGACCAAATGTTTCAGCTGATGCTTCTAGTTTTTGGCTTCCATAGGTAAGTAGTATCGCATCGTCAACGAAAGCATTCCCAATTGCGCCCGCATTTGTTTTAGTGCGAATATCATCAGCAGAAAGCCCTTGCGTTGCTTGTGTAATTGTCGCCGCTCGTCCTTCCGGCGTTGTTTCTCCTTCTGCCGCTAAGCTTGGATCATAGGCATAAATTTTACGAAGTTTGCCAAATTCCTTTTCCTGTTTGAAGCGTTGCACATGTTGACGGAGTGCTTTCTCTGGTATGATACTTGCCTGCCCTTTATCAATAAGGGCTTCATCAAATGCTCTGATTGCTCCTGGTGCGGTAAGAGTACGACGTGTTGCCAAATTTCCTGATTTTGATTCGCCTACTTTCTTCTTAACATCTTCATATTGTTTGTCGCGAACTCCTGCTCCCGCGCGTTGCATGGCGGCAAATGGTTTTGCTAGGGGGCGAACCAGTGCTCCTACAAAAGGAATACGTCCCATTTGTTGCAAAGGCCATCCTGCAACAGCGCCGGCAGGACCAACACCATAACGCATCGCGGCTCTGCCACTAACACGTCCCGCATACCCTCGAGCTGATTTCGCCATGCCTACGCCAATGCCGATGGCGGCGGCGGCTCCCACAATGCCCATCTGTTTTGCCACTACCAGCGAACCCATAAGAAACGCCACGGTCGCGAAATAACTAAAAAGAACACCCGTGTTTATAACTTGGTTTCCCCCCCCCCCACTTCTGAGCACTTGCGACATTTGCGCGCCAAAGGCAATGGCAAGATATATCATAAAGGCAGATGCGGGGAAGAAAAACGACCACTCAAACAATTTTTTCCACCACTGGCTTGAATAACTACGAGTGGAAGGAAGAACGCTTGCCAGAAACCCTAAGGGAGCAAGTACAAAAATAATGATAAGTGCCACACTGCGAACCAACAACATAACGCTCAATGCCACAAACACGAATATAAGTGTAAGCTGTAAAATAAGAATGGTTGCCTGCCAGAAGAATCTTATTATGTTTTCATCAAGTTTGTTTTGTTCAACGGGTGATGCCATGAGAACCGCTGAGTCACTTGTGAACTCCTGGTTCGCTTGAGTTTTGATAACTGTTTCCATGCCGGCAGAAATTGCTTTTTTTGGATCAATGGGAGTGTGCTTCGTACTAGACAATGTTTCTGTATTAGTTATTTTTCCTAGCTGAAGGACGGTTGCTATGTTTGTTGATATACTTGGGTTTCCAATTTCTTTTATAAAAGCAAGCGCCAATATGTTGGAAGCATCTACCACGGTAAAGGCGATAACTAAACTAAAGTTAATTAAGAGCGCGACAATAATAAGTTTTGGCAAAAGCTGTTTTGCGCCGTAGGATTCAAGCCGCAAAATGGTGGCAATGGCTATAATAAGAAGCGCGAAGATAAAAAATATGTTTGCGATATCGCGCGTGATAGTCCAGCCTACCGTAACCGCTTTAATGCCGCTTAGCCCCGCGAGCGAAACGGCGATAGCGGCATCAAATAGTTCCGCGAACCAAACAACGAGAATTGTTAGCATGTAATTTATAGCTTCCAGGATTTCAACAAGAGTTCCAACAACAACGCCGCTTACGAAGCCACTGAAAAGGGATCCCCCTTGGATGTTTCCTTCTTTGTCAACTGATCGACCGGTGCAAGCAGGTTTCGGAATAAGACAACCCCTCTCGACCGCACTTGCAAATGTATCAGTACCACGCATACATGCACCACATAAAATTTTTGCACTGGCAAGACCATTATCATCATTTGGGAAACATGCCCTTGGATCTGCTGAGCATCCATATGTTTGTGCTTCAGCGCTCTGTGAAAACACAGGAGAAAACACCGCAATCATCACAACACAAAGCACCGCCGCGAAAAGGAGCGGGTTTGACAGTAATTGTTTATATGTGGTGTGTGGTTGAAACATTCTTAATGTCTGTTTTTATACTGTGCCGGCAAAGGGAGCCTCTTCACTGGTTCCTGTTGCGTCAAAACAATCAGGGTCGTCAGGATAGTCAATTAAGGTATCGCCGTCGTTATCCGCGCCATCAGAGCATTGGGGTGGCGGGGGCGGGGCGTCTATCTCACTATCATCGCCCGAGCCCGTGCACCCGGAGTCGCTCAAATCCACGCGCCCGTCGCCGTCGTTGTCTATAAGGTCGGCACATTGGGGTACCGAAGAAGCACAGGTGTTGGTGCTGTAAGAACAAAAGTCGGAAGAACATTGTTCGTTGAGCGTGCAGGAGCAACCAAATCCGCGATTGGTGTCACTTCCGCATTTACCTCCCCCGCCTGGCAATGGCGCCCGGTCGATATCTGATTCAAAGCTGGCGCCCGGCCCTAAAAGTCCTTCACCACTTCCACCACTTAAAATCCAACTTAAAAGAGTCTCAAACGACGCAAAAAGAATCTCATTTATTTCATCTGCCATCCCCAAATTTTTCCATTCTTGCCCGTAGGTGTTTGCCACTTGATCTTCAATGGCTTTTCCCGGGGTTTGGGTGATGTATCTTGTACACAAAGGATTTGATCCATCAGGACCGGGTGTAAGAGTTGGGTTATCAACTATGTCACCTGTTACCGGATTAAGCCCCTCCACGCATTTTCGGAGTCCTGGAAATCCTGCTCCCGCGAGAAAATCGCTTAAGTTTGCTTCCACTGCCACCATTTCGCGCTCGCGCGATGTTCCCGCGCTTAATGTTAAGAGCCCCCATGGCGTATTTTCATAGCGCGATGTTTTTATGTACGCGTCCCACCCCCCATTTCGAAAGTCGGCATAAAAATCTTCCACGTTGTCGACCACGTCGGTAAGGGAACAGCGCGCTTGGGGTCCGAAACTGCCATATCCGCGGCCGTAGCTTTGGCTTATGCTTGTGCCAACCGTTAACCTAAAGGGAGAGCACAAATTATCCCACGCGGGTCCAAAATATTCTCGCAGAAAGAGGCTTGCTTGATTATCCGCGGCGTCCGTTAAAAATTCTTCAATGTTCGTTACAAAAAGAGAACCGTCGGTGCCGCCGGAAAAAAATGGCGATTGCCCCGTGCGTATCCAGCGCACAATTTGTTGTGAAAATTCATGCAGTATCATTTTAGCAGCCATCCACGCAAGTCCGTCCCAGCTTGGAATGAACGCGCTTAACCCACCCCCCGGACACCCAATACCCGACGCAACACTCAATTCTTTACAAGGCATCCATGATAGTGTCAGTGGGTTAGGGATAAACCCCGTTGAACTCCATTCAATTGTTGGTACAACAGCGTGGACTTGTTGGGGAATAAGCACTGCTGACATAGGCGCAACAAAGACCATACACCCAAGAAAAAGAGACAATAAAAAATGTTTGGATCTCATATGTTTGTGTGCGCGTTAAACTCGGATCCTCCTTCTTTTGCAGAAAACACGAAGTTCTGCTCTTTGATTTCGGAAGTGATTACCTTAAGAAGTTCTTGTGCTTGCGCGCTTTCTTGGCTATATCCAACCAACGCCATTACACCTTTAACGGGATCGGTTTGAAGTGTAGAAAGCACTTCCAAATACGCGCCAAGGCGCCAAAAATTATTTGCCATGCGCACATGAACTTCCAGTAAGTCGCGTGGTACGGGTATGGTTTTCATGTCTTCAGCAAGTTTTTGATACGCTTTGGTATGTGCCGGTAATTCTTTCAAGCTTTCTAAATTTTGACTTTCTGTGTTTTGACCCTGGCTAGACGTTATTTCTGAAATAATCTCCATCTCATTTTTTTCAGGAAATACAGCGTCGCGAAAGAGGGCTCCCAGGGCGTTTATATACGCGCGGGTGGAGGCGGAAGATGTTCCGGGCGCGCTTTTAAAATCTTTCTCCTGGTATCGTGGCGCGCGATCTATGGCGTCTTCTTTTACGATGGTGCTTACCATGTTCGTAAAAATTTGATTTTCAAGAGAGTCTGTATCTATGGGAGCATTTCCTTGCGATGCGCTTGCTATTTTTCTGATGAAATAGGAGTTGATAAAGTCTTCCGCGAGTCCGGCGGTCAGATTGGATTCTGTATGTGTGCCGGTAATTGTACCAGCATCATCGGCGGTAGGAACGGCTGTAATTTTATCATCCGGACCAGCTTTTCGCGGGTCGCGGTTATCTGCTATTTCAGCATCATCGGTAGTGCCGTCACTGTCGGTGTCGGGGTTCTTTGGGTCGGTTTTCCAAAGAAGCTCTTCCCAATCTTTTAGGCCGTCGTTGTCGGAGTCTGATGAGAGCGTGTCCCATGTATCGTTGTTGGTTTTGGTGATTTTGTTTTCCGCAGGAAGCTGGTTTTGGTTGTCGGCAAAAAACCACCACCCTCCTCCTAAGAGTGTTGCAAGAATCAGCGGTATAATAATTTTTCTGCTCGGCATAAAAATAATTCTATCCTAGAGTCAATTATACACATAAAAATAGCTTATTTTTATTTATTTTTTATTGTTTGTGTGGATAAGTTTTAGTGGTGTGATACTATATAAATATGGAGTTGCGAAGTTTGAAAATTGTAGCTGGTATAGGGGCGATTAGCGGCATGTTGCTGCTCGGTTTTTTTATGTTTTTTTGGCGCAAAGACGTTCCATTGGATGATGTTGCGGGGGGCAGTCTTCCTTTGACTCAAATTGAGGATATCCATTCTCCACAAATCGGTTTTAAGGAGCTTTTTGTGCCGGTGGTACGACCACTTGAACCCGCGGTTTCTTATATTGAGGGCGTTTTTTCCAATGAAACACCTGTAACGAACATTTCCACCACTGTGCTTTCACCTAATGAACCTCGCGATAACAAAAAACCTTTGTTATCAGAGGAACAAATTTTTGATACACTATGGCCGCAGTCATACAGAGACGCGCTTATAACGCTTCAAGATATTATGATACGGGATGGTTTTATGACGGAATTGGAGAAGAGATCGGTTATAACATCTGATGAGCAGGTATATGCCACACTTCTTACCATAGCTGATTACGCGCTAAAACAGGGGTGGGTGGAGTCTGCTGATTTCGATCAGCTTCGTATGGGTATACAAGAGCTTGAGCGTATTATAGCTGGAGAGCGAGCAAATTTGCGCATGAGTGGTAAAGTGTCTGCGAGTGTATTATTGCCGGGAGGCCAGCGCATTAATAAAACACCACAGGTCAAACAAGATTTTTTTTCCATGATTATAGACGGGCTTAAATATAGTTTAACTGCCCAGGAAGCAAATGCGCAGATCCCCGGTGTTCCCGGGTGGCATACAACCCCTGATTGTTATAAAGATTTAGCACCAAATCCATTACCGGGTGTTAGTTTATGGGCTTTTTGCTGTAATTGCGGATTGTTGTGTACTCCTCTAGGCTGTGCATTTATACCAGATTGTGGTCCTTTCTCTGCGTTTTGCAATGTACCACTTGGGTGTCTTAACCTTATGTGTCTCGCTTGGCCAAATGCAGAATGGGACGCGTTTTGGAATCCGTTAGGTACTGGCATTTGCGGTTGTGGATGAATTTACGTCATCGCAAGACGCTAATTCTAATTTATTGTTTTATCTGAGCCCAATCCTCTAGCGAAAGCTCTTGCGGTCGCCTCATTTCAAATTCCGGATGTCCGACATCCGGAATTGAGCGACGGAGCATTTTGCGTTTTTGTGAAAAAGCTTTTTTGGGAAGCTTGAAGAATTCTTCTGGTGAAATATGGTGTTTTTTGAAAAAATTGTCCGATATATTTTCAATCGCAATTACGGCTGAATCCACTTCAGGTGGTGGCGAAAAATTACTTTTTCCTACTTTGAACAAGATTTTCGGTCTGCCGAAAGCTTGTACCGATAGAGCTAATAAATTCATGTGAGGTGATTTTGCGCATATGCGTTCCGCGACTTCTTTTTGAACCATTAATACCATTAATTGCGGCTTCTGCGGCATTTCTTCAAGGAACAATCGCAGAAACCGCGACGTTATATAATAAGGAATATTTGCAACTATTTTATATTTTTTCGGGAACATAAATGTCATTCCGTGCTTGACACGGAATCCATTTTTATCTTTTATGGATGCCGGATCAAGTCCGGCATGACAAAGTAAAATGTCTCCCTCCACAATTTCCAGATTTTTTACATCTTTAAGTTTTTCTTTGAGATACTGAACAAGTACCGCATCTTTTTCTACCGCGATGACTTTTTTTGCTTTCTCAACCAAAAACCGCGTAAGCATTCCCTTCCCGGGTCCCACTTCCAAAATGATATCAGATGGTTGAATGTTCGCAGAATCAACAATCCGTTTTACGATTGCTGTGTTGGTAAGAAAATGTTGTCCTAGTTTTTTGCCCATTCATTTTCTATATTAACGTCATCGCAAGACGCTAATATTATTAAAATTACTCAAGAAACACGGAATCTTTTCCATCCGGCTCTCGTTGCTGTAACCAATCCAACATATCCTTTTTATGTTTTTCTGCTCCCTCAAAAAATTCTGATAAAAAATCACGCGACGTGACGGATGGAAAGTTCTTCTTTCCCACATAATCAGGAAAACTACTCCATCGGTAGTCTTCTAAGAAATTCAACGCTTCGCCTGAATTTTGTATGAGACCATTTCTCCAACTAGGTGTATGAAGATCCAAAGGATTAAGGTGAATATAAAAAGGCACATAAAGAAAATGTGCTTGTTCTGTAATATCAACAGATCGATATCTTCCTTCAAAAAGTGCTCCACTTCGCGTGTTTTTTGTATTAAAATAACGAGCATATCCCATATTTAATTTTTTCATAAATTTTGGCACTGCGTTCTCTTTGCGCGGAGTAAGAAGCAAATGATAGTGGTTCGGCATGAGGCAAAAAGCTAATATGTCAACCAAACGTTTTCGAGGCATTTTTTCTATATTGCGTCTTCGGATTACGCTAATTTCTGGATTATTTGATTTTTTGAACTTATACCATGTTGAGTTTACGGATTCTTCGTCATTAAACTCAAACATGTCGTGAATAAACCTCAAATAATCTTGGCTGTCATTAAAAATAACGCGCTTGTCTACGCCCCTATTTACTACGTGCTTTATTTTATCCATAATAACAATCATATTCCCATATTTGCGTCATCGCAAGACGCTAATGTGGGTTTTAATCATATTTCAATGTTTTTTCTTCAAAATCAAGGTAGTTTGTTTCTGTAGGCTGTCGCAGTTGAATAAGGTGACCTGGAATTTCCCGCAAAAACCGCGATGGCTCGTTCCATTGAACCTCTCCATATATGGTGCGGGTTTGCGCCATGCTTAAATAGAGGCGCGTGCGCGCGCGGGTAAGCGCCACATAACAAAGACGCCGCTCTTCTTCCATTTGCGCGGGATCATGCATGCTTAACGCGTGCGGGAATATGCCTTCTTCGAAACCTGCCACAAAGACGTTTTCAAATTCAAGACCTTTCGCGGCGTGAATGGTCATGATGTGTACGGCGTCCGCGGACGCGTCAATCAAATCAGCGTCGGATGCAAGCGCGGCGTTTTCAAGAAACGCGTCTGTTCCTTGTGGCGGCTTCAGCGAGTCATAGGCGCTTGTTACGGAAAAAAGTTCCTCTATGTTTGCCCATCGCTCTTCTCCTTCGGCGGTGCCGTCGCGGACGTATGTTTCGTATCCGCTTCGTTTTATCGCAACGCGAATAAGATCACTGGGTGCTTCTACGGTATAGGCTGTTTCCAGCGCGTGTTTGATTTCCAAAAAGACATCCAGGCGGACTTGTTCTTTTACGGAAAGTATTTTTCCGGCAAAGTATTTTTCGGCAAGTACCGCGCCGATGCCACGCGGTGGGACATTTAGTATGCGTCGCGCGCTTACGCGATCACGCGGGTTTGCGGCAAGCCTTACATACGCGAGAACATCTTTTATTTCTCTTCGTTCGTAAAACCGTACGCCGCCTATAAGCCGATACGGTATGTTATTTCTAAGAAATGCTTCTTCAAGCACGCGCGATTGTGCGTTTGTGCGGTAGAGTACCGCCATGTCGTGTAATTGGGCACCAACATGTTGCAGTCTCTTGATTTCACGCGCAATGCCAATAGCTTCTTCTCGTTCGTTTTCAATGATAGCGATTTCCAAAAGAGGTCCTTCAACGCGCTCGGTCCAGAGTTTTTTTTCTTTTCGTTCTTTGTTTTTTTGTATAACCGCGTTTGCCGCTTCCAAAATAATGCCGGTGGAGCGGTAATTTTGTTCAAGGGTTATGATTTTTGTCTGTGGCCAGTCGCGTTCAAATGAAAGAATATTCCGGAAGTTTGCTCCTCTCCAGCTGTAAATTGCCTGATCTACATCACCTACCACCATAATGTTGTTCTCACCATCGGAAGGTCCGGCAAGAAGTTTGGTAAGGACGTATTGAATGTGATTGGTGTCTTGGTATTCATCTACCAATATGTAGCGCCATTGTGCCTGCCATTTTGCAAGCACATCAGGATGCGCGTGTAACAGATCCACCGTTTTTAAGAGTAAATCATCAAAATCAAGAGCATGCGTTTCTTCAAGCTCTTTTTCATATTGCTTGTAAATGGTTAGTATTTCTTTGGGATACTGAGGTTCTTCATCCTCATCTTTTTTTTGCGGGTTTGATTGTGTGTTTTTGAGCGCGGATATGATGTGGCGCACACGCGCGGGCTGGAATTGTTTTGGATCAAGTTGATGTTCTTTTATAATGCGTTTTACTATTGATTGGGCATCATCTTCATCAAGAATAGTGAACGAACGTGGTATGCCTATATAATGTCCGTCTCTTCGCAAAAGATACACGCCAAGCGCGTGGAAAGTTGAGACAAGAGGCATGTGGGCGGTGAATTGCGAGAGAAGTATCCCAATTCGTTCTTTCATTTCCCGCGCGGCCTTGTTGGTGAATGTAACCGCAAGAATATTACTTGGTTGTACACCTTGGGATATAAGATAGGCAATGCGATGCACAAGCACGCGCGTTTTTCCAGATCCCGCCCCCGCAATAACCAAAAGAGGTCCGTTCATGGTTGTAACAGCATCCTCTTGGGCGGTGTTTAAGTTGGATAAAATACCATCCATTCCATTAGAAATAGATTACCTGTAATATACTTACGTGTACCCGTCATTTCTAAATAGATCCACAGGTTTGTGGACATACCTGTACGGGATACTGGAGATATGGTACCATGGATAGCATTGGTACACTATCCTGGAAGGTTGAAAAATCCCTTATTTTGAAAGCATTTCTGTTCGGTTTATTTTTACCATTAGATTTGATTTCATTAGTACTCAAAAACAATTAAAAGAGCGGTTTTCTGTTTTGAAAAAAGCTCTTATTTTCCTAGTTTTTGCTGTTACAGCAGTTTTTCCGTTTTGGCACGCCGAGGCGGGTGTTTTTTCCTTTTTTGATACTCTTTTTAGCGCCGAGAGTAATAAGAGTGCAGAGGAGGAGTTGCAATTACGGGAAACATTACTTACTTCTCTTCACACAATGCCACTCTTGGGTGCGCCCGTGAACGCGGATGGCGCTAAAGCCGCGCGCGGGGGCGCCGCGCTTACTATTGTAGATAACAACGCGCTTCTTCCCGTTTCGGGTCCTTTAGGAAGCGTTGAGGATGAGGATGCGGTTATTAAAACAGACCGTATTACGCTTTATACTGTTCGCGAGGGTGACAACATGTCTGTTATCGCGCGGATGTTTGGCGTTACGGTAAATACTATTTTGTGGGCGAACAATATTCGAAGTAGTAATCTTATTAAAGCGGGGGACGTGCTGGTTATTCTTCCTATTTCTGGCGTAAAACATACCATAAAAAAAGGAGATACGCTCGCGTCTATCGCGAAAGAGTATCATGGAGATGTTGAGGAAATAAGCGCGTTTAACGGGTTGCAAGCCAACGCAAGTATTACGGTTGGCGAGGAGATTATTATTCCCAACGGGGAGATTGTGTTGCCAACGCCTTTACGATCTGGTAAAACCAGAACCATCGCTTCGGGAGGATCCCTGCAGAGTGTCGCTGGATACTTTGCAAGGCCTGTAGTGGGGGTGCGCTCACAGGGAATCCACGGATATAATGGCGTGGACTTGGCTTCTTCTTGCGGTTCTCCCATATATGCTTCCGCGGCCGGCACGGTTATTGTATCAAAGGCATATGGCTGGAATGGCGGCTATGGAAACTATCTCGTTATCACGCACGCTAATGGCACGCAAACGTTATATGCTCACAATACTTCAAACGTGGCTTCCGTGGGACAATATGTGGCACAAGGACAAACAATTGCCACGGTTGGCTCCACGGGTCGCTCTACGGGTTGCCATGTGCATTTTGAAGTGCGTGGTGCGAAGAATCCGTTTTAGTCTTGATTTGTCAGTTGACGGACTAAAACGGGAAGCATAAAACATATAAAAGTAAAACTATTCGCTGTTGATTTTCTCCTTAGTATATGTGTAAATAAAAGAAAGGAATTTTAAAAGGAGGTTTGTGATGGAGACGCTTAAAAGATATCCTTTTAGTGAAACCAAGGAAGAATTTATAGTCTTTTTACGGAATCCTGAACGTGTTCATTTTGTGGGCATGTCAAATCCGTGGTATCTGGGGGTACAAGAATGTTTTGTAAAACTGGAACATGCGCACTTTTCTCCGGGAACTTCAAAGAACAACGAGTTTCATTTGCGGCTTTTAGTTTGGATGCAGGCGATCTGGACAATAGTAAGCGTGCCTTCCCCCATGTTTCCAATTGTTAAGGACATTAGTGATGAATGCGGATTGCAAATCGTAAAAGGCGTTCCCACCGCGATAGTAAACAATGAGGCAGAATGTCTTTTTTTACCCCCGCTTCCCAATACGGTGTTTACATTGCTGTATAAGCCGGACAATCCAGTTTATATGAGTGATGCCGCGACGAGAGAGAAGCTTGTTTTGGCGGAACGACAAGCTGTTGATAAAATGATTTCACGCTACGGTCAAAAAAAGTAAAAAACAAGGACTCGGAAGAGTCCTTTTTACTTTTTAATTCCTCACCTTTGGTCGATACTGCACGGCTTCCAGAATGTGGTTTTCTCCTATATGTTCACTTCCTTCCATGTCCGCTATGGTGCGGGCTAATTTTATTACCCGATGATACGCGCGCGCGGAGAGATTGAATGTTTTTGCGGCTTGCATAAGTATGGTGTTTACGGCTGGCGATAATGTACAAAATGTTTCAATATGACGCGGACCCATTTCGCTGTTGGTTGCTATACGTGTTTTTTTGAAGCGCTCGGTTTGAATGCCGCGCGCTTTTATAACACGCCGTTGGACAATGCGCGAAGATTCTCCATCGGAAGAAGTTGCGGCGAGTTTTTCATGTTTCACAGCATCCACATCAACCCATAAGTCAACGCGATCAGTAATCGGTCCTGAAATTTTACGCGCGTAGCGTTCCACGTGGTGCGGAGCGCATACGCATTCTTTCTGCGGGTTGCCGAGGTTACCACAGGGGCAAGGATTCATAGCACCTACCAGAAGAATATTTGCCGGATAGGTGATGCTTCCTTTCGCGCGTGAGATTGAAACTACGCGGTCTTCCAGGGGTTGTCGCAGAGCTTCAAGTACGCGCTTATCGAACTCAGGAAACTCGTCCATAAAAAGAACGCCCCGGTGCGCGAGCGTTATTTCTCCCGGCCGCGGGAACGTGCCTCCGCCCACAAGCGCTATGTGGGAAGCGGTATGGTGGGGGCTTCGAAATGGACGTTCGGCGATGATGCTGTTTTGTTTGGAGGAAGAGCCAGCTATGCTGTGGATTTTTGTGATTTCAATTATTTCTTCACGGTTTGGCAATGGGAGAATGGAAGGAAGTGCGCGAGATAGAAGTGTTTTTCCGGAGCCGGGCGGGCCTGAAAGAATGATGTTATGCGCGCCTGCCGCAGCAATTTCGAGCGCGCGTTTTGCTGTTTCTTGTCCGCGTACGTCGGCAAAGTCGTTGTAAGAAATCGTTTGATGTATAAGGGTTTCTAATGCCGGTGGGGATGATTCCGGAAGGAGTTCTTTCTTTTCCAAATGATATAGGGCGGCAAGAAGTGTGGGTACTTCAAACACGTGGATGTCTCCCGCGAGCGCGGCCTCTTCCCCATTACCGTGCGGCACATACAATTCTTCAAAACCAGCTTCTTTTGCCGCAATTGCGAGTGCTAACACTCCGCGGATGGGTCTCAGAGATCCATCAAGCGCAAGTTCACCGAGAAACAATTTTCCTTTCGGATCAAATTTTGTTTGTCCCGATACCAAAAGATACGCAAGGGCAATAGGGAGATCAAACGCGGGTCCTTCTTTTTTAAGATCCGCGGGTGCCAGTGACACTGTTACGTGATGATTTTTTTTCTGGGGTTGTCGCGCGCCAGAGTTTTTAATGGCGGCTGCAATCCGGTGGCGCGATTCGTCTATCGCTTTGTCTGCAAGTCCTACAATAGAAAGAGAAAAAAGTCCGGGCGAGAGATCAATTTCTACATCAATAATTTCACCATTGATACCCACAACTTCGGCTGAGTGTAATTTTACAGATGACATGTTTTCATTCCTATCACATAATGAAGTTGCAATCAATGTACAAATGTTCAAAGCTTAGCTCTGAACATTTACTCAACTATGAGTTCCGCACATACAACTTGCGGCAGGGTCGGCTTCGAGGCGTTCTTCAGGGATATCTTTTCCGCAGTTGCATTTTCCGTACGTACCATTTTCGATACGATTAAGCGCGTCGCGTACAGCCATAAGGCGTGTTTCGTAGGAGTTTTGAAGCGCGAGTGTTTGCTCCATGTCTTCGAACTTGTCTGCCATTTCATCCTGGGCGGACGGTTGTTCGTTGCGCTCATTGAATTGCGGTTCCCAATCATCAGGATTGGAAGGGTTGCGTCTCCCTACTTGTGAAAGTTGTTCCTCCAATTTTTGTCGTTCTTCCTCCAACTTTAATTTGAATTTTATATTGTCCATAAGTGGTTTTATTATAAGGTTATCGTGGAGGCGCCGCAAGGAGTCGTCCCAAAAGCACGTCCATAAATTCTGCTGATGTCGCGATAACAAGAAATCGTTGCGCGAAAATACCATAAGAGAATGTGGTATTCTCTTGAAGGGTTACGGAACGCACATCTATGTTTTGCACGATGGTGTCGGTAAAAAGCTGAAGCGGCTGGGTAACATCAGCATCAAAGTAGAGATAGCGAAAGTCAAGAATGATTTCCTTTTCCCACTCAATCATGTGCGCGAACGCACGATCGCGGTCTTTTGGTTCCAACAGGAAGCCTATATCAGCGCCATCAGACCTATAATAGATAAGGATGTTACATGTGTCGTTCAGGTTTTCTGTAAAGCCGTTGGGGGGTTTAAAATCAAGTGTTTCCATGAAATCGTTTACTGTTGCGAACCGCGATCCTCCACCAAATGATTCTATGCGGATAATGACATGTTTGATTGATCGGGATGGCAGGCGGTCTCTGCGCGCGGCTTCTAGTTTCGCAAGAAGTCCCGCACGGTCGCCATCGCGTATGGTGATAATTTCTCGCTCCTCCACGGGTATGAACGCGCGATCAGGCGTTAGTTCGGTGGGAGGGAGTGTATCTGTGGTAAGTAAAAATACATACGCGCCGTATCCAAGTGCTGCTAGTAGCGCCAAGAATACAAGTCCCAACACGCCTCGAAACCATGCTTTTTCTGTTACGCGCTCGCGGTACTCAAATGTCGCCGCGCGTTCCTGCGCGCTCTCATGTTCTTTGGAGACAAGGTCGAGAAATGAAATGTTTCGGTCTTTCAAATAGCGTGCCGCATCCTGTTTCATGGTGTGAAGTTTTGGAAGTCCATGTTCGCTTTCGGGGCGCGGTTCAGAAGATGGTGGCACTGACTGATCCGGAATTTCTCCTGGTTTTTGGTCTTCGTTCATTCTTCCATTGTGGCATTCTTCGGTTCAAGGAGCAATGTTATTTAAGAACAAGATACCCAACCGCAAGGTATCAGGTCGGTGTCTTAGTAGTATAGTGAGATAGAAACTATCAATGATCTTTTCGATTGTGATGAGATGGCCGGCTTTGTTCGTGGCTTGCTTTGTGTGGCCGCGCGGCGCCCGGGTTCTTTTTGAGTTCAAGAGCGGTAACGCGTTTAATAGAAAGATTGACACGCCCCATTTCATCGATGCCAACAATTTCTACAGGAACAATGTCTCCCACGTCCACCACATCGGTTACTTGCTCCACGCGCATGGGTGCCAGTTCCGAAATATGCACAAGCCCTTCCTGTTTGGGCGCGAACTCCACCATGGCGCCGAAGTTGAAGATGCGCGTTACTTTTCCACTGAAACGCTGACCCGCTTCGTATTCCCTGGTTATTTCCTCAATAAGCTCTTGAGCTTTCGCCACGTTTTCCTGTTTTAAACCGGTAACAAAAATATGGCCGTCTTGCTCAATTTCAATTTGTGTATCTGTAAGAGCGATAATTTCATTGATAACTTTTCCCCCGGGTCCAATAACATCGCGGATTTTATCAGGATTGATGGTAAGTATCACAATACGCGGCGCGTAGGGAGAAAGTTCTGGTTTGGGCGCGGTGATACTTTTTTCCATGGCATCCAAAATATACATGCGCGCTACTTTTGCTTCTTTGAAGGCATCGCGAATAATATCAAGTGTTACACCGACCACTTTTACGTCCATTTGAATCGCGGTTACTCCCTCACGGGTTCCTGCTACTTTAAAGTCCATGTCCCCCAAATGGTCTTCAATACCTTGAATATCAGTGAGCACTTTGTATTTTTGAATAGTTCCCGTACGTTCATCGGCATACATCACAAGACCCATAGAAGCTCCCGCAACTGCCCGCTTTATGGGAATGCCCGCATCCATCATTGCCATACTGGATGCGCATACCGAGCCCATGGAAGAAGACCCGTTGGATGAGAGTGTTTCTGAAACGAGACGAATGGTGTAAGGAAATTGATCTTTAGGCGGCACTATCGCGCGAAGCGCTTTTTCTGCAAGCGCGCCATGGCCAATTTCTCGGCGCCCGGGACCGCGCAAAGGCCGTACTTCCCCTACCGAGAATGGTGGGAAGTTATAATGATGCATGAAATGGCGTTTTTCCCGAATTTCCATTCCTTCAATAAGAAGCATGTCCCCTGGTGCGCCCAACGTGGCAACTGAAAGAATATGGGTTTCGCCACGGAAAAAGAGCGCGGATCCGTGATGCCGTTCCAACACATGCGCTTTTGTAAACAGCGGACGTATTTCATCTATACGACGTCCATCAGGACGGCGTTCCGCGCCCGCGCCCGCGTCTAGTATGTTTTTGTGCAAAATATCATTGGTGGCATTTTCAAACATTTCTTCCGCAAGCGCGCGCGAAGTATCAGGGAACAATTCAGCTGCTTTCTTTATCCATTCCGATTTTACCACTTCGGTATCTTCTGCGCGTTTTTTCTTTAGAGGATCATATATCGCATCTTCCAGACGTGGCAAGAACGGTTGTAAGGCGGCTTCGAGTTCTTTGGTTGGCTCCGGAAATTCAACTTTTGTTTTCTCGGTTCCCATGTCTCGTAGTACTGAATTTTGAAATTCCAGCGCGCGTTCAATTTCTACAATACCTTCTCCAAACGCCGCCATAAGTTCGTCTTCACTTATTTCTTTCGCCTCTGCTTCAATCATATTCAGGTGTCCGTTGATGCCACTTGTAAAGAACGTGTCAAACTCGGCATCTTTGCGTTGTTCATATGTGGGGTTTAGAATGATGCGTCCTTCTTTTTTGATGGCGCGAACTGCCGCGATGGGTCCGTTCCATGGAATATCCGAAGTGCCGAGCGCGAGCGACGCGGCGAGAATCGCGGGCACATCAGGATCATTATCATCATCTATAGCAAGTGCCATTACTACTACCTGTACGTCGTTTCGCGTGCGCTGGTCGAACAACGGCCGTATCGCGCGGTCAATAACACGGCACATAAGAATGGCCTCTTCCGATGGCCGCCCCTCGCGACGCACGAACCGGCTACCTAAAATACGTCCGGCAGCGTAAAATTTTTCTTCATAATCAACTACCAATGGGAAAAAGGATCCTCCCTCTCGCGCGCCGTGCGACATGACGGCGGTGGCAAATACCACTGTATCCCCATAGCGCACTAACGCCGATCCGTTTGCTTGCTCGGCAAGCGGCGAAAATTCTACAGTCAGCGGGCGGCCCGCAAACTCAAACGAAAACTGTTTTATCTCCATATATATTGAGCGGAGACACGTTGTCCAGATGTTAGACTACAACTATCAAAGTTATAATCTCGGTATCTGTCAGCGTGTTCCGCGATTATTTTATAATTTTTTTTATACTATTCTATGAACTACGAAACGTATCCTCATCCGATGACCGCCACGCGAATTGATAGCGAGTTGAACAAGGTATGTTGCAAAACAAAGATATGTGCGTATACAAATCGAGAGGAGGTCATCGGATGAGGATACGTGTGTGTTTCGTAATTCAACGTACCATTGTTATTTTTTTGCTCCTTTAATCGCGATAAGGAATTTTTGAGGACGCTCGGAAATATCTATGAATTCATCAGCCGCTTCTTTTAAACGCGCCGACGTGGATTTACCAAATGCCATTACTTCTGCCCGACGGCCATGGCTTTTTAAGTGTTCTACCAACGGTATAAAGTCACCGTCACCGCTTACAATTACCACGGTATCCACGATTTCCGAAGTGCGTATGGCATCTATAACAATACCCACATCCCAGTCTGCTTTTTTCGCGCCGCCATAAAATTCTTGCAAATCACGCACACGAATTTCAATCCCTTGTTTTTGGAGTGCGTCAAAAAAAGGCTTTTCTTCACCAGTCTTGGTGCGCACTACATAGGCAAAAGCGCGCAAGAGTTTTCTGCCGGAGATTGCTTCGTTGAGGATTTCTTTAAAGTTTACGCGCGCGCCATATAGGCTGCGGGCGGAGTGATACATGTTCTGCACATCAATGAAAACCGCGACGCGTTGCGCGGGGTAACGCACTGAAGCCATATCAACTATTTCTTCTTCCGTCATGGTCTGTGTGTTATTTTTTGAGGCCGAGTTTTTTAATGACCACTTGATAGCGGTCTTCGTTTTCTCTTGAAAGAAAGCTTAAAAGTTTTTTTCGTTGCGCAACCATTTTTAAAAGTCCGCGGCGCGAATGATTATCTTTTGGGTGGTTTTCCAAGTGGCTCGCAAGGCGGCCAATTTCTTCCGAAAGAACCGCAATTTGCACGTCCGAAGAGCCGGTATCGGTCTCGTGGATACGGAATTTTGAAATAATATCACTTTTTTCTTTTACGGGAATCATGCACGCATAATAGCATATAGTCTTGTATTTTGCAACCCCACAGGTATGTCGTACAATAAAATCATGAAACTTATAAATGAATATCTCGAGTATCTCGAAATAGAAAAAGGGCGCAGTAGGAAAACAATAGATAATTATGGTCGGTATCTCGCCCGATTTTTGAAGTTTTCCCAGGTTCTAGAACCTGCTCATATAACGGATGAAATTGTACGGAAGTATCGGTTGTGGCTGAATAGGGAGAATTTGAACCGCCGCACGCAAAATTATCACTTAATAGCACTCCGTGGTTTTCTGAAATATCTTGTAAGACGGGGTGTTCAATCTTTGTCTCCCGAGGTAATTGAGCTTGCGAAAACAGAGGAGCGTTATATTGATATGGTTGACGCGGATGATCTTGACCGTTTGTTGAAAGCGCCCGCTCCGGATATGCCGGAGCGAGGCTCGCCTCAAGCAAAGCTTGAACGGCCCGCTTTGCATAACTCTCTTATGTGCTTGCGGGACAAAGCGTTGTTGGAGCTGTTGTTTTCTACCGGCCTGCGTGTTTCAGAACTTTGCTCGCTTGATCGCGATACGGTAAATCCAAAAAAAGTTGAGTTTTCTATACGCGGAAAAGGTGGAAAAATTCGGGTAGTTTTTGTTTCTGAAGATACACGCGTCGCGCTCAAAGAATATCTAGACAAGCGGGGCGATGTTGCCCCCGCACTTTTTGTAAGCGCGCCACGGGGGTCTTCAGTGTCGGCAAAAATGAAAGAGCCTTCGCGTCTTACGCCGCGCACGGTGCAACGCATAATCAAACACTACGCGATTAAGGCGGGCATCTCAAAAAAGGTTACACCCCATACCTTGCGACATATGTTCGCTACTGATTTACTTATAAACGGCGCGGATATTCGTTCGGTGCAACAAATGCTGGGGCACGCGAACGTGGCTACCACGCAAGTGTATACCCACATAACCGACCGCCAGCTTCGGGATGTACATACTGCGTTTCATGGCAGGCAGAGAAAAAAGAAATGATTTTTTATGTTACCGCGTAGTTTTCTGCGGCGAACACATACTGGTCTATGAAGATTTTTTTGAACGGCATAGCCGAGTTGAGTTCATAAAACACAAGCGTCGCTTCCCGGTATGCGTTTTCCTCCACACTTCTATAGGAAAGAGGGGCGCATGCGTGTGCCAAAAGTAAAGCGTTTGCCATTAATCGCGCGGTGCGCTTGTTACCGTCTTCAAAGGGCTGTATATAACTCAAACCAAGAAGTGCTACGAGGGCTTTTGCATAGGGTGTTTCCATTCGCGTAATAGCTGTGGTAAGTTGTTCAACTACTTCTTCTATTTGATGAATGTTGTCCAGTGGGCGGTATAGAGACCCCATCACCCCCACCGGTTTTTGCCGCAGGCCAAACCCCACACCTAAATCTTTTACAAGAATTTGGTGCAATTTTTCAAGATTTGCGCGGGTAATGGTGCGGAATTCTTGCGAATTTTCATGAATAAAAGTAAAAGCGTTTTTGTGGTTTAGGATCATAGTAGCTTCCTCTTTGGTGTGCCCAGGAGCTTCCCTGTTTTCTAAAATAAGTTTTTCTGTATCAAGAAGGGTGTATGTGTTCCCTTCAATTTTTGAAGATTTCCAGGAAAGTTCTATAAGAAGTCTCTCTAATTCCTTTTTCATAATTGCCGGCGGCAAATCTGTTGTCCGTTTGTGGTACGTTTGAGTTGCATGCTCAAGTATTGTGAGTTCATCAGAAGTGAATACATCAGACGGCAACGATGGCAGTAATTCAAAATTAAATTGTTTCAGACCATATCGGTGATCGGGTTCCACGGCACAGTAAGAACGTGCGTCTATATCTGCAAAGACACGCCCACGGGTGGTTATGGTATACACACGTGCCCGTCCGCCGCCCGATGGTTGTATGAGGTTGGCGTTCACTGTTTGTGCCAACTCGCGTTTGACAGTCACAAGAGATATGTCTTCTGCTAATTTTTGAGTAAGAAGTTCATGGACTTTTGAAGAACTTAGAGAACCAAATTCTAGAAAAAGTCCTAATATTTGCAGTTGTTTTTTTGCTATTTTTTTCATAAGCGTATCATTTTAATAGTGTAATCGTATCATTTTGATACGAATTGCAAACATTGACTTTTTGCTATTTTTCATGTATAATTTCGCTAATACTTTCATTGAAAAAGGAGGCCATCCATATGGCTGAAGGCAATGTTGGAGGACGCAGATGTGTCCTCGTTCTTGAAGTGTCCGACAATACTGCCGCGGGGTTTCCACGGGAAATAACAATGGCGGTGGTTCTTACGGAGAAAAATGGCGGTCCTGTAGAAGGATCCAAGATCAATTTCTTCTTTGATGGTGGGACTACAACTTTCAAAGAAGCGGACACAAACGAGCATGGTCGCACGGTTGTGATATTTACGGCTACAAAAGGTGGCCAAAAAATGACAGCGACGGTCGATGGGTCAGGGCTTTCCGGAACATATGCCGTTCCGGTCGAAAAAGCGGCGGCAAAAATCACTGATGTAAAGGACTTTAATGCAAGAACTATTAGCGTTAGTGAGGAATTTGGTTTGGAGCGGATTTCCGTTTGTGTCAATCCACCACGAGTGGTCCGTTTTGAGATTGAAGGTAATGGTGTAATTTATCAAGGGGACACAGATATAAACGGATTTGGTCTGTACCCACCGATTTCAGAACCACCCTTGCACCACAGCAAGAAGGTAAAGTATGTGGTGCAACTACCCGGACTTATGAAGCAGGAAGAATTGGTTTTGGAAGCACCTCCCAGGCATCCTTTGCCTCCACCACCACCTGATGGTCTTGGTTTTTTTAGGCGATGGGGATGGCGACTTTGGTACAACAATAACTGGAGATTAGCATTCGCTTGGGTTGTGCTGATCGTGTGGCTGTGTGGAAATCTCCTCGTTTTCGGAGTCGGTATAGAATCCGATTCTGGTGCGGAGTGGGTGAAATACCAGGGCATGTCCGATGCACAAAAGTTTTTCTACGAAAGCTGGCATCGGCGCGATGGTGTGCCACTACCAACCGAACCAGGCGCGATAGATCAGTTTTCAAACTGGCTAGGTTCCTGGAGCTGGTGGTTGTGGTTCTGGTGGTTATTGGCGTCGATCGTGTATGTGCCAGTTGCGTTTTGGGACGAGTTGTCCCGTGCGTGGTACAAAGCGCGAAAGACCGTAATGGAAAGAAGAGAAGGGGTATCTCGCGGTGGAGAGACAACCGGACCTGCTGTGCCGGCTGGAGCGGAACAAGCTCCAATGGGTGGTCGGTACGGGGGACGCAGATCTTTCTTTACCGAGACGGTAATGGAGACTCTCCATGAAATAGTTGCGGAAGTAGCTGTTCATGGAATTTCTCGAAGATTCAGATAGGGGGTTAGTATGCAACAGCAGATTGATTGGCGGACTGCTTTGCAGTTCGCAGGCGTTGGTTTCGTCATTGTGTTTGTTTTGTGGATCGCCGGCTTCATTGGAAGTTTCTGGGCCGGTTTGGGGGTTCTTGCTGTAGGGCATATGTTTGTTGCCGCGGCGTATATTCCAAAATGGCGGCGTACTACTATATGGGTGCTTGCGATTTGGACTTTGGTAGTAATTGTAAAGCCAATCGTATGGAACTCTCTCCCTGCAATGGTGCAGGATGCCCTCTCCTCTAGAGGCGGCACAGAGAGTACTCGCTTCTCGGAAACATTCCGCGGACATGGTGGCGATGCTATTGAGCAACTCGCACTCTATTGCTCCAAAACGGAGCAGCAATATACGAATGAAGTTATAGCTACTCGTCAGGAGCTTGGTGGACTTAGGCTTGACGATCCGAATCGCCCCGCGAAGGAAGCCGAGCTTCAACAGAAAGTCAGAAACGTTGAAGCGTGGCGGAAGAACTGCACAAAGGATTTTCAATATGAAGGCGAGTCTGTGCAAACAGCACTCGTGGCATTCTTTAGTGCGGTAGGCAGTGCCTTCCATCCGGATAATTCAAAAGAATGGTACGACTTGCTCGGCATTCTACTTCTGGTTGGATTTGGTCTTTTCATTGCGAAATGGAAAGGACCTTGGACAAAATCTCTTGGCGGCGCGATGCTTCTTGCCTTCCTGTTTTTCTTTGGAAGGTATGTCTTATTTGAAACAAGCTTAACAAAGCCCATTCAGGAGGGATGGGCCGAGGCGACACGGGAGCTGACTCCCGAGGAAAAGGAGGCTCGCAGAAAAAGAGCCGAACAAGCCCGAGAGCTTGCCGCAGCAACTGCCTCCACTCCTAAGCCCGAGTGCACGCAAATCCAGCGTGAGGATAGCGTCCTGTCTGGCACAAAAGCCATCAGTACGATGGTTGTTGCCAGTGGGTGTAGCGAGATCTATTTTGAACAACACGATTATGGAGGTGTTGTTAAAATAGAAAAAAACCCCTGCGGAGAAGGAGGCAAAATGCCATTTTTCCAGAAGGTCAGGGGATCCCCGTGGCTGTCTGGATATTTAGGCGGTCGGGAGTGGGCAAGTCTAGACCCGGCCGGAACAAGGATTGAATGGAAAGGGTTCGTTGAGATAAAAAAATCTCAATTCAGCCCCGTTCCTGCGGTAACAAAACTCTCGTGCGTGTCGTGAGCACGAGAGAACTAACAACCCCGCGTACATTTTGTGTAAGCAAGTAGCTGCACAAAACGTACGTGGGTTCTTTTTATTTTGGTGTGTGTCGCTGGTGGAGGCGGGAGGAGGAATGTCTACAGGCTACTGGATTGGTTGACAGAATTCATTTGCTTGCTATACTGGACATACAAAGTGCCGAAAGGCTCCGAGAAACCCCGCCAAAAGCGGGGTTTCGAGTTTCTAGAGGAAAGATTTTAACTTTTGTTTTATTTCATCAAAAAGTTTATTGGGAACATCATAGAGCTTTCTTTTTAATCTTTTCACACTAACCAATTTCATTTGTGCTAGAATAGCGGAAACTTTTTGATTACTTGGGTCAGTGTAATTGAAATAAAAATCAAAATCCTTTTGTTTAGTTGAAAGTGATATAGCCCAAAACATATGATTGTTAAATTTCTTCACAATAAGAATGGGACGAGAAAAATTATCTCCGCTTCCATTCTGTTCATAACCTACCCTTCGTGCGAACCTTTTTTGAGCGGAACTGATTCAGGTCGTCCGACAAAGTTACATTTGGTGCGTTTATTTTACCAAGCTCGAACCTATTTTAGCAAAAATGCCTGAAAAAATCCATTCGCTCCACCCCGCCGCCGTGCCGCTCACGCGGCACTGCCTCGCAGAAAAATTGCCTTTCCTTTAAGAAAAAAGTCGGCGCGCGCAAAATCAAAAAATGATAAGGCAATTTTTCTGCTCGGCTCTGTTCTGACGAACAAGGCGGCGGGGCTACACTTGCGGCTCGCGGGCAAAAATTTTCCCCCTCAAACTCTCCCAATTTTTGCCTACGAGCCGAACAAACGAAGCAAGAACGCGTTATGGTTTTTTGGAGCGGCGAGCTGAATTTTTAATTTTCCAATACTTTGGATCGGCGCCGGAGCCCGATTCTTCTTTTGCGTTCTTTCGCATAAGTTCCGCGGGGTATTTTCTTCTCACTTGTTCCAATTTAGCCATCACTATT
>Ga0209542_10001749_pt1 | contig 50404 bp, 69 predicted proteins | sample RifCSPhighO2_01_FD_184028 | JGI IMG/M metagenome (GOLD analysis project Ga0209542, IMG submission 184028) | Soil microbial communities from Rifle, Colorado - Rifle CSP2_plank highO2_0.1 (SPAdes) (version 2) | ecosystem: Environmental > Terrestrial > Deep subsurface > Rock core/Sediment ...
AAAGGATTTGAAAATATTATGTCTAAGAAGAATAATTCGGCAGTGATTGCTCTCTCTAGCAAGAACAAAGAGACTGAGCGTGCTTTCGACAACCTAGGCAATATTGAAATGATTGAGGCTAGAAACTTGAACCCTCTACTTTTACTCGAATACAAATATTTGGTAATCGAGAACCCACAGCTCGTCTATGGCAAATCTTAATTTAAAACCAAATAACGTACTTCTCAGACCTCGTATTACCGAGAAGGCGGCTCTAGGAGCTGACAAGTTCAATGTCTACGTCTTCGAGGTGACTAAAGAGGCAACGAAACAGGCTATTAGCGCTTCCGTCCTTTCTGCATATAAGGTGAAGCCAACAAAGGTAAATATTGTCACCATTCCCGCAAGACAAGTCATTGTCCGAGGCAAGAAAGGAGTCAAGAGCGGAGGCAAGAAAGCCTATGTGTATCTCAAGAAAGGCGACAAAATAGAAATCATATAAATAGATGAAACACTACAAGCCTACAACCAAGTCGCGTCGCAATATGTCCGGAATAAATTTCCGCAATATTGTCACGACCAATGATCCGGAGAAATCTCTGACAAAAGGTTTTCGACGTGGCTCGGGTCGCAACAATCGTGGTCGCATTACTACTCGACACAAGGGCGGTGGTCACAAACGTCTTTTCCGTGATGTCGATTTCTCATACGACAAATACGACATTCCTTTCACTATCAAAACTATTGAGTACGATCCCAACCGTTCTGGCTTCATCGGCCTCGCAGTTTATCGAGATGGGGAAAAAAGATATGTGCTTCTGCACAATAGCGCCAGAGTAGGCGATACTTATGTGGCTTCTGTGAATGCACCTGCAGTGCCTGGTAACCGTCTACCTCTAGGCAACATGATTGTCGGCACTTTTGTATATAACGTGGAGCTCAAATATAAAGGTGGAGCTAAAGTGGCTCGCTCGGGTGGCGACTACGCAGAACTTTTGGCCAAAGAAGGTGATTATGTGGATCTCAAAATGCCTTCAAGTGAAGTGCGCAAAGTCCCAATCAATGCCTGGGCTTCTATTGGAGAAGTTTCTAATAATGAAAATCGTTTAGTGAGTTTGGGTAAAGCTGGCCGCAGTCGCTGGCTCGGTATCCGTCCAACTGTCCGTGGTACTGCTATGAACCCGGTAGACCATCCACATGGTGGGGGTGAAGGACGCTCGGGCCGAGGTCGCAGACGCGCCATTTCTTATTATGGCAAACCAACAGGCAAGGGTCAGAAATCTCGCCAAGCCAAAAAATATTCAAACAAATTTATCGTTTCTCGTAGAAAGGTGGGGAAGAAGTAGAAAATTGACTTTATTTTTGGGTTTGGTAGATTGAATTAGGAGGTTTCGATGCAGAACCTACATCACGCAACAAAAGGGGATAAGATCTTAGCACTGATCATCTGGGGTGTGGCCATCCCCACGATGATATGGTGGTGGATAAGGTAATTTCCTCGCCGCTGGCGGACCCATCAGGGTCCGCCTTTCGTTTTATACTCGTAAACATATATCAGCCATGGCGTAAATATGTATTTGATATTACTATTAATATATGAGTGGCAGGACGTTTTTCTATAAAGGTGTACGAGTAAATGCTTTTGGGTTGCCTATTTTAAGTGATCACAAAAGTCGTATAAAAAGGACTCATAGAAAAAGAAAATTTTATTATATTACCTTTCATTCAGAATTTGAGAGAAGCTCACCAAAGAATTTGATAGTTATGTATGACATACCCCATACAATGAAAAAAGAGAGAGATTGGTTTCGTCGTCAGTTGAAGAACTTTGATTACATAATGATTCAGAAGAGTGTATGGGTTGGGCCCTCACCCTTACCCAAAGATTTTTTGGATTACGTGAAATTGGTTGGTCTAAAAAAGCAACTTAAGACCTTTAAGTTAGCGAAACCTTATCTGGGTAAAGAAAGTGAATTATAATTATACATATATGCGCCATGGCGTAAATATGTAAACCTAATGTAAGTAAGAAAGTTTTCTGTTATAGTCATAAGCGGAAAGGGGGTGACGTATGCCATTCTGGCCTTTTGAGGAAGGGATTGTCACGGAAGTGGAATCTGCTCTCATGCTACTTAAAAATCGTAGCGGCATGCTGTGCACCGGCGGAGAAGAAGGTGCATACATCGTCGAACGGGTACATCACGACCGAGATTCTGGCGGTAGCTACACAACTAGCGGGGAACGTTTTTGGGTCTCTGCGGAAGTTGTTGCTGAACTGAAGCGACGACGTATGGTCGAACCCGAAGTCATCATGGGTGGGCCATTACGTAACCGCTTGGAAATTTCGGAAGTAGGTAGCCAGTGGCTGACCAGAGAGCGATCTAGGCGGCGTGCTGATGAGTCCTGATCTTCGAGACCAAAGGGGCGGGTCGCATGCGACCCGCCCTCGAACTTTATTGTCTCTCGTAGAAAAGTGGGGAAGAAATAATTATGCTAGAATAGTAAGATGAAGCAACTTGATCCTAAGGCAGTCTGGCTCTTCTTTATTAGCAGTGTCTTTAAATGGATATCCTTTTTTGCTCTTCTGAGTATTTGGCTCCCTTTGTATATGGGCGAGTTACCGGAAAATGCTATAGATGGAAACTACCTTCAATTATTTTTGCGTATCATGGGGCTACTTCTAGTAGTATTTATTGTCTCATCCTACGTCATTGCCAGACTTACTTATCATTTTTACCGATACGAGATGACAGACATTGTGTTTAAAAAGGAGCACGGAATTATTTGGAAAAAGTATGTTTCAATACCGTACGACCGCATTCAGAATGTAGACATTTACCGCGGAGTTTGGGCAAGGCTCTTAGGTCTCTCTGATATTCAAATACAGACTGCCGGGGGTATTACTGCTGGAAGCTACGGTGCTTTCTCAGAAGGAAGACTCATGGGTGTATCTAAAGAAGAAGCGGAAAAACTAAGAGATGAATTAATCCAGAAAGCTAGGCACTCACGCTCAGATCAGAGGTTCTAGACAAATATCTTCAAAACTGTATTATAGTTCGCATAAGGTCAAAGACAGTAGGCATCCACCAGCTGGCGGAATAAGCTCCTACCGAGACTACGGCCTTATGAAAATATGGCCATCACTCGAGCCAAAAAGGGCGAAGTTGTTGATAAATTAAAAAAGGCGTTCAAAGATGCCAAGTCTTTGGTATTCGTCAATTTCCGTGGATTAAGTGTGGGCAATGCCACAGACATGCGCCGTGCTCTGAAAGGCGAAGGTGTGTCGTACACCGTGGCTAAAAAGACTCTAACCAACCGAGCCCTCGATGCCGAGAAGTTTATTGGTACCAAACCAGCCCTCAATGGAGAATTGGCTCTCGCTTGGGGAGAGGATTTAGTCGCCCCTGCTCGCGGTGTCTACACTTTCCAGAAGAAGTTTCCGGAAAGTCTCAAGATTATGGGTGGAGTTTTCGAAGGTCGCTTCATGACAGCGTTTGAGATGGAAGAAATTGCTCAGATCCCAACCCTAGAAGTGCTTCGTGGTAAGTTCGTAAACATTATTAATTCGCCCATACAGCGTTTTGTAGTAGGGCTTAGTGAGATTAGTAAAATAAAAAATTAATATGGAAGATACAGTAAAAAAGGAAGATGTGGTAGTACCAACAAAGTTTGCCAAAATTGTCAGTGAAATCGAGTCCATGTCAATTCTCGATCTTAACGAGTTAGTAAAAGTTTTTGAAAACAAGTTCGGTGTCTCTGCTACTGCCCCGACGATGAATGTCGGGGCTCCGACCGATAGCGTCGGAGCTGAGGAAAAGAGTACAGCATCAGTCGAGCTTACTGACGGAGGTGCCAACAAGATTGCCATCATCAAGGTGGTTAAAGAAATTCTAGGTCTAGGTCTTAAGGAAGCTAAGGATCTAGTAGACGCAGCACCTTCTATGCTCAAGTCAGATATGAAGAAGGAAGAAGCGACGGCACTTAAGAAAGCCATTGAAGAGGCTGGTGGTAAAGTAACACTCAAGTAGTAAGATAGGTGCATGAATCCCGTTAGAAGCCATAGATTCTACGGGAAGTGCTATAAATTAACTATGATAAGCCTAATCACTAGCTTCTAACGGGATGAAATCCGTTTCCCACATCTTCGGTACAGAGTCCAAGGTTAAGGTTATGCGCCTATTTGTCTTTAACCCTAGCCTTACTTTTAGCCCTCTCGAAGTAGCTAGTCGAGTGAAAGAAAGGCTAGCCAAGTCTCGCAAAGAGCTTCGCATTCTTACTAAAGCAGGCTTGATCAAACAGCGCGCGAGGGGCTTCGCCCTAGATTCATCTTACTTATACCTTCCGGCTATCGAGAATTTTCTAATAGATGCCACTCCTATGACGGAAAAGGAGATAATCAAGAAAATTTCTCGTGCTGGTAATATTAAACTCATTTTGATTTCTGGCGTGTTTCTTCATGATCATGATTCTCGCATAGATATTTTGGTAGTGGGGGACCATATCAAACAAGCGAGATTAGTCTCAGTTATATCCTCGATCGAAGCCCTACTTGGCAAGGAATTGCGTTATACCGCCTTTGAAACTGTCGATTTCCAATACCGGTTGAGTATTTACGACAAGCTTATTAGGGATATTTTGGACTCTAAACACAAAAAGATCCTTAATAAATTGGGTATTTAAGCCTGCCTGCCGGCAGGCAGGGCTAAAACATTATCCACACCCGTCTAAATTGGCGCTGTTTAAGACTTTTTATGAGTGTATAATGAAGATGTACCTCTTTTTAGAGTGGTAATAATTAGAAATAAGAATATATGCTATTAAACACATGGGGAGAAGTATTAACTCTTTCCTTCCAGAATCTCTGGGTGGGAGTGCTCAACTTCGTTCCGAACCTTGTCATCGCCATTATCATCTTAGTTCTAGGATGGTTGGTGGGAGTGCTCTTCGGCCGAGCCATCTGGCAAGTGTTCAAGTCTCTTAAGGTTGATGATGCCCTTCGCCGAGCAGGGTTCGAGTCGTTCGTACAACGCGGGGGGATTGAACTCGACTCAGGAGCGTTTATTGGGGGTCTGGTGAAGTGGTTTGTGATAGTCATTTTCTTGGTAGCAGCTCTCGATGTTTTGGGCCTTTCACAAGTCAACTTCTTCCTTCAAGAGATAGTGCTTGGTTACTTACCTAGCGTAATCGTAGCAGCCTTGGTCCTTTTGGTAGCTGGGGTTATAGGCGATATTACTGGGCGAGTAGTTGTGACAGCGGCAAAGACAGCTGGGGTAGAATCAGCACATTTCGCTGGCGCTGTCGCTAAGTGGGCTGTTTGGATTTTTGCCATTCTTGTGGCACTTTCCCACCTTGGCATTGCTGCAGCATTCAGCCAGACTCTCTTTACTGGCGTGGTTATCGCGGTCTCACTGGCTCTTGGCCTCTCTTTCGGTCTCGGTGGTCAGGAGGCAGCCTCTCGCTTTATCGAGCGACTTCGTGGAGAAATGAGTGGTAAGCATCACGGTTAACTTATCTAATTTTAGCCCCGACGAAGCTACGCTTGTCGGGGCCCCGACTGAAACGTCGGGGCTAGATAATACCTTATTTAACCTGAGTATACTCGAAGGTCGTGATTTCAAAGTCCCCCTAAGGGGGACTTTTGATTGGGGCTAGTTTGACTTTGGGCCTTGATTTATATACTATATTTCCCACAAGCGTTCGCACGCTTTTTGTTTTGAAATGACACGATCAGCTTCAAAAGGTCCATATGTCGATCCTCGAGTGCAGAAGAAGGTCGAGGGCAAAAATCCCGCTACCACTGGGGTTATTAAGACATGGTCACGAGCCTGTCAGATCTCGCCGGAGATGGTCGGTTTCACCTTCGGAGTTCACAATGGCAAGAATCACATAGAAGTATTTGTCACCGAGGATATGGTTGGACACCGCCTCGGTGAATTTGCACTTACGCGCAAATTTGTCAAACACGGCGGTAAGATGCAGAAAGAACTTGAGATGGGTCAGAAGGAAGCAGAAGTGGCTGCTGCTAAAGCGGCTAAAGGAGCAGTTGAGAGTAAAAAGTAAATAGTAGATAGTAAATAGATATGACCGAAGCCAAAGCACAACTCAATGATTACAGACAATCACCACGCAAAGTGCGTTTGGTAGCCAATACTTTGCGCGGTAAATCAGTCGAAGAAGCTATTACTGCCCTCTCTTTTATCCCTAAACGCTCTGCTCTGCCACTTCAGAAACTCTTAATTTCAGCTCTGGCCAATGCTAAAAACCTTTCTTTACCAACAGAGAGTCTAGTGGTGAAGAGTATCGAAGTGAATTCGGGCACCACTCTCTACCGCAGACGTCCTCGTTCCAAAGGTATGGCCAATCCAATTCGCAAAAGAACTTCGCACATCTCTGTAACTCTAGCCAACCCCACTTCGCCAAGGCTTCGCGGGGCAAAGAAATAACATGACTCATACAGTACATCCATATTCACATCGCTTAGGAATCCTTCGGGACTGGAAGTCGCGATGGTTTTATCCTAAGGGGAAATATCAATATGCTTTGCGCGGGGACATTTTAATACGCGAATATTTAGAAAAGAAGCTCAAAGGTTTTTTCGTGGCTCTCATTGAGATAGAGAGAAGTGAGAAGGCTCTGCGTGTCATGGTGAGTTCTTCTCGCCCAGGTATGATTATTGGTAGACAAGGGGACGGTGCAGAACTCTTGCGCAAAGATATTAAAGCACTTCTGCTGAAACACAAATTACTTGGAGAGAAAGTGGATGTACGACTCGATATCAAAGAGATAAAATCAGCTGAATCTAACGCCGCTATAGTGGCCGAGATGATAGTAGAAGGACTTGAGAAGCGACTGCCATTCAGACGTCTGATGAAGCAAATGCTGGAGAAGGTGATGGCCAACCGCGATGTTTTGGGAGTGCGTATCTTTTTGGCCGGCCGACTTGGTGGCGCCACTATGAGTCGCACCGAAGATCGCAAACTCGGCCGTATCCCACTGCAAACTCTACGAGCCGATGTGGACTATGCTCTAAGTAAAGCGATCATGCCTTACGGCACTATTGGAGTAAAAGTTTGGATATATAAGGGTGACATTTTCGACCTGCCTGCCGGCAGGCAGGGAAAAGATAAATAGTTCGACAAGCTCACTACAAGTAATTTAAATTTATGTTATTTCCTAAGAAAGTTAAATATAGAAAGTGGCAGACTATGAGGAGAAATCCGAAAAGGGTTGGAGTGGCTACTCGCGGACTGACAGTGGCCTTCGGTTCATATGGACTAAAGGCGCTCGGCCCGGCCCGCATCCGTTCCAATCAGATAGAATCTGCTAGAAAGGTTTTGTCCCGCTCTGTGGGCAAGACTGGTCGTTTCTGGGTGCGTATTTTTCCAGACATGCCTTATACTTCAAAACCTGCTGAAGTGAAGCTCGGCAAGGGCAAAGGCGATCTAGCCGGTTATGTGGCTCCTGTGCTTGCTGGTAGGGTTATTTTTGAAGTGGATGGCATAGGCGAAGCAGAGTCCCGAGAAGCACTACGCAAGGCGGGAACCAAGCTGCCAGTAAAAACCAAAGTAGTAAGTAGATAGTAAATAGTATGAAAAAAACAAGTTACAAAGATAAGCCGAAGCAAGATCTAGTTAAAACTCTTTTGGAGAAACGAGAAGCCTTTCGTACTCTTAGATTCGGCACTGCTGGTTCCAAGAATCGCAATGTCAAATCCGGATCGAGCATCAGAAAAGATATCGCCCGCATCATGACTGAATTAAATAGTTCGACTAGGCTCACTACAAGTAAATAAAATGGCTAAAATTCTTTCAGGCATCGTAGTTTCCAATAAAATGAAGGACACGATAGTGGTCTCGGTGGAGCGCTATGAGAAACATCCCAAATATGGCAAATTTATAAAACGACGCAAGAAGTTCAAAGCGCATGATACTGGAAATACTGCTAAGGTCGGTGATAAAGTCGAGATTCTTGAAACACGTCCCATATCCAAAGACAAGCATTTCAGGTTAATTGAAAATTCTAAATTGAAAATTGAAAATTAACTCCCATGATCCAACCACAGTCACTTGTCCAAATAGCAGATAACTCCGGAGCCAAACTGGGTCGTGTTTTCAAAGTTCTTGGCAGTTCCAAGAAACACTACGCTTCTATTGGAGAGCTTGTAGTCTTCTCGGTGCAGAGAGCTGAACCTAGAAAGCAGGTCAAGAAGAAGGATGTTCTCTATGGGGTAGTGGTCAGACAAAGGTCGCCTTTCCGCCGCAAAGATGGCACGTATCTACGCTTCGATGAGAATGCAGTAGTGACCCTAGATACTGCCAAGAAGGAGCCTTTAGCTGGCCGTGTCTTCGGCCCTATTCCAAGAGAAGTGGGTGAGATGGGATTTCAGAAAATTATTTCTCTAGCACCAGAAGTAGTTTAAATATCATGCATCCCGTTAGAAGTAACAAAAAATGTGAAATGGGTGATGTCTTCTTTACAAGAGGTGTTATTAGTATTAACTTCTAACGGGATGCATGTAAAAAAGGGAGACAATATCATAGTACTAGCAGGTAAGGACAAAGGTAAGACTGGGAAAGTTTTGCGCGCTTTCCCGAAAGAAGATAAAGTGCTGGTCGAAGGTGTCAATGCCAAAAAAGTTCATGAGCGTGCGAAAAAGACAGGTACCAAAGGCACTATCGTAGAGAAAAACTTTCCTATTCATGTATCAAACGTAAAACTCCATGGCAAATCTTAACCCCTCAACCATGTTCGGGATAAAAGAAAAATCAAAAACGCTCCCTGGGTATAAAAATCTGATGCAAATGCCGCGCGTCATGAAGGTGGTCATTTCCACTGGTGTGGGTTCGTTCAAAGACAAGAACAAATTCAAAGTAGTAGAAGACCGTCTCTCTCGTATCACTGGCCAGAAGGCGGCTCCCCGTGGAGCCAAAATATCTATAGCAACCTTCAAGTCAAGACAAGGGGACATCATCGGCTACCAAGTGACCCTACGTGGCAAGCGCATGCTCGATTTTCTAGAGAGATTAGTGCACATCGCTCTGCCTCGTACCAAGGACTTCCGTGGTATTTCTCCTACAGCAGCTGATGAGATGGGCAATTACACTCTGGGTATCAAAGAACACACCATTTTCCCCGAGACATCTGACGAAGAGCTCAAAGACGTTTTCGGTCTAGCTATCACCATAGTAACCACTGCCAAGTCGAAAGAAGAAGTTATCGCTCTTCTCACTCATCTTGGCTTCCCGTTTAAGAAATAGTTTTACTTTTTGATTTAATAAAAGGTGTCAGACACCTTTTATTTCCAGTAACATTTTGCACATTCCCAGTACTCGGCGTATTTGTATGGTTTAGGGTCTTTATTCATTATTTTCCATATATTCCATATACTTCCACCCATTTTCACTTCATGAGTACCCGCTCGTCCCACTTCCTTCAAAGCTTTCTTGGTATGGAGAGGAATTTTGCCAAAGTAGTGGCCGTTTCGGTATTTTCCATTTGTGTACACGATGACATTTATATTCTTACCACAGACAACACATTGGCGCACTATTCTTCTTGAAATTTTGTTTACTAATCTGGGCATATGTAAAAAGGTGTTAAACACTTTTTTCCACCTTTCTTGGCCTTCCTTTGGGTCGTTGCGTTGTTTCTAAACCAAATTTATTGATGATTTTTTCAATCCACTTGATATCTCCAAAAGGTCTACTTCTGGTTATCGACTCTTTTATTAATACTACCTCTTCTTCATTTTGAGGTTTATTAACCCACTCAATATAGTTATTGGGCATTTCTACTGGCCAAGAGGACAACAATTCTTTTTGTTTATTGGTTCCAGACTCTCTGCGCCAGAGGCTTGACCATTTCCAATCTTGTGCATTCTTAACGAACCCTGCTCTTAGGGCATTGCGCTCTATATATCTTATTGCGGCCAGGAAGTAATTATCTTTCTGAATCAGAAATGATTTATATCTCCCTTGATATAGATGTCCGTTGCCAACGGTATTATGGTACACGTGCCATCTTTGGGTATGTGTAAGAGTCAACCATTGCATAAAGGAACTTAGATCACCTTCATTTACCGGATATAGTAATAAGTGCCAATGATTCGGCATAATCTCGTAAGCTAGTATTCTCATCGAGATTTTCTCTCGTGCCTCCTCTAGTAAAGCTTCGAAAGCTCTATAGTCATGATCAGTTTTAAAAATAGTTGCACGACCGTTAGCACGATTTATTACATGAAATATCTCATTACCAACATCTACTCTTAGAGTTCTACCCATACAAATAGTATATCATAGAAGGTAAAAAGGTGTCTGACACCTTTTATGTTCAATAAATAATAAATAAATAGGGTTGAATTTGGCTAATCTCTATGATAAGCTCTCTTGACTGCTCGAACCTGCCCGCCATTGCCTAAGCATCAGGCGTTGGCAGGCGGGGGAGCTTATTTAGTTTAAAATGGCTAAAACATCAGTCATAGCAAGGTCTAGAAAGAAGCCCAAGTTTGCCACTAGGGCTACTAATCGTTGTTTTCGCTGTGGCCGCAAGCGTGGGTTTATGCGCGACTTTGATCTCTGTCGAATTTGCTTCCGAGAACTGGCTAATGAAGGCAAAATCCCAGGTGTGAAAAAATCTTCTTGGTAAAAATATGGATCCCGTTAGAAGTAACATGAAATATGAAATGAGAGATATCTTTTTTACAAGAGGCGTTATTAGTGATAACTTCTAACGGGATGGATGCTATCTCAAACATGATTATCGGATTGAAGAATGCCGGCGCCGCGGGTCACGACAGTGTTTCTATCCCTTACTCCAAACTCAGGCACTCTATAGCAGAAGTGTTGAAGAAAGAAAACTTTGTAAAAGATGTCGAGACCAAAAGTGAAAAAGGTCACAAGGTGCTATCCATTGGCCTTTTCATGGAGAATCGTGTGCCGAAAATTAAAGGGGTTAAACGGATTTCCAAACCATCTAAAAGGATTTATCAGAAATCTACCGATCTTCGTTCGGTGAAAAGTGGCTATGGCGCGCTCATTCTCTCTACATCCGCCGGAATCATGTCAGGTCGAGCGGCCAAGAAAGCCAAACTTGGTGGGGAAGCTTTATTCTCCATCTGGTAGTTCGACAAGCTCACTATAAATAATTACTATGTCAAGAATTGGAAAAAAAATCATAACATTGCCAGAAAAAACAGAGATCAAAGTCTCTGGCAATCTGATTAGTGTCAAAGGTCCTTTGGGCGAACTTTCCCGTACTCTTCATCAGAATATTGAAGTGGAGGTCAAGGGTAATGAAGTTACTGTGCATCCGAAGAAGACTGCAATAGAATCGAAAGCGATCTGGGGAGCTTACGCCTCACACATCACTAATATGGTTTCTGGCGTCAACAAATTGTTTGAGAAGAAACTTATTCTCGAGGGAATTGGGTTCAAATCTGAAGTCAAAAATGATAAGATCGTTCTCGCTCTCGGCTTCTCCCACCCAGTCAACGTCCCCATCCCAGAAGGTTTGAAAGTAACTGCAGAAAAGAATCTCATCACTGTAGCTGGCAAGGACAAGGAGATGGTCGGCCAGTTTGCCGCTAGACTTCATTCACTCAAGAAGCCTGAACCTTACAAGGGTAAGGGTATGCGTTATGATGATGAAGTTATCAGACGCAAGCAGGGTAAAAAATCAGTATAGTTCGACAAGCTCACTATAAATAAAATGCAAAACGCACGAGACAGAAAGCGCAAAAAGATTCGAGCCAAAATTTCAGGTACTTCGGCGCGCCCTCGCTTGTCTATTTTCAAATCAAATACCGCTATCTATGCCCAACTTGTTGATGACGATTCAGCCGTCACTCTAGCTTCTGCAAAAGGTCCTGATGCTACAAAAGTTGGTGCGGAAATTGCCAAAGCGGCCATAGCCAAAAAAATTGCGAAAGTAGTTTTCGACCGAGGAGGTTACATTTATGCGGGCAAGGTCGAAGCTCTAGCTGAGAGCGCACGCAAGGCGGGATTAAAATTTTAAAATATGACTGAAGAAAACAAGTTAAGTGATAAAAATAGGGGCAAAAGGCAGAATCGTCGTCCAGCTCGTCGCGACGCTCGTGCTAAACCAGAATTCGATCAGAAAATCGTCAGTCTCAGACGAGTCACTCGAGTTATGGCTGGCGGTAGACGCTTCAGTTTCTCGGTCTGTTTGGTGGCGGGCAATAGGAAGGGTATGGTGGGAGTCGGTCAAGGAAAGGCTTCTGACACGCCACTGGCTATAGAGAAAGCTTTCCGAGACGCTAGAAAGAACATGATCACTGTCAATGCCACCAAAGAGATGTCTATCCCTCATGAGGTAGAAGCCAAATATGCTGCTTCTCGTGTCAAAATTATGAGAGCTCCTGGCAAAGGAATTCTGGCCGGTAGTTCAGTTCGCACAGTGCTTGAACTTGCCGGTCTCCGCGAAGTGGGGGCTAAACTTTTTTCTAGAAGTAAAAATAATGCCAACAATGCCTATGTAGCTATAAAGGCACTTAGACAATTAGAGACTACCAAGATAAGGAACAAAAGTTAATTTTATGCAATTTCACACTCTTAAAGCCAAGACGAAAAGAAAATATTACCGACAGGTAGGACGTGGTGGTACACGTGGCAAAACTTCTGGTCGTGGTACCAAAGGGCAAAATGCCAGAGCTGGTCACAAGAAGCGCCCAGAGTTGCGTGATATTATCAAGCGTATCCCTAAACTGCGTGGTCGCGGCAAATCATCTCTGAAATCTTTCCAGACCAAACTCACGGGCACTGCTCTTAAAGAATTTTTAGCCAAGAAGAAAAATGTCAAAACTTAGCGAAAAGATAAGATTAATCTTCGGAGACGTCTCACTTAGGAATCGAATTTTTTTCGTACTCGGGGCTTTGGCTGTCTCTCGCTTGTTTGCCATAATTCCTATTCCTGGGATAGATACGGGTCGTCTCCAAAGCCTTTTTGCTGGATCTGAATTTCTCAATCTCCTCAATATCTTTTCTGGTGGTGGTTTATCGAATCTCTCCATCGTGATGCTCGGCGTCGGCCCGTTCATCACGGCTTCCATCATCATGCAGCTCATGACCGTCATGGTGCCGAAACTTAAGGCCCTTTATCACGAGGAAGGGGAGGCGGGCCGACGCCGATTCGCCCAATACTCTCGAATTCTTACCATCCCCTTGGCCATCGTCCAAGGCTACGCTTTCATCCGCTTGCTCCAAGGGCAAAATATTTTGCCCCCACTTCCTCTCAATATCTTGCTCATGGATATGGTAGTCATCGTAGCTGGTTCGATGCTACTCATGTGGCTCGGCGAACTCATTACAGAGTTTGGAGTGGGCAATGGAGTTTCTCTCATCATCTTTGCCGGCATTGTCTCACGCTTGCCTCAAGCGGCCAGCCAACTTATTGTCACATTTGATATATCGCAGTTACCGATCTACATCGCGGGTCTGGCTGTCGCGCTTCTTGTGACTCTCGGTGTGGTAGTAGTGACGGAAGCGGAGCGGCCGATTCCAATTACTTATGCCAAACAAGTCAGAGGTGGGCGTGTTTATGGTGGCCTCTCTACGTATCTGCCACTACGTGTCAATCAGGCTGGTGTTATCCCGATAATTTTTGCTCTCTCTATCCTCCTTTTCCCTCAAATGATTTTTCAATTCTTGAGTCAGTCGACTGTGACGACTGTAGCGAGCGTATCTAGCTTCGCCCTGACTCTATTAGCAAACAACTGGTTCTACACTTCAGCCTATTTCGTGTTGGTCTTCCTTTTCACTTACTTCTATACAGCTGTCACCTTTGATCCTGATTCTATTGCCACCAATCTTCAGAAGTCTGGCGCCTTCGTCGCTGGAGTGCGACCAGGCACTGCTACGGCCGAATACATTTCGCGAGTACTAACTCGACTAACTCTAGTCGGTGCCCTCTTTTTGGGTGTGATCGCTATCTTGCCTCTCATCTTGCGATCTCTGACTGGCATTCAAGCCCTAGCTATCGGTGGTACGGCGCTTCTCATCGTTGTTTCAGTGGTTATTGATCTTATAAAGAAAGTTGATGCGCAAGTTTCTGCTCGCGAATACTAGCTGTTTACTATCTACTATTTACTGTTTACTATTAACCCATGCTTCATACGGTGATTTTTATTGGTCGCTCCGGTTGTGGTAAAGGGACTCAGTCAGGTCTCTTAAATGACCGCATCGCGCGTCTTGATCCAGACAAGCGGCAGATTCTATATATCGAGACTGGCAATTATGTACGTGATTTTATTCGTCAGAAACAATACTCATCCAACATTGCCAGAAATATATATGAGAAAGATCATCGAGAACCAGATTTTTTAGGTATCTTTACTTGGAGCAAAGTAATGGTTGAAGATCTAGATGAGAATATGCACCTAGTCATTGATGGTGCGCCTAGGGCGATAGTCGAGGCTCAAGTGCTTACTTCTGCCATGGAGTTTTACAAAAGAGAAAATCCTACAGTCGTATATTTAAACGTTTCGCGTCGGTGGTCAGAAGACAGATTACTGGCTCGATGGCGTTCAGATGACAAGACTTTAACTAAAATAAATAAACGTCTAGACTGGTTCGATAAAGATGTCGTCCCCGCTATTGAATATTTCAAAACCAACTCGCTTTATCGATTTCTTGAGATCAATGGCGAACAGCCGATAGAGAAAGTACATTCCGATATTATTGCCGCCTATGACTACTCGTCCCGTTAGAAGTCCCACAATTATGAAAAACGAGATATTTTTTACCAAGTACAATATACACATTAACTTCTAACGGGATGAGTCTTAAAACGCCAGAAGAAATTGAAATTTTGCGAGAAGGAGGCAAGAGACATCGAGAGATTCTCGCCGAACTTAAAAAGCTCGTCAAACCAGGCATCTCCACTCTCATATTGGAAGAAGAAGCTCTAAGACTTATTAAAGAGCAAGGAGATAAACCCGCTCATCTTGGTTACCACCCGTCTTGGGCTAAAAGGCCTTTCCCCGCGGTGCTCTGTGTGTCTATAAACAATGAGATTGTCCATGGTATTCCCAATGAAAATGTCAGAGTGATTAACAATGGCGATATTGTTTCCATCGATCTTTCACTCGAGCATAAAGGCTTAATCACTGACTCTGCCATCACTGTTGCTTGTGGCGCTATAGATGATGAGTCGAGAAGGCTCTTAGAAGTCACAGAGAAGGCTCTTTATGCTGGTATTAAGGCCGCTCTACCAGGGCGTACCGTAGGAGACATTGGAGAGGCCATAAGTAGTGCTGTGGAGCCGAGCGGTTTCTCTATTGCAGATGATCTTACTGGCCACGGAGTGGGTTACCAGATACACGAAGAACCATATGTTCCCAATGTCGGTGTTGCTGGTAAGGGCGAGAAGTTAGTTCCTGGGTTAGTGATAGCTATTGAACCCATGGTCAATGTAGGTGCTGGAGCAAATAGATATCTCAAAGACGGATACACCATAGTCACGAGCGATGGTTCTCGGAGTGCTCACTTCGAACATACAGTTGCAATTACCGAGAAAGGCAATATAATTCTAACTTCATGGAACATTTGAAAGAAGAACAAACATTCGTTCTGATCAAACCAGACGGAGTTCAGAAAGGGCTCATTGGAGAAATTATAAAACGTTTTGAACAGAGAGATCTCAAGATTGTGGCACTGGAGATGTTCCAACCGACGACAGAACAGATTGATAAGCATTATCCAAAAGATGATGCCTGGGTTACTCGTCTAGGTGAAAAAAGTCTTAGTACATACAAAAAATATGGCATTGACCCAAAGCCACTCGTCGGTAGTGACGATCCGACTAAGATTGGCCCATTGGTACGTGGGTGGGTAGTGGATTATATGACTTCCGGTTCTCTTGTGCGCATAATTGTGCAAGGGTTACATGCAGTGGATATGGTTCGTAAGATTGCTGGAGATACTCTACCATATCGTGCTGATATGGGTACGATTCGGGGTGATTTCTCGAATGACTCTCCGGCGCTAGCCAATAGTGAAAAACGGGCAGTGATGAATCTAATACACGCTTCAGAGACACCAGAAGAGGCCAAACATGAGATAAGTCACTGGTTTGGGAAGTCTTAGAGTAATACGAAATATTTTTAGATAAAAGTCTATAGGATATTCACAGATTTTCCTGCCTGCCGGCAGGCAGGTATTTTTTCTATAGGGTATAATGTGTGTAGGGTTATTTAAGGTATTATCTAGCTAAAATATTTTTAGGGAGTCCTAATCTTTTCAGCCCTTGGGTTGAAACTGCGGACACCCACCTAGTTTTGAAACTAGGGTATACCGAAATAACCCTACTTAAAATCCCAACTTAAGTTGGGATTTTAAGTACCCTGAGCGGTTCGACTGCGCTCACCGCAAGCGAGAGTCAAAGGGTTTGATATAATACGTCAATGGAAAAATCACTACTTTTCGTAACATTTTTGCTAGCCTTACTGCTTTTTATCCTGCATTACACTGGTATGACGCTCTATCTCTACTGGACGTTTTGGTGGTACGACTACATAACACATTTTTTGGGCGGGTTGGTGATCGGTGTGCTAGCTATGTGGGTTTTGAATTTCGAAAAGAGAACTCTAAGCTCTTTCCTAATCTTGTTTACCTCTGTAATGGTTGTCGGCGGTGCTTGGGAAATTTTTGAATACGTAAATGGCCTGACCTTTTCCACTCAAGAATACCCAATAGATACTACGATCGATTTTGTGATGGATGCTCTCGGAGCAATCTCTGCCTATTGGTGGACTACTTCACGGTCTCGATAATTTTCTTCAGAGTTTCTGGGTGTTTGTCTGCGAGGTGAGCAAGAATTTTCCTATCGAGAGCGACACCTTTCTGTTTCAAGAGGGGAATGAATTGTGAGTATGAAAGGCCATTTTGTTTTAGTGCGGCAGAGAGGCGTACATTCCAGAGACGGCGGAAGTCACCTTTTTTATCTTTCCTATGGGCGAAGGAGTAAGTACCGGCGTGGAAAATGGCTTCGGTAGCTTGTCTCTCTTTGGTCGAGCGACCATAGCGATAACCCTTCACCTTGCGGAGAACATTCTTTCTAGTCTTGAGTGCGTTTACGCCTTTCTTTACTCTTGTCATTTGATGTTTACTAAGAAGCGACTTCTCTGTTTATTTTTCATATGAAATTCGACCTTACCACCCTTGCCTGTTTTAGCCGCATGGCGTTCCTTGGAGTTGAAGTGGTTCTGCCCTGATCTGCGCACCAAGAGCTTGCCACCCTTGGTGATCTTGAGGCGCTTGGTATATGACTTGTTGGTTTTCATCGACATAATGACTTGCCCTGCGTAACTTTAGTGAAGTAGGGGCTCTATATAGTACTTATTTTAAGGCCTCTGTAAATAGCTTGACTTTTAACCTACTATCTGCTATGATTGTAAGTAGGAGGCACTTCATGAGAGATGGATTTTTAAGGTGGTGGGATGACCACTTGGACTTCATCATCCCCGCGATCATCACCATCTTGTTGATGGCGGCGATTGCGTTCTCGTTGCCGATACCCCTAGGGTAGTGGCAACGGGGCAACGGGGCTATCTGCGCAACGCGCGCGGGTAGCTCTGTTTTCATATCAGGCCCTCTCTATAATGACCGTCATTCCCTTTGGACTCTTTTTAGCCGAATCGGCAATTTTGTAATCTACAGTTACGAACTTGAGCATGCGCTCAATGCGTTCTTTCAAAAACTTTTCATCTAGATATTTCGCTCGCCCAGGCAAGAAGAGATCCACTTTGACGCGATTGCCTACAGAGAGCCACTCACTAGTCTTCTTGGCCTTCAGAGCAAGGTCGTGGTCACCAGTGCCTAGTTTGACTTGAACAGTTTTAACTTCCGCAGAATGAGACTTCTTAGATTGTTTAGATTTCTTGTTCTCTTCGTAGAGATATTTGCCGAAGTCGGCAATCTTGGCCACTGGTGGGGTAGTGGTTGCCGATATTTCTATAAGATCAAGTCCAAGATCCTCAGTCCTTTTTAGCGCCTCCTCAAGAGTGATGACGCCTAGGTTCTCTCCTTTCGGCCCGATAACACGCAGTTCGCGTGCTCTTATCTGCTGATTAATACGTGGTTGTTGCATCGAGCCTGTCGAGATGTGTATTACTTATTGTTCAGGTTATTGTAGCATAGATTAATAAAGAATGGAATCCCGTTAGAAGTGGTCGTGGTCTAATCTAAGAAATGAAGTATAATAAATAGGCAATGATTATATATCTAGAGTTATCAATAAATATAAGACAGGAGTCTTTGACTCCTTACTTCTAACGGGATGGAATACAAACACAATCCACCCACTCTCGCTGAACTCAGGCAGACTCGAAAGCCGGTTCGCAATGATAGGATCCAGCATCTCCAAACACTCTCTTTCTCCGAGAGGTTTGCGGTATTTATCCATCGATATGTGGGCTCTATTGGATTCTTCTTCTCGATTATCGTTTGGACTGTCGGCTGGCTTGCTTGGAATATGTTCGCCCCTATCGAGATGCGTTTCGATCCGGCACCAGCTTTCGTTATATGGATTTTCGTATCAAACATTCTCCAACTGGTCCTTTTGCCTGTTATCATGGTGGGGCAAAATATTGAAGGCCGAGCGGCGGAGTGGAGAGCTCAAATGGATTTCGATATCAACAAGAAGGCCGAACATGAGGTGGAGGTGATCATTGCTCACCTCGAGAATCAAAACGAGTTGCTCCTAGAACTGATTCGGAAAGTTGAGAGGAAGTAGCCTCTTATCTATTTGTGTGATATGGTATTCCTCGGCGCAGGTTTCTGTTGGTAGGCTGGTTTTTGCCCGGAGCATCGCATCTCCGGACAGCGGTTGTTCGAACATTGGCGGAAGTTAGGGCAGCCTCTTCTTTGCCGGGGCGGAGTGCTCTATTGCCCGCTGGTGCAGACGACCGTACCTCCTTTACAGCCAGAACAGAACCTGCGTCAACCAAGGCCGGAGCCACGTGGCACCCGGTCTTTTTTATTGGTGGAAGTTATCGGATATACTTAGAGTCAAATGGAAAACGAGACATTCTCTACCCTACTTAGCGACAAAGCTCACTGGGAATTTGAGCTTTTCCTAATCTTTCTCTTCGATGTTTTGATCGGCCTGCTTATCTGGCCGTGGATTAAAAAATTCATCATTCACCATAAGTCTGATGACGAAAGGATAGCTGAATTAGAAAGAAGGGTAGACGAGCTTTCAAAATAAAACGAAGACCGCAAGGCGTGTGCATACGGAGGCAACACCTCCGTAGATTAGTCGCTACAAGCGACAGGTGTCCGTGTTTTGTTGGTGGAGGTGGCGGGGATGAGCCCGCGTCCATAAGGATACTCGATACGAATCTACAGGCTTGTTCTGACTTTTCCGCCAACTGGCGGATCTCGAACTTGTTGCTATAAGTCAGACAAAACACAACAAGTCCAAAGCTCTAAGTTTGGTCCCGACTCGAGCAATGACGGGATTACAACCTGACAGATTAAGCGCCTGCGTACTTATGCCAGATAACTTGGTACACAAACGGTTCGTTACGAGAGCTTACGCCCTAGCGTATGCGAACTCAAAGTCTTTCGCCGTAAAATACGGAGAAATTACTGACTTTGCCTGTGCAACTATTGAGTTTGCACTTAAATTTTCTCGCAGTTTAAGGAGTAACGAGAACTCCGCCTGCACACATCGGGTATGTCTTGTGTCAAAACTGACACCCCCGTATTAATAACTTACAACGTACGTTTGATTTCTCTCTCGACATCGCGTTTCTTGATCGCTTGACGTTTATCGAACTTCTTCTTGCCTCGGGCGATAGCGATATCGAGCTTCAGAAACCTACCTTTATTATACACCGAGAGTGGCACAATTGTCAATCCTTTTGTACCCTCTGCATCAGCCAATTCTAGCAACTCCTTTTTTCCAAGGAGTAGTTTCCTGGCTCTAGTAGGGTCGTAATCTGTCGGCGCATTTTTGGGCTGGTAAGGCGGGATCTCTGCTCCTACCAGATACGCTTCGTTGCCTCTCACAGCTACAAACGTTCCTCGCAGGTTCATCTTACCTGCTCGCACCGATTTCACTTCTGTTCCAGAAAGCTCAATACCAGCACTAAACTGCCCGAGGATATCGTAGTCGAAATGCACTTTCGGATTGTCGGCATATCTGGCCATAACTGAATAATAGCAAAATCTGACTTTTTATATATAATGTCGCCATGCTCCCCAATAAGTCGAAGAAGATCATCATCACCAAGCCACCCAGGAAGGGTGGTCTCCCGCCCACCAGAGGTTTCTTGAGGCAGGGACTATTGGCTATCATCATCTTTTTCTTGCTAGTCAGTGCCTATTCACTTATCTCTGATACTTCTAAGTCTCTGGAAGAAGTTTCTCTCTCCACTCTGGCTCAAGAAATATCGGCCGGTCACGTTGCTTCTATCATTATTATTGGCGATAGTCTCGAAGTTACTTTCCAAGACGGGGTAGAGAAAGTTTCCAAGAAAGAAGCTGGTACTGCTCTCTCCACCACGCTCAAGAATTACGATGTCTCTTCCGAAGCTCTTTCCAATGTAAATATTGAAGTGAAAAATGATCAAGGCTTCTTATACTGGTTCGCCTCTCTAGCTCCTATTATTTTACCGATCGCTTTCATAGTTTTCTTCCTCTGGTTCTTGTCGAGACAGGTCAAAGGGGCTGGGATGCAGGCCTTCACCTTCGGTCAGTCGAAAGCTCGCATGACTTCACCCGACGATAAGAGTCAGAAAGTCACCTTCAAAGATGTGGCGGGGTGCAAAGAGGCCAAGGAAGAACTTCGTGAGATAGTGGACTTCCTAAAAAATCCTAAAAAGTTTCTTGACATCGGAGCTCGTATTCCTAAAGGGATTCTTCTCATGGGCGCGCCTGGGACTGGTAAAACTTTGCTCGCCCGTGCGGTAGCTGGCGAAGCTGGTGTATCCTTCTTCTCCATCTCCGGTTCGGAGTTCGTTGAGATGTTCGTAGGTGTGGGAGCCTCGCGTGTGCGTGACCTCTTCGACCTTGCCAAGAAGGCCGCGCCAGCAATCATTTTCGTCGACGAGATAGATGCAGTGGGTCGTGTCCGAGGGACTGGTGTGGGGGGAGGCAATGATGAACGGGAACAGACCCTCAACCAGATTCTAGTTGAGCTCGACGGCTTCGAGCCCAATGAGAAGGTGATAGTCATGGCGGCTACTAACCGTCCCGACGTACTCGACCCAGCCCTGCTTCGCCCTGGACGCTTCGACCGTCGGGTAACTCTCGATCTACCAGACAGGAAGGATAGGGAAGAGATTCTATTGATTCACGCGCGAGAGAAACCTTTTGCCGAAGATGTTAATCTCATTTTGATTGCCGAGAGGACGCCCGGGTTCTCTGGCGCTGATCTGTATTCACTTATGAATGAGGCGGCGATTCTCGCGGCGCGCGAGAATCGTACTAAGGTTTCGCAATTCGACCTTATTCGTTCGATAGAGAAGGTGATGCTTGGTCCAGAACGCAAAAGTCACATTCTCAATTTGAAGGAGAAGGAGATGACCGCATTTCACGAAGCTGGCCACGCGGTTGCTGCCTCTGTACTCCCATATGCTGACCCGGTACACAAGATTTCTATAATTTCTCGCGGGCGAGCCTTAGGTTACGTGTTCAAACTGCCTATTGAAGAGAAGAAACTGCAGTCCAAAAAAGAATTTCTCGACGATATCGCTGTGGCTCTGGCCGGTTATGTGGTGGAGAAAAATATTTATGGTGACATTACTACCGGGCCTTCGAATGACTTACAGGTTTCGACTGCTCTGGCCCGTGATATGGTCACGAAATATGGTATGAGTGAGAAGATGGGGCCCATAGCCCTCGAAGCGGCTTCCGGCAAACCACTCTTCGGTATGGGAGTGGGAGACAAAGAATATTCGGAGAGAGTAGGGGCCGAAATAGATGCCGAAGTCTCCAAGATTATGAATGATGCCATGAAGAAGGCGGAGAAGATTATCAAAGAGCATAGGAAAGCACTCAACGCCATTGCCACGAGGCTCATAGAAGTAGAAACTATCGAGCAGAAAGAGTTTGAGGATATATTAGTAGTTCACGGCATTGTGCCTAAAAAAAAGAAAGACATAGAGCACCAAGTGTGAGTAAATTTTCAATTTCGAATTTAAAATTTTCAATAAATTTATAGCTTTATATCGCTATTTACATATTTACGCCATGGCGCATATATGCATAAATTGAAAATTGTGAATCAAAGAATCGCCCCTCGGGGCGATTCTTTGATTCACTACATTGCTGCTCCTTGGGGAGCGCAGTTGCGACAAAGTTTCTTGTGGCTAAATATTTCATATATAGCCGACAAACCGATCAATAAGTAGATAGTTGTGGTTAGTCCACTTGGAAGGTAGCTACCGATGCCGAAATCTAGTGCTTCCAAGCCCCAGTTGAGGCCTCCAATGATAAGTAAGATAAACGTGATCTTATGAATTTTCATATGATGAGTTAAATATTAAGGTTATCTCTAACCCTATTATTGTATCACCCAGTAATTTGGCACTATTCACACCTTAAATACTCCTCATCTCCGGTTTTTTGGAAGCGATGGCTTGCATGATCACATCTTTAACCTTCTCTGGGTCAGGTATCTGGTGGAAGATGAACTGTTTCTCCGATGCAGCGGTCTGGACTATGATCTTGCCGAAGTGGAGAAGAGTTTCGAGTATTCCTTTGGTATGTACCGTTACGTCTTGTATGCGATTCACATGTAGTTCTGACACTTTCTGGTTGAAGAAGCCGTGTTGATCTTTATCAATGATACGGCGGTCGGTGATGGTGACAGTGTTTAGGGTATACATGGTCAAGAAGTGGAAAATGGCGAGCCAGAGGAATAAGTACCAGATACTTGAAGCGAAAAGGAATAGCGAGAGTAAGCCAGATCTGACGATATAGGAACTAAATATAGTGGCAATTAAGACCGGCACTAAAGAGACGAGAGCGAATCCAGAAAGTGCCAACAAGACGACGAAGATATGTCGACGCAAAAGCAAGAGTACCTGCTCACCTTCTTCTTGCCCCTCGAAGCTGTCAGACGAATCTTTGAAAATAGATAGAATTTTTTTAATCATGAAGTGAATTTATTTAAGAGTGAATTGATGTCTACATTGACGTAAGCGAAGATACTTACACAGAAGAGAATCACCACACCTAAGAGAAATATGGCTGCAAACCGCTTCGGCTGGACGCCAATGCCGAAGCGGGTGAGGTGGTAAAGAGTAATGAAAACCACCACCCAATAGAGGAGAAATATTCCACCAACCAGAGTATTGAAGATAAGTTCAACAGGTAATATATTCATGGAACCTATATTAATCTTAGCATCTTTTATTTGCCTTTTCCCTTATTCTACGTAATATCAGGGCCAGACTGAACATTTCGCATAGAAAGGTAGATCATGGGAAAAAAGGTTTTGTTGGTAGACGGTGGCGGACGTGGGCATGCAATAGGGTGGAAACTGATCCAATCTCCACGGCTCGGCAAGCTCTACATCGCGCCAGGCAATGCTGGCACTACTCAGCTTGGTGAGAATGTCGCAGTGAAATCTACAGACATCGACGGTCTACTCGCATTTGCTCTCAAGGAAAAGATCGATCTGACTGTCGTGGGTCGAGACTATCCACTTGCAATGGGTATAGTCGATGTTTTCCAGAAACATGAGTTGTCAATCTTCGGACCAACTAGGCGTGCCGCCAGGATTGAGACTTCGAAGATATTCTCGAAGAGACTCATGGGGTCTTGCGATGTGCCTTCCGCTCCATATGTACCTCTAGACGACTATCGTCAGGCGTACAGATTCGTTAGGAAACACTTCGGCGCCACGAGCAAACCAATCGTTCTCAAAGCGGATGGTCTGGCTCTCGGCAAGGGTGTATATATCCCAAGAACGCTCGCCGCGGCCGAACAGGCTGTCGACGAGATCATGGTGAAGCGTTTCTACGGTGATGCAGGTAATCACATGATCGCCGAAGATTTCGTAGACGGACAGGAGGTATCGATTCACGCCTTCTGTGATGGCAAGTCGTTCAAACTCTTCCCGTCAGCACAAGATCACAAGGCAATCTTCGACGGCGACGAGGGGCCGAACACTGGCGGCATGGGTGTGATCGCACCGGTGCCGTGGTTCAATGATGAAGCTGTCGTGAGTGATGTCATAGTTGGTCCGATCCTCAGTGGACTCAACAAGGAAGGCCGGTCGTTTGTCGGGTGTCTCTATCCGGGACTCAAGATTTCGGATAAAGGGCCGATGGTTCTCGAGTTCAATGCTCGCTTCGGTGATCCGGAGACGCAAGTGTATATGCGTCTCTTGAAATCTGACCTTCTCGAGATCCTCGAGGCCTGTGTCGAGGGTCATCTCCACGAAGTGGACATCGAGTGGAATCCTGGTTTCGCTGTTTGTGTCATCTTGGCAAGTGAAGGGTATCCCTCATCTGACTACAAGAAGGGAGTGCGGATCAAAGGAATTTTTAAGGCTGAAGATCTACCGGGCGTCAAAGTGTTCCACGCAGGGACGAAGTTTGATGATGGTGGTCGATTTGTTACTGCTGGCGGACGTGTGCTTGGGGTCACGGCGGTGGGCACAACACTTCAAGGGGCTTTGGACCAAGCCTATAATGCCGTCACCTGCGTCCACTTCGATGGCATGCAGTATCGCACTGACATTGGCGCGAAGTCACTCGCAGTGCGCTGATCTTTCTAGATTTCTACACACCCCACGCCCGGCTTGCCGGTCGTGGGGTTCGTCGTTTCAAATTTGTCCACCTCCCTGGATTTTAACTTACCAGCAGGTACTTTATTGAGATATAATTATATCAACTATTACTCAATGGTTCGTTTATGAAAAGAAAAACTAGTGAAAGAGAAAAAGCTCTGACTCTAAGAGCCAAGGGAATGAGTTACTCACAAATAAAAAAAGAACTTAATGTGAGCAAAAGTTCTCTAAGTCTTTGGCTATATAGCCACCCACTTTCAGCTAAGAGGATTCTCGAATTGCAAGCGAATAGTCCCATCAGAATTGAAAGATATAGGGAAACTATGAGGAAGAAGCGCGAGAGAGGATTCGAAGCTGTGTATCAAAAAGTTAAGTCCGATATAGGCTTGCTAAGTGACAGGGATCTGTTGATAGGAGGAATTTTTCTTTATTGGGGGGAAGGTTCTAAGACTAGCCCATATTGTTGTTCAGTTTCTAATACAGATCCAGACGTTCTAAAAACTTTTATTAAGTGGCTAAAGCTTTTGGGAATAGATAAAAATAAATTACACCTATCTCTTCATCTGTATAAGGACATGAATGTAAAGAAAGAAGTTGAATATTGGTCAAAAGAATTAGGTGTCCCAACCTCTCTATTTAAGAAACCTTACATTAAGGATTCTAAGCTTAGTGGTTTGACCTATAAGACTGGATTTGGCCATGGCACTTGTAATGTAAGGTGTTACAACAAGTCTTTGTGGCAATATAGTCTGATGTCTTTGAAATATATTCGCGAGCAAAGTATGCTATAAAGGTCGACGCACGCATAGCTCAGTCGGTAGAGCTCTCCGCTTATATCGGAGTGGTCCCAGGTTCGAGCCCTGGTGCGTGCACCAAAATAAACTGACATCAAAATTATGATGCTTTCAAACAAAACGCTTTTTAAGTGATCGGCGTAAGGATTTGCGGAAGTGAAAGAGGTGGAAGTGGAAATAAGGAGAGAGCCACTCGAGAGAGGCGGCGAAAATCGTGCCTCCAGTAAAGAAAGTGAATCTCTGCACTGTTTGTGAAGTCAGGCTGACATTCATTAACTTATTGGCATAGTAGGGAAGAAAGCCGATATTGGTGATACCGGAGGGACTGCCAGCGAGTGTACGGAACTTTTCTTCGAGTATGGTGAGCGGACAATTGCCGTAGTAAGACCAGAGGACGACCACAACGAGTAGTATCCCAGCTTCCCAGGGTCTAAAGCGCTTGTATCGGAAGCTCACCAAGAGTCCAACAATTACCGCTACAATAGCGGTGAAGTGCGTAACAGCTGTCGCATTGGCTAGAAATCCGTAACTCATTTATACGATTTTAGCATAGTTACTCGAAATGGATTCTGGAAAGGGAAGAGTCGAGGCGATCTTTGAGAAGCGGGTATTTTACGAGCTTGGGGTCTTTTTCTATAAGTTTGGTGGCTTCGGTACGGGCGGCTTCGACCATTTTCAAATTTTTAATAGCTTCCATACCGATATCCGAGATGCCCCACTGTTTAGCACCGGCCAATTCGCCAGCACCGCGCTGGGCGAGATCAAATTCGGCTAGTTCAAAACCATTCTTAGCAGTCTTTAATGCATGCAGTCGATCAACTGTTTTGGTTGATTGTACCCCTCGACCAGCTCGGGGCAAGTCGGCGAAGACGAAGCAGTACGGCTGGTGCGTCCCGCGCAAGACTCGACCGCGCAACTGGTGCAGTTGCGCGAGACCGAAGCGTTCCGCCCCTTCTATTATGATAAGCGACGCATTTTCTACGTTGACTCCCACTTCAACCACTGATGTTGCTACTAGGATGTCAATTTTCTTATCTTTGAAGTCAAGCATTGTTTTCTCTTTCTCTGTCGGCCTCATCTTGCTATGAAGTATTCCTATCTCATATTCTGGGAAAATATCTTTTTTGAGCCTTTTAGCCTCTTCTTTGACCGATTTGGCCAAGACTGCAAGTTCTTTGGTCGGATCTGGTTCACTTATGCGGGGGCAAATGACATAGAGTTGCCTGCCCGACGCCAGTTCTTCTTTGATTTTCCTATAGGCGGCGGGTCTGCCGTCTGGAGTGACGATTTCAGTAATAATTTTCTTGCGGCCGGCCGGCATTTCATCGAGAAGTGAAAGATCCAAGTCGCCGTAAAGTGTCAGAGCAAGCGTGCGGGGTATAGGCGTAGCAGTCATGGATAACAAATGTGGCGTTCCGCCAGCCGGCGGATCATTTTTGGTCACAAGTTTTTGCCTCTGGGCCGTACCGAATCTGTGTTGCTCATCTACTATCACGAAAGCCAAGTGTTTAAATTTCACCGCTTTCTGTATCAGAGCGTGAGTGCCGATGAGCACGGCAATTTCTCCAGTTGCCACCCACTTGAGTAGTTGTGTGCGAGAAATATCTGTCCATCCGTCCGGATTTAATTTGGAAGGGAACTTCCTACAACCACTTCCAGTGATCAAAGCAATATTTATAGGTAAATGTTTGAAATATTTTATAAAAGATTCGAAATGTTGTTGGGCCAAGATCTCGGTCGGTGCCATATAAGCCGCTTGCAGATTCCCAAAAGTTTGCAAGCGGCCCTGAGCGGAGTCGAAGGGCTTACTACTAACAATCGCAGAGACTGCCGCAGCAGCCACTGCAGTTTTACCAGAGCCTACATCACCCTCCAAGAGACGCGACATCGGGTGGCCACGTTTGAAATCTTCAAGAATTTTCTCTATCGAACTTTTCTGCGCTCTTGTGGCTTCGAAAGGGAAATGAGTCATGAATTTATCAATCTCTCCCATATCTTTTTCTATGACAAAGGCGTCCTGCTCTTTGAATTCGTATCGCATTTTCTGCCTCTCGAGTTGGATAAAGAAAATTTCTTCGAAGGCGAAGCGTTTGCGCGCGGCTTGAGCGTGCTCCTCTTTCTGGGGCGTATGAATATAGATGAGGGAAGTTTTTAAGTTAGGAAGTTTGTAAGTTTCTAATATAGATTTTGGAATAGGGTCTTCGAGTTCGTCCAGAATCTTGGCATTAAAGAGATTTTGAATCTTGTGGTAAATCCAGTTGGAAGAGAGGCCACGGGTTTCAGGATAAATGGGGTAGAGAGAATGCGTTTTCGTTTGAGCAAATAATCCGCCAGCTGGCGGAGGAGCACTCTCAATCTTTGGATTTGAGAAATAAAGTTGCCCATTTCTATCTGAAACCTTGCCCTCAACCCGGACATTTGAGCCCTCCGGTATCATTTTGGCCAAGTAAGCTTGGTGGAACCAAATTATTTTTATCTTGCCGGTATCATCCTCGACCACACCTTGGGCCATAGGGATTTTCTTGCGGAAGGCTTTGGAAGTCTTCAATCCAGAAATTTGGCCGAAGATTATCGAAGTATCTCCTTTGTGCAAATTGACAATGTTTGTGACTTCAGCTGTATCACCGTAGCGAGTGGGGAAGTGATACAGGAGGTCTCTCGCAGTTTCGATTTTAAGCTTCTTTAGTGCCTTTTCTTGCGCTGGTAAAATTCGGAATAAGTCAGTGAGTTTGCTATTTCTAGTGCGCGATAAAACCATGGTAAAGAAGATAAATGCCAATGGCTAACACAGCTATTTCCCCCACGATAAACCAGCGACTATCACTTTTTCTTTTGATCATGCGTGCCACAGCATCTGGGAAAATAACCCGGCCAAGACCTTTCAAAAGAATGGACCAACCGAGTAGTGTGACTACTAATCTCCAGTCACGTGTCCAAACAAAGTGGCTTACGATAACCAGTACGCCAATTATGATAATGGTGAAGCCACTAAGGTAGATGATGGTGGTATCCATGACAGCTTCTTTCCCAAAGGCAAGAAATTGTTTGTAACGAATAAGAATAGCTGTCACACTAATGACAATCACTAGCCCGATAACTTTTGCGAGAAAGATTGATGTTTCCATAATTATTTCCTCTCCGTTTTCTGGGCCTGCTAACGTAATAGTACGACTTATTTATGAAAAATTCAACCCGCTGCATAACCCCACCCATTTCTGCACTCTGCTGGTAATTGAGAAACATAGTAATTGGAACTGGTTAACACTTCAAGTGGCGCTAGCTTATTCTTAAAAGCGTAGTGTACTCTTTTGGTGTTGTAGAAGAGGAGATAGTCTTTCGTTTTCTCATTGAAAAACGTGAGATCGTCGAAAAGAAGATTGATGTGGTAGTCCACGAACTCTTCCTGAATAGTACCGTTGAAACTCTTGCAATGAGCGTTCATCTTGGGAGTTTTGGGATAGGTGTGATAATGGGTAATGTTATTTTCTTTCAGCAGTAGAGCTAGGTATTTCTTGAACTCGGAGCCATTATCCGTGAGGACATTTTTGATCTCATATGGGAAAAGTCCCATAATAAGAAAGAAGAAATGAGTAAAGGTTTTTGAAGAGTGTGAACAGGTAGCAATAGCAAAGGTAGTTCTGGTGAAAATATCAATAGCCGTTAGTATATACATCCTTCGCCCATTTCTTTGTTTCTCCACGGTATCAAGAGCCAGGACGTGTCCGGGATACTTGGGTATCAAATTCTTCGGCTTTCTCAAGACTTTCTGGCGATTGGTCTTTTTAACTTTACCGAAGTGAGAGAACTTCTGAGGTGAGGTATGTAGTCCGCCTAAGTCTTTAATCAATCTCTCAATAACCGCAGAGTTTTTCGAATGCGCAGGAGTTCCGGCCTATTGGCAGCTGACTCAGCAGCGGCGTCATGGGCTCCAGAAAGACGCGATGCTCCGGAGTGGAGATGTGTCCAAACACCTGCTTCGTGCTCCGGAGCCGAATCCTCGGCCCAACGCGTACTGGACACGTTCGAACTGGCTTCCAGCGCTCAGCAGAGCTACCGTTTCGGAAATCCGGCCTCTCGACGAGAATTGGCGATTCGGCTATGTTCGAACTGGACGGTGGCTGCAAAAGAGGTGTCAGTAGAGCCGTATTTTCCGCTTCGGATCATCGCCGAACGTCATCTCGTCCAGAGTGGCGGAGACGGACGGATTCGAACCGTCGAGGGCTTTTAGACCCTGCCTCGTTAGCAGTGAGGTGCTTTCGACCACTCAGCCACGTCTCCATATATTAGTGGCTGAGTGATTCCAGCCACGCCTGCCCGCCTTTGGCGGGTCTCCGATTGGCTTACTTTAACAGGTTTTTAGTAGCTACTCCACTAAAGCGAAACGACCGTAATCCGGGCGGGTTACGGTCGTGGATTTACTGAAGGCGGGAAAGTTGGATCAGAAGCCTGTTATCTTGCATATGTCGAAGAGTCCTGCGCATCAAACATATCTTTAATTCGCGCGAATAAGAGGGTAGTTGTAAACTTAGGATATAATTAAGTTATGAAGGAAAAGGAAATAGAAAGAATACTTAAAGCTCTAGCAAACCATCGTCGACTTGCTATCATTAAGTTTTTAAAAAAGAGGGGTGAGAAAACGGTGGGCGATATTGCCGAGGAGATAAAACTTTCGTTAAAAGCTACGTCAAAGCACCTTGGTGTTCTCTATGCAGTAAATATTGTGGAAAAGGAGCAGAGAAGCCTAAGAATGTTTTATAAGCTCTCTTCTTCACTTCACCACATCGCCAAACATATCTCTAATTCGCTCGAATAAGAGAATAAGGGGTCTTGCGAAAAGATAAAATGTATAAACTATGAAAAACTTCTTGGTTTTAGTAATTCTTATAATGATTCTTCTCGTCGGTGGGTTTTATTATTTTGTATTGAGGGAAGAGGAGTTAAATAGTCCTGCGGGTTTGATTACCGTGAAGGGCTTCGTGCACATTGGACCAACTTGCCCAGTAGTACAAGTTGGTCGTGAGGAAGAATGCCGAGACAGACCGTACGCAGTTAGTATCGAGGTGCATTATCCGAATAAAGGACTGTATAAAATTATAAAATCGAGTGCGGCAGGAACTTTTTCTATCGCCCTGCCGGTAGGGGAATATATCTTACGACCTCAAGTAGCCAATGTTTTACTAGCTTGTGAGGAGAAGCGCATAGTGGTCATGAAAGGCAAGACTCTGAATGTAGATATCTCTTGCGATAGTGGAATTCGTTAAAACATCATTACTTGCCTAATAATGGGGTGTGATATAATATCGGGATATATGGAAGATTTTGAAAACAGGGGCTTTTTTAGGAAGAATGGCATCTGGCTTGTAATCCTTGCGGCTCTGGTTATTTTCGGCTTTCTCCTATCCAAAGGTTGGGACAAGATCGTCAATGACGAGATTGATGGCATGGTTACTATCACAGGGAATTTCGGTTGCCTTCCTCTCAAGCCAGAAGTTGAAGCACAAAAGACATGTACTCTCGGCGTTAGAAGCCGCGACAATTTCCACTACGCTCTCGACATTAGTCGCATTCAGGACGTTAATACCGATCTCAAAGCAGAAGATACCATAGCTGTCACTGGTACTCTCAAACCAGAAAGTGAAGTACTGTTATCAGAATGGTCCGACTACAATATCAAAGGCGTGATCCTGGTCAACACACTGTTGAGGACGAGATAAAGCAATTATCAATTTACAATTCTCAATTTTCATTGAATTTTCAATGTATCAATGTTTGAAAATTAATTAATTGGGACTTGATTGTAAATTGCAAAATTAAAAATTGAAAATTATTTATCAATGGGCGACAGCGATACAAAGTATTTTTTTCGCACCCGCGGCGCCGAGAGCGCGCCGCGCTTCGGCAAAAGTGGAGCCGGTGGTAATGACATCGTCTAACACTATGATTGAGCCTCCAGATACTGAAGCAGGGTTCAATACTTTCATCGAATCGGTCAGATTTCTCAGGCGCTCACTTCTGGAGCCAGTCTTGGTCTGACTTTCAGTATGGCGAAGTTTGGCCAGTTGTCTGGGCAAATATTTAAACATTTTCTCACTATCGCGCGATTTTACAGCTTGGGCCAGAAGTTCAGACTGATTCCAACCTCGCTCGAATCGCCGTTTGTCCGAAATAGGTATTGGTATGAGTATGATTTTCTCATTGAGTTCGTGTCGAATCACATCATATATAATTTCCCCAAACTTGTCGGCTATTTTGGTACTGCCACCATACTTAAGTTCCCAGACGATTTCCTTAACCAAGGGATGTGAGTAATCGAAAAGGGCTATAATATTTTTATCAGTTAACCGCTCGGCTCTTGGCAAAGTTTTAAGTAGTGTTTCAGGAGAGAGCGCTTCGAGTTCCAAAACTTTGCGACTTTTGGGAAAGAGGAAATCGGTAACGAGGTCTTTGATATGGAGTAGGGGACGCATAAATAGACTATGATATTATAAAACATATGGCATTCTTTTCCTCATTTTTCAAAAAGGGCGAATCGACGGCTCTGGGCGTTGATATAGGCTCATCGGCTATCAAGATCGTCCAGATTAAAAAGAAGAATGGTCAAGCCGTACTTGAGACGTATGGTGAATTAGCTCTAGGGCCGTATGCTGGCCTGACTATCGGTCAGGCAGTAGCTCTGCCACCAGACAAGATTGCCCAAGCCCTCGTGGATTTGATGAAAGAGAAAGAGGTTGGAGTCAGCACCAATAAGTGTGGCATCTCTATTCCATCCTCATCGTCTCTCATGTCAGTCATCGAGATGCCGGAAGTTAGCGCCAAACAACTCTCCATCATGGTACCTCTTGAAGCGCGCAAATATATCCCCGTACCTATTTCAGAAGTGATGCTCGACTGGTCCATCATTCCGAAAAGTGAGGTACAAAGTGAAGTACAAGAGGATGGGACAACACCGGTAGTACCACCAATTGCTAAGATTGATGTTCTCGTCGTTGCCATACACAACGAGACTATCGCTAGATATCAAGATATTGTCGCCAAGGCTGGGCTAGAAGCAGGCTTTTTTGAGATTGAGATATTTAGCACCATGCGCGCGGTGCTTGATGATACTCTTCGGCCAGTGATGATCATGGATATAGGTGCCGCTTCAACCAAACTTTATGTTATCGAACGTGGGATCATCCGCTCTTCTCACACTGTCAATCGTGGTTCTCAAGATATCACTTCTACCATTTCCAAATCTTTAGGTATTACCCCAGAGCGTGCAGAAGTGATGAAGAGGCAAGTGGGGTTAATAGGGGAGGATAAAAATATGACAGATGCTATTATCTTGACCCTCGACTACATCTTCGCTGAGGTCAATAACACCATTTTGGCCTTCGAGAAGAAATATAATAGGGCAATATCGAAAGTGATTCTAGTCGGCGGTGGCTCTGCTCTCAAAGGTCTTTCGGATCTGGCCAAAAATAGTTTCAAAGCAGAAGTAGTCTCTGCCGATCCTTTCAACAAAGTTTCTGCCCCAGCCTTCCTCGAGAAAATCCTTAGGGAAACTGGGCCGGAATTCGCTGTGGCCATAGGCTTGGCTCTGCGCAGGCTTGGAGAAGAGGAGTAAAGGTGCTATAATAGAAGTAGAAGGGGGTGATAAGGTCGTGACTGAGAAGATTCGTCGTGAGAATTTCTTCTCTGTGGAGGGGCGGCTACTAGCAGATGGTAAGCACAGACAGCTCACTGCAGAGGAGTGGTTCTACTTGTACCGTCGTGGAGTAAGGGATGGTCTGGGTGACTTGAAAGAGGAGATCTTCGATTCTTTCGAGATCCAGATCAGAAGGCAGTATCCCAAACTCCTAACCAAGATTCACGTTGCAGCCGTGTAAGGAGCTCACATGACCCACCTGTGTTAAAACGCCGAGAGGATTGGGAATCCGCTCGGCGTTTCGTCGTTTATAAAGCCTGCCTGCCGGCAGGTAGGTTATAAACACTTGCTATTTCAGTTGTTTAGTTTCTATCGTATAATTAGAGAGAATGGATCCCGTTAGAAGCCGCGGTCACGGTTTCAATAGGAGCTATACGTAAATATGAAAATTTGTCAGATGTTTATAAAAAATATAATTAAGCAAGGCTCGCTGACCGCGACCTGCTTCTAACGGGATGGATCCCGTTAGAAGCCGCGGTCACGGTTTCAATAGGAGCTATACGTAAATATGAAAATTTGTCAGATGTTTATAAAAAATATAATTAAGCAAGGCTCGCTGACCGCGACCTGCTTCTAACGGGATGGATCCAAAATTTCAATCGTCTTTTATTCCTAAAGGTCCCACCACTTCTTTTGCCCCAGGGGCTGTGATGGGCCAGAAGATCCGAGAGAAGAGTCTCCTCTCTTTCTTGGCTATTATTATTTTCACTATTGCAATTCTCCTAGCATTGGGAGTCTTTGGATACAAGTTTTATCTCAAATATCGTATCGACAAAATGGGCACTGATTTAGAAACAGCCCGAGCCACCCTAGAGCAAGAAACCATTACCGAACTTACTCGTCTCGATAGTCGCATGAAGTCAGTCCAAACCTTACTCGCTCGGCATCGTGTTCTCACTCCTCTGTTTGAGTTCCTAGAAGTTTCTACTCCCAAGACAGTGCGTTTCAGTGCTTTCGATTATGTGATGAGTGAAAAGGGCTTAGAAATTTCCATGGAGGGCGAAGCGAGAGGGTATGCGGCACTGGCACTTCTCGCCGACATTTTCAGTCGAAGCGAAAATTTTAAAGATGTTATTTTCTCCAACCTTAATCTAAACGAGAAGGGAGATGTCAAATTCTCATTCAGTGCAACAGTTGATCAAAAATTCCTGTCTTATCAAAGAGAAATCGAGAGTATTGGTCTCCCTGTAGCTACCTCAACCCAAAACTAAAATGAATCCCGTTAGAAGTTCAGCACGCATAAGATTATCTGGTAAACTTATTAAAAGATATAACTTCTAACGGGATGAAAAACAACACCGCCATAGTTTTACTCTTTCTCTCTGTTGGTATTTCCTATACTTTCACTAACGACCAGTACCAAGATGTGAAAGAACTGCAGGCTCTTTCCAACAAATACTCAGAGACTCTTCTGAATGCTCGAGCCATTGTAGAGTTAAGGGACCAGTTGCTTCTCACTTACGAATCACTGCCTCAAGCGGATATCGATCGCATCAACAAGGCTTTGCCTGACAAGATGGACACTGTGCGATTGGCACTTGATCTCGATGGTATAGCTTCGCGTTATGGTGTCACTATCAAGAGTATTCAAACAACTGTGGTAAGTAATGATCTGAATTCTGTAATTCTGCCAGAAAATGCCGGAGTCTACGATAAAGCTACAGTCTCTTTCAACTTCGTTTCCAATTATGAAAATTTCACACAGCTAGTTACTGACTTGGAGAAGAACTTACGCATTATGGATCTCAAAACCGTATCATTCCAAGCAGCCGAATCGGGTCTCTATGAACACCAAGTATTGGTAGAGACCTATTGGCTCAAATAGTTCGATGAGCTCACTATAAATAAAACATGAAAACACTTACGAAAAACAAGACAACATTATTGACAGCCATACTTCTCGTTTTATTAATGTTCGCGTACAACATGTTCTTCGGCTCAGAAGCTTTGCTTATACCGTCTGAATTGACAGCTGCCAGTATTGGAGAAGACCTTATCAAAACACATATAGGATTACAACAAGTAAGCCTAGATCAGTCACTCTTTACCACTCCGGGGTATCTTTTGCTCATAGATTTCAGTACCACTATCCCAGCACAGGCTACTGGTAGGCCTAATCCTTTCAATGCCATTGGTCAAGACTAATAATAATGAGTACAGCGACGAACAAACAGTCGACTCCCAATATTCCGACGAGGAGTCTCAAAGATATAGAAATTTCTGGCAAGATTCTTGAGTATATACCACAGGAGTCGGCCGAACATTACGAGATAGTACCCTTAGGTGTCAAGGATGGCGTGCTTGAAGTGGGGGCCACAGACCCCAATGACTTGGAAGCCCGAGATGCGCTCAACTTCATCTCCTCGCGCATTAGCATGCCTTATAAATTGTTTCTCATAAGCAAGAATGACTTCGGATTGATGCTTGAGAAGTACAAAGGCCTCTCTGTAGAAGTTACCAAAGCGCTCTCCGAACTCGAATCTGAGCTATCAGCCACTATATCTGCAGAAGTAGAGGCAAAAGAAAATGAATCCAAAGAGTCTAAAGAATCTCAAGAAGCCAAGATAGTAGAGGATGCTCCAGTGACCAAGATCGTCGCCACCATTTTAAGTTACGCTTCAGATGGCAAAGCATCGGATGTCCACATAGAACCAACTCACGATAATGTCCGCGTCCGTTTTCGCGTTGATGGTCAGCTCAATACCTCTCTTCTATTGCCGACCAAAGTACATTCGTCGGTAGTGGCTCGCATCAAGATTCTTTCCAATATGCGTCTGGATGAAAAGCGCAAGCCTCAAGACGGACGTTTCTCCGCCAAAATCGGAGATAAAAGGATTGACTTCCGTGTTTCTACTTTCCCAACCTACTACGGCGAGAAGGTGGTGATGCGAATCTTGGATCAATCTCAAGGCTTAAAGACTCTCGATAGTCTAGGTTTCTCGGAAAAGAATTTGGAAACGATAAGAGAAGCTCTGGATCGGCCATACGGCCTCATCCTCATGACTGGTCCAACCGGTTCAGGAAAGTCCACCACTCTTTATGCCATGCTCAACGAGGTGGACAAAGACCATCTAAACGTCTTGTCGCTTGAGGATCCTGTGGAATACAGTATGGATGGAGTTTCGCAATCTCAAATACACCCAGAGATAGACTACACCTTCGCCACTGGTTTGCGCACGACCTTGCGTCAGGATCCAGATATTATCATGGTGGGGGAGATTAGAGATAAAGAGACGGCTCAGCTTGCTATCCAAGCGGCCTTGACTGGACACCTCGTTTTCTCCACCCTCCACACCAATAGCGCTATTGGAGCCATCCCACGACTCATAGACATGGGTATAGATCCATACCTCATAGCTCCAACCCTCATCCTTTCCATGGCTCAGAGACTAGTACGCAAACTTTGCCCTGGAGGTGGCAAACCTATCCCCGTCGAAGATTCCATTAAATTGATGATAGACAAACAATTCGAGGATCTACCTTTAGAATTCAAGAAACAAATCATTTTCAACAAAGAGGTTTATGGTATCCAGCCGACGGATGATTGCCTCAATGGCACCTCTGGACGTATGGCAGTTATCGAAGTGCTCGAAATGGATAAAAATATTGAAGAAATTCTTCTCAAAGATCCGACAGAGCCTGCTATCTATCGTGTGGCGCGTGCCAAAGGCATGCTTTCTATGAAAGAGGACGCGATTCTCAAAGCTTTCCAGAGAGATATTCCGTTTGAAGAGATTAATACGCTATAATATAAGAATGAATCCCGTTAGAAGTAACAAATATTATGAAAAGAGAGAACTTTATTATGATAAGCTTTATAAGCAATAACTTCTAACGGGATGAATAAAACGTACACAGTCCTTATAGTAGATGACGATAAATTTCTCCTCGACATGTATCGGAAGAAGTTTGAGCAAGATGGAGCAACGGTTGACGTGGCTACTAATCCTGACGAGGCCCTCGCCAAACTGCGCGGTGGTGCTAAGCCTGATATCTTAATTCTCGATATAATTATGCCGAGTATGGACGGAGTTGAACTCTTGGCCACGATTCGCAAAGAGAAGTTGAGTCCTGATTCGGTCGTGATCATGCTTACGAATGAGAGCAGTCCTGAGAAGATCGAGAAGGCGAAGAAGCTCGGGATCAAAGGCTACATCGTCAAGGCCACACGTATCCCAACAGAGGTAGTCGAAGAAGCTGTGAAGATTGCTAAATTGAAAATTGAAAATTAGAAATTGTAAATTAACTTCATGTCTACTACTCATACCAAACTTCTAGATGAACTGGTCGAGATCGCCGTCAAAGAAGGCGCTTCAGACATCCATCTCTCCGAGGGTCGGTCGGCAGTGATCCGAGTTTCTGGTTTCCTCATCCCTCTGGCCAAGATACCGGCACTCTCGAAGGAAGACATGGAGGGTCTTATGTCTGTTCTACTTTCTCCTCCAAGTCGGAAAGAGTTTGATGAGAAGATGGAGACCGACTTCGCTTATAGTCATCTCGGTTCAAGACGCTTCCGTTGCAATGTCTTTCTTTCTCTTGGCAAAATTAGTATAGCCATGAGGTTGGTGCCAGACGAGATCGAAAGTTTCAGCGCGCTTAACCTACCGCCAATCCTCGAATCTTTCTCCAGAAGTCAACAAGGCTTTTTTCTCGTAGTGGGTCCGACCGGAGTAGGTAAGTCAACCACTCTTGCCGCCATGATTGAGACCATCAATCTAGAACGGCTTGAGCATGTTATCACTATCGAGGATCCAATCGAATACGTTTTCAAGCCCAAGAAAGCTATCATCAACCAGCGCGAAGTGAAACTTGACACCCCTGATTTCCACTCCGCTCTTCAAGGTATCTTTCGTCAGGATGCAGACATAGTAATGATCGGCGAGATGCGCGATCCGGAGACTATGTCAGTCGCAGTCACAGCTGCCGAAACTGGACATCTCGTGCTCTCGACCTTACATACCAATACTGCAGCCCAAACCATTGACCGTATTATCGATGTTTTCCCAGCCAGCCAACAGACCCAAATTCGCATTCAGTTGGCCGGGTCTCTGTTGGGTATATTCTCCCAACGTCTTATCCCGCGTATTTCTGGTGGACTTCTCCCTGCTTATGAACTTCTGATCAATAACAACGCTATTGCTAACCTCATTCGTGAGAAGCGTACTCACGAGATTAGTTCTGTTATCGGGACCAGTTCTGAAGAGGGTATGATAGATCTCAACAGGTCTCTGGCCGATCTGGTGAGGAAGGGTGAGATAACTGCCGAGAATGCCTTCAAGTTTTCTAGCAGTCCGAAGACGCTTGAACGCATGATTTAGTTCGACGAACTCACTACAAGTACAATGCTTTTTAATTACAAAGCTCTTGAGAATTCTGGGAAGCATACGGCCGGCTCGATAGAAGCGGTTACCATCGACGTGGCTATCGGCTCTCTGCAGAGGCGTGGTCTTATCATTGCTGAGATCGAGCCGGCCGAGAAAGAGCCGTGGTTCGCCAAGCTTTCTTTCGGTAGCGGTGTGTCACATAAGGATATCGTTATGCTCTCACGGCAGATGGCCACTCTTTTCGAAGCGCAAGTCTCTGCCCTCAAGATTTTCACCCTTCTCTCAACAGAAATAGAGAATACCACTCTTAAAAAAAGTCTAGAGCAAGTTGCGTCAGATTTACAGGGAGGTAGCACCATTTCCAAAGCTCTGGCTAAACATCCGAGCATCTTTTCTGACTTCTACGTCAATATGGTTAAGTCTGGTGAAGAGACAGGTAAATTGAATGAAGTCTTCAACTATTTAGCCGACTACCTTGATCGCAATTACGAAATTATCTCGAAAACTAGAAACGCCTTAATTTACCCGAGCTTTGTCATGACAGTTTTCGTTGCGGTCATGGTACTCATGTTTACATTTATTATTCCGAAAATAAGCGCCATTATTCTAGAATCTGGACAAGCAATCCCTATTTACACCAAGATAGTCTTTGGTATTAGTGATTTTTTCATCAATTATGGTTTCATTCTCTTGGGAGCTCTTGTGGTTATCGGATTTTTCTTGGTGCGCTATACTCGCACTGACGAAGGCAAGAGATCTTTGGGTAACTTCAAATTAGGTATTCCTTACGTGGGCAATCTTTATAGGAAACTCTACCTTTCAGTCATCGCAGACAATATGAACACTATGGTCCTTTCTGGTATTCCTATGGTTAAAGCTATTGAAGTAACCGCTTCAGTCGTCGGCAACGACGTTTACAGACAAATTCTTGAAGAGAGTCTGGTGGCAGTCCGAGGTGGTAGTTCATTCTCGCAATCACTCTCGCAATACGAGGAAATCCCCAATATGCTTGTTCAAATGATAAAAATTGGGGAAGAATCCGGTGAACTCGGCTCAATTTTAGGTACTATGGCCCACTTTTACCAAAGAGAGGTAATTAATGCCGTCGATACCTTGGTGAGCATGATTGAGCCTGTCATGATTGTGCTTCTTGGTTTAGGCGTAGGTATCCTTCTAGCTTCAGTACTTATCCCCATATACGACATTGCCAATTCCGCTGGTTTGTAGAGTATAATGGACTTATCACTCTAAATCGGTGATTTATAAACTTATAGATAAAATCGTTAAAGTCACATTATGAGTAAAAGAAATAAAGGCCTGTCCGTACGAGACGGTCGGGCGGGTTTTACCCTCATCGAACTTCTGGTGGTTATCGCTATCATCGGTATTCTCTCGTCGGTAGTTCTCGCCTCTCTCAATACTGCAAGAGGCAAGGGCAATGATGCCAAAGTTAAGGCCCAACTTTCTGGCCTTAGAGCAGCGGCCGAGATCTATTACGATGGTGCAGGTAACTACGGTCCAGCCGCGAGCAACCTTTGTAGCGTAGCAATGTTTACTGATTCTGCGTCGGGCATGCTTACGTACACTACGCAGACCAACTACCCAACAAATGCTACTCTCGAGTGTGTGTTAGTGGGAACCCCAGCCACAGCTTACGCTGTATCGGCTCTTCTACCTGGAGCTGGCGGTACGAACAACTGGTGTGTAGACAGTACTGGCCAGTCTAAGCTAAATGCTACCGACCTGATTACCACCGGAGACGCAGGTTGCTAAAACTTGGGTAGTTCTGTAGTAAAATGAAAAATAAAATAAAGGGTTTTACCCTCATCGAGCTTCTAGTGGTTATCGCCATTATCGGTATTCTCTCGTCAGTAGTGCTGGCATCTCTCAATAACGCACGGGGCAAGGGCAATGATGCCAAGGTTAAGAGCCAACTTTCTGCCGCTCGTGCCAAAGCAGAGGTCTTCAATGGTGATAATAACAGTAGTTACAATGGTGCCGCTGGTAACATTTCTGGCCCGTGCAATACAGCGAGCTCAATGTTTACTGATGTTAATTCTGGCATGGCTGCACAACTGTCTGGTTTGCCTACTGGTGCAACGCTAACTTGTTACTCCACTTCTGGTGCTTACGCAGTATCGGCTCTCTTGCCTGGTGTTGGTGGGACAAACTCTTGGTGTGTTGATAGTTCTGGGGACTCTATGTCTCGCGCCACTGCCATCAATAGCACTGCTTGCTAGTCAGAGAAACTTCCCTTATACCCTAAAAAGATGACCTCGGTCATCTTTTTAGTTTTTTGTATTAGCAGGAAACCCCGCACGCAGGCGGCGTCTCTAAAATTTGTATAGCCTGCCGTAGTGCGGGGATGAATGCCCTAGCACGAAGTGCTAGGCTTGTATCCATGAGAATCCAGAGACTCAATCACAGTGTTTACCAACTTGAGTATCATATAGTCTGGGGTACTAAATACAGAATGAAGCTCTTAAAACCTTACGTAAAGAATAAACTACTGGAAAGCTTCCAGAAAACAGAGTTCCTGTACCCAACGCTCCATATTGTCAAAGCAAATATCGGAGAAGACCATGTCCATCTGTTAGCAGAAGTAGCTCCATCAGTCTCGATCGCTGCCATGGTCCAAAAGCTCAAGGCTCATTCAAGCCGAGAGCTCAAGTACTCATTTAAGTTTATACGAGAGGCAGACGATGGCAGCGGTGTCTGGAGCGTTGGGTATTTCGCTTCAAGCATTGGACTGAATGAAAAACAGATCGAAAAGTATATAGACTATCAAGACAAACACGATCGACCGAAGAATGCTAAACTAGGATTCTCATGAGACCCGGAGGAAACCCCGCACGCAAGTGCGGGAAGGAGGTCATTACCCCATAGGAGACTCCTCTGAGTTTAGCAAGGACCGTCCTTACTAAACTATGTTTCTGTAAAATAACTCTCTACAAAATCTTCGAATGATTGAGTATCTATAAAATAATCTGGGAAACTTTCTGGTTTTAGGATTCTCTTCTCTATTCTATCTTCACCAATATAGTCGAGATAACTAGAATACCTATATAATTTAAGAAACTTTTTCATATCAACTGAAGGCTTATTTATGTTATCTTCCCACTCGGGAAATTCTATTTCTAAAGGATTTATATGTATATACCCAAAAAGATGGCGAAGATAATTATCATCAATCCCGATCAATTTTGATTTAAATAACCCTCCAAAAAGAGCTCCTGTCCTTTGGTATTTAATATTAAAAAACATTGAGTAACCAGTGCCCAATTTCTTCATAAACTTAGTGATACCGCCATCGACTTCCTGCCTTACTAATAAGTGAAAATGATTCGGCATCAAACACCACGCACCAATCGAAACAAGTGGTTCACCCTTATCTAATACTAAAATCTCACTGAATGTTTTATGTTGTTTGTTTAAAATATTATCAAGCCGAAAAGAATTATTTGAGTTCGCTAGGTGTAAAAGCATTATAAACCGATCATAGTCTCTCTTTGATTTAAAGATTACTCGTTTGTCAATACCGCGGTTATAAATATGGTAATACTCACCTGTAATGAATGGGTCTTTGCGTAGCATTAGTATACAATATTAGTATACAGTATCAGGCACCTTCTTAGTTAGCAAGGACCGTCCTTGCTAACTTGCTAGAATTTGGTATGATTAAAGACGTGATTTTCTTTTTATTCATTCTTGGTGCTGTTGTTGGCAGTTTCCTCAACGTTGTCGGAATCCGCTGGGGTTCTGGGCGCACTGTTCTTGGTAGGTCATCTTGTCCTCATTGTAATAAGACCCTTAAATGGTGGGAACTTATACCAACTGTCAGTTTCTTCATACTTAAAGCAAGATGTAGTGAATGTCAGGCAAAGATTTCTTGGCAGTATCCGGTAATAGAAATATGGACAGGACTTTTATTTGTCACTATACCACTCATTTTACTACCAGTTTTTTCAATTTATGTAGTTATTATTATCTATGACTTTAAACACAAAATTATTCCCGACCCACTAGTTTATTTAGCAATTGCACTAAGTTTGATTTACGCCTTATTTAACTTGAGAACTTTTGAACTTATTGACTTGGCCGCAGGCCCTATCATTTTCCTCTTCTTTGCGGCCATATGGCTATTGAGCCGTGGTAGAGCTATGGGCTTCGGTGATGCTAAACTTGGGTTATCTGTCGGCCTACTTCTAGGCGCCGCACAGGGATTCTCTGCTATTGTTTTGGCCTTCTGGATTGGTGCTGTTTACTCTCTGGCCTACATCTTTCTAAAAAATGATAAAAGCCTTACAATGAAGAGCGAAGTCCCTTTCGCCCCCTTTATCATAATAGGGGCTTGGGTAAGTATAGTCTTCCATATAAATCTCCTCCATGTCGCAATTTTCTAGAAACCTTGGTTTCACTCTTGCCGAACTCGTGGTCTCTATAAGTATTGTGTCTATAATAATGGCGATATTGGTCTGGAATCAGTCGGCCTACAATGACATTTCCTCTCTTACCAATCTGGCTGACGATATCAGCCTGACAGTTTCTCAGGCGCAAGTGTACGGTATAGGCATCAGAGAATTTTCTCCTGGTACTCAAGAGTTTGGTGCCGCCTATGGTCTGGCCTTCAGTTTACTTCCTTCTGATTCGAATACTGCTTATATATATTTCGCTAACCTAGGAGTAGACGAAATCTATAGTGATAATTGGACGTGTCCAATAGGCCTTCCTTCTGAATGTCTTCAGAAGTTTAATATAACGCGTGGCAACATCATTCAATCCATTTGTTCTATAGATACTAGTAACGCTACTGACTGCACTGTTGGTAGAACAGATTTTACTTTCGCTCGTCCAAATATTGCTGCCAATATAAAATTCTTTAACATGAGTGGCAATCTATATACTCCAGTCAATAACAAAGGCGTAGAGATTAGACTGAGAAGTCCGAAAGGGCAGAATAGATCAGTTGTCGTTTACAAGACTGGTCAAGTCTCAGTTCAATGATAACCAACAACCAACAACCAACAACCAACAGCGCCTGCCCGACTGAACAGTCGTTCGGGCGGGGGTTTACATTAATAGAGCTCATAGTGGCCGTATCGATTTTTACCATCGTGATGACTATCTCCATGGGCTCAATTCTCGGAGTTTTCGATGCCAATCGCAAATCGAGGTCAATCAAGACAGTCTCTAGTAACCTCAACTTGGCTCTCGAAAGTATGTCGAAAGAAATACGGTTTGGTAAAAATTATCATTGCGGCTCATCTGGCACCCTAACTTCGCCGCAGAACTGCCCTTACCCTGTCGGAAGCACTTTCGTGAGCTTTCTCTCAAGTGGGGGGGAACAAATCACTTATCGACTAACAGGCACTACTCTTGAGAAGCAAATAACCGGTGGTGGCTACATAGCAGTAACTGCACCGGAGATTAACATCGACAGTCTCACTTTCTATGTCTCTGGGGCTGGTACTTCAGATACTCTACAGCCTAAAGTAACTATAAAAATCCAGAGTCACGCTGGCACAGGCAAGGGTCGATCCGATTTCACTCTACAGACTCTCGTATCTCAACGCCCTTTAGATATCTAAAATGACTAACAATTTACAACTAACGACCAACAAGGGGTTTACCATAGTAGAGAGTCTTGTCGCCATCAGTATTTTAGTATTGGCTATTACCGGGGCGACAAGTGCCATACAAACAGGTATTTCGTCCTACATCTTTTCCAAAGATCAGATCATCGCTTTCTATCTGGCTCAAGAAGGGTTTGAGCAAATAAGAAATATCCGCGACGAAAATGGCTTAAAGAAGATATCATGGTTAACTGGCTTAGGGGCCTGTTTCTCACCCTCAGCCTGTACTGTTGATCCGGTCGTTAGTTCTGTACCATCTGCTTGTACTCCTGGAAGTTGTCAGGTACTTAAACAAGATCCTAGCACTGGTTTTTTCGGCTATACCTCTGGGTCGGATACCATCTTCAGAAGAGAAATTGTTTTGACGAGTATAAATGCGCATGAGATATTAGTTCTAGTGACGGTCAATTGGTCGAAAGGTACCATGAGCAAGCAATTTAGAGCGAAAGAAAATCTCCTAGACTGGCAATAAAAAAATGAAAGACAGAGGCTTCACACTTTTCATAGCGATCATGGTCATGGGCAGCCTTCTACTGATTGCTTTGGGTATAATCAGTTTGGCAGTCAGAGAGGCGCTTATATCCTCTTCGGCTCAAGAATCTCAATATGCATTCTATGCTGCCGACAGTGGTATTGAGTGCGCACTCTATTGGGATGTGCAGAATCCTTCTGGAGTTAGTGCCTTTGCCACATCAACCACTTCCACTATCACCTGCAATGGTTCTGGCAATATATCTGTAGAAGGAAGTCCTAATTCCAATTTTACTATTACCTTCTTACCTGAGCCATATTGTGCCCTTGTGTCTGTAAACAAAGTTGATCTTATTACTACCATAGAGTCTCTAGGTTACAATACCTGCAACGCTTCAGCCTTACGTCGTGTCGAGCGTGCAATACGAGTTATTTACTAGTTCAACAAGCTGGTTCGATAAACTCACCATAAATCACTACAAGTAAAATGCCGAAAGTTTCCAAAGATAACAAAGAACGAGTAAAGAAACTACGCGATGCCATCAATCGTCACAGGAGTCTTTACCACACTCTTGATCAACCAGAGATTTCTGACACAGCTTATGATGCTCTGATAAAAGAGCTCGAAGGCCTGGAGGAGCAGTATCCCGAATTGGCTTCCCCAGACTCGCCAACTCGTCTAGTGGGTGACGTACCTCTCAAGGAATTTACAAAGGTTACGCACCAGGTTCCCCAATGGTCTTTCAACGACGCTTTCGACGAAAATGACATACATGCCTTCGATGAGAGGATAAAAAAGGGGTTGAAGAAGGAGTCAGAATATCTAGCAGAATTGAAGATCGATGGTCTCAAAGTAGTTTTGACTTACGAAAGGGGAGTGCTTACAGGAGCGGCTACTCGTGGTGATGGTCGAGTAGGTGAGGATGTGACTCACAACATTCGTACCATCGCCTCGATTCCGCAGAAATTAAGAAAGCCAGTCTCAATCATAGCTGAAGGTGAAATCTGGATGGCCAAAAGTGTTTTCCATAAATTAAACGAGGAGAGGAAAAAGAGAGGGGAAGAGTTGTTTGCCAATCCGCGCAATGTGGCCGCTGGCTCTATTCGTCAGCTTGACCCAGGTATTACTCGTGCACGCAGACTAGATTCTTTCATATACGATATTGCTTCTGTTTCTGGTATCGCTACGCCCACAACTCAAGAAGGCGAGCTAGAGCTCTTGGAGGAACTAGGCTTTAAAGTCAGTAAGAATTTCAAAAAGTTTGAAAATATCGAAGGTGTAATAAAGTATTGGAAACTCTGGGACCTGCCTGCCGGCAGGCAGGAGGTAAGAAAGAGAGATAATGAGGATTATCTTATAGATGGCATAGTGGTCAAAGTAAATTCGCGACAAGATCAGGAGACCCTTGGTTATACTGGCAAATCACCTCGCTTCGGCATCGCCTTCAAATTCCAAGCCGAACAAGTCACTACTGTTATAGAAGATATTACATTACAAATTGGTCGCACCGGCGTTTTAACTCCGGTAGCCATTTTACGAGCAGTACTCGTGGCCGGCTCAACTGTCTCGCGTGCCACTCTACACAATGAAGATGAAATAAAGCGCAAAGATATTCGGATTGGCGATACCGTGATCATCCAGAAGGCGGGGGACGTGATTCCAGAAGTGGTCAAAGTGATGGAGGAGATGAGGACGGGGAAGGAGAAGGCATTCAAATTCCCAACCCATTTCCCACTCTGTGGTGGCGACGGACTTATAGAGCGCATTCCCGGGCAAGTGGCCTATCGTTGCAGAGCCAAGAGCTCTTTCGAACAACAAAGACGTAAACTCTCATACTTTACGTCGAGAAGAGTCTTCGACATAGATGGCTTAGGGCCCAAAATTATCAATCAACTCATGGAAGCAGAGATTATTTCCAACTTTGACGACATCTTCACTATAAAACGTGGCGATTTGGAGACCCTCCAACGCTTTGGGGAGAAGTCTATAGAGAATCTTTTGCAAGCAATAGAGAAGGCGCGGTCTGTGACACTAGCGCGCTTCATCGCCTCACTCTCGATACCACAAGTGGGGGAGGAGACAGCGCGCGACTTGGCAGAACACTTCGGTGCGCCGGAGCATTTTGCGAAGGCGACCTTTCCGGAGTTAACAGAGTTAGACGGTGTCGGGCCAATAGTAGGTAAGTCAGTAGTAGGATGGTTTGCTGACAAGGAAAATAAAAAACTTTTTACCCGGCTCCTCAAACAAGTCCATATCCAATCTGTCCAAAGTGTCAAAAGCCGAGCTTTTGACACTTTGCTCAAAGACAAGAGTTTCGTACTTACTGGCACACTTGAGAAAATGTCTCGTGAGGAAGCTAAGGAGAAAATCAGGTCTCTGGGTGGCCAGATTCGTGAGTCAGTTTCTAAGAATACGAATTATGTAGTGGTGGGTGCTGATCCGGGAGAAAAACTCGAAAAAGCCAATGATTTAGGCGTAGAAGTACTAAACGAAGAGTCCTTTCTCAAGCTACTTGATAATAAGTTATAAGTAGCATATAATAAATAGTGGAGGTGTCTATTGTACAAAGCTCGTCCGCCCCCGCCTGATGAGAGTCGCGCGTTCCTTCCACATCTCATCAACTCGACCTGTAGAGTGTTTGTTCGGAGGTAAGTCATGAGAATGATCGCTACTCGGAGTATTCACGTTCCGCAGCTGCCTGTGTCTGTCGGTGATCTGGGGGACAAGTCTCTCCAGAGCCACGACCGGTACGTCGAGGCAAGCATTGCCTCGGTCAAGGCTGAACTCTCTCGCCAAGGAAAAGAGGAGGCATATCTGGCGAGTGTTAGGGCAACAGGGGTCCCTGCTGTCTGTGCGGATTGTGGAGATCAGATTTCAGAGACGCGTCTCAAGGCTCGACCTGGTGCGGTGAGGTGCACCAGATGTCAACGTGAATGCGAATCTTGACGATTCTGTAGGACAGAAAAAGGGACCGGTCGGAACATCGATTGGAAGCTGCGAATTCTGTGCTATAGGATTTTCAGGTCGTCATGGAGGACGAAGGACAAAACTGCCTTCCCGCTCGCAGCGAGGAGGAAAGACTTCGTCTGAAGTGGCGGTCGGTCGAGTGGGGGTGCTCAGCATCCCGCTCGACCGATTTTTTTATGCCCGTTCGATTTCCTCAGGGCACACTGAGCTTGTCGAAGTGTGCTAAAATACGTTCATGGATAAGGAAAAAGTTCTAAATTTGGCCAAATTGGCGAGAATTGAGTTGGGAGATGGTGAAGCAGAGAGTTTGTCTCACGAATTTGACGCAATTCTTAATTATGTTGGGGAAGTTAGAGATGTAACTAACGACCAACAACCGACAACCAACGACTATATAGTGAAGAATGTTTTAAGAGAGGATACCAACCCACACGAATCTAGTATATATACAGAAAAAATTTTGAAACAAGCTCCAGCGAGAGAGGGCAATTATATAAAGGTGAAGAAAATATTGTGACTCCGCAAGATTTAAGATCCAAAGACAAGGACATCCACGCATTTCTTGAGGTGTTCGATGATGCCAAATCTTATGGTCAAGGCCCTTTGAGTGGCAAGACCATAGCTATCAAAGATAATATGCTTATGGAAGGTAAGCGTGCTACTGCAGGTTCCAAAATTTTAGAAAGTTTTATTTCTCCATACGACAGCACTGCTATAAAGAAGCTCAAAGAGGCGGGAGCCATCATTGTTGGACGGACAAATATGGACGAGTTTGCCATGGGTAGTTCTACCGAGAATTCCGCCTATGGTGTGACCAGAAATCCTCATGACCGAGAAAGAGTGGCCGGTGGTAGCTCTGGTGGTTCTGCCGCGGCTGTGGCATCCGGGCTCTGTGATATGGCACTTGGCTCTGATACGGGTGGCTCTATTCGTCAGCCGGCATCATTTTGTGGTGTAGTCGGTCTCAAGCCCACTTACGGTCGAGTGTCGCGTTATGGACTCATCGCTATGGCATCATCACTGGATCAGATTGGCTCTTTTACCAAAACAGTTACTGGTGCGGAGCTAATATACAATGTATTAAAAGGCCAAGATCCTATGGATAGTACTACCATTACTGAAAATACTTATCCAATGAAAAAGAAATTCTCTAAAATTATAGGTATCCCAAGAGAATTTGTGGAAAGTGAAGGGGTGAGTGCAAGTGTGAAGAAAAATTTCGAAGGATCGGTAGAGAAATTTAAATCTCTGGGCTATGAGATCAAAGATATTGAACTGTCGCATATAAAATATTCTCTAGCTGCCTATTACATCATCATGCCGGCCGAAGTTTCTTCCAACTTGGCTCGCTTCGATGGGGTCAAATATGGGATGCATAAAGATGGTAAAGATAGTATTGATGACTTCTTCCAAACTAGGGGATCGGGATTCGGCAAAGAAGTGCGTCGCAGGATTATCCTAGGCACTTACGTACTTTCTTCTGGTTATCACGATGAATATTATGGTAGTGCAGTGAAGATGAAAAATTTGATTACCGAAGAGTTGAAGGAAGTTTTCAAAGAGGTCGACTTGATCCTCACTCCCACCACACCGAGTCCTGCTTGGAAGATGGGGGAGAAGAGTAAGGACCCGCTAGAAATGTATCTTGGGGACATATTCACCGTGCATGCCAATATTAGTGGTTGCCCGGCTGTTTCTCTACCATCGGGGCTAGATGGCGCTCTGCCTTTGGGGATTGAACTTACTGCGTGGCTAGGACGAGAAGATAATTTATTTGCTGCTGGTAAAGAATTTTTAGGGGAATAGTGCAAGGTAACATGGTCCCGTTAGAAGCCCTTCATTTTTGTAACTATGGTAAAATTTAATTATGAGTAATATAAACATTAGCTTCTAACGGGATGGCAGACGAGAAAAAACCAGGGAAACCAGCGAAATCGGCCAAACCAGGAGGCGGGGGTGGTGGTAATGATAGGACGGTTACCGAAGAACTCATCTTTTTGTTTGCCGGACTCTTGATCCTTGGTGCTATTGCTACTGCTATTCTTAACTTTATACATAATCTCGACTTAAGTAGTTCACAATCTCTCTGGGCTAGATTTGTAAGATATTTCCTTGATCATATATGGCCTATTTGGAAACTAATAGTGATACTTATAAGCGGGCTTTCCATAGTTGGTATTATTCATAATTCTTGGAAACTTCGAGCTATCAATATAGAAGAACAGCCGATTTATAATCCTTCACCCTCTAGTCCTATTTCAGATGACGAAGTTATAATTGAGCCGAAAAATGAGAGATGGGAGAAGGTTATAAAATATACCAACTCGGAAAGTGAATCAGATTGGCGCCTGGCGATCATCGAGGCGGATGTAATACTCGAAGAACTTCTCCATACCTTAGGATTTGTCGGGGAATCAGTGGGTGACATACTCAAGTCAATAGATAAAAGTGAGTTTCTAACTATCGAAGATGCCTGGGAAGCGCACAGGGTTAGGAATGCTATCGCTCACTCGGGTGGAAACTTCAAATTAAATCAGCACGAGACAAAGCGTGTCGTTGCTCTCTTTGAGAAAGTGTTTAGAGAATTCAGGGTGATTTAGATTGTAAAATAAGGTAAAAAGGTGTATAATAACGCTCATAGCGGGTTGGAGGAGTAGTACCTCGACAGGCTCAATTTTTGGGCCCTCCCCGAGTAATCGGGAGAGTGCACTTGTCAAATTCGGTGAAGTCCTCACTCCTAAATGGAGAAAGATAATACCGAGCCAAGCCTCAACGTAATGTTGAAGAAG
>Ga0209542_10001751_pt1 | contig 50384 bp, 58 predicted proteins | sample RifCSPhighO2_01_FD_184028 | JGI IMG/M metagenome (GOLD analysis project Ga0209542, IMG submission 184028) | Soil microbial communities from Rifle, Colorado - Rifle CSP2_plank highO2_0.1 (SPAdes) (version 2) | ecosystem: Environmental > Terrestrial > Deep subsurface > Rock core/Sediment ...
TTGTAAGGCCTTTTTTCTTTAGTTGATAAATCTTCTCGCGCTCTTTCTGGTTTAATTGCTTATATGTTTTAGTGCGCATATACTTTAAGCATAGTGCTTAAAGTTGCACTTCTAAATTGATTTTACGCCTCTTCCACTCCACAATATTTCCCGCTTTACGTTCCATGTTGTCAGCCAAGCGTGTATAACGAAATGCGCCGCGGGGCAAAAGCGGGTAGTGGCGTGATGCGTCAAGCGCGTCCGACAAGTGCCACAAATCTTTTTCGGCGACCGTCCACCCTGCGTATTTTTTTACATCCAACCGAAACGGCCGGGAGTACTCGCGAAGGGTACGTCTGCCATCATCCAAAAAATACTCATGAAAATAGGATGCCGCGAGCGCGTGAACTGTCTTAAAAATCGGCTCGCGCCATCGTAACACCGCGTGATTGGTTTTACTCACCGCGCCCCACAAGCCGCGATCTTGAAAGAGCGCAACCACATGATCGTCGTCATTTGGAGCCGCGCGCAAATCCAACAGCAATGGCTTTCTTCCTTGTATCCAAAACACAGCAGCTGCCAAAAGCGCGCCTTCCATGCAGTGCGCTTTTTTCTCGCGCATAACGCGGCGCGGAGACATCAAGGTATTTCCCTGTTCCTCAAAATTCCCAGGGATCAAATTCAAAAAATCCTGTACCATGACCGGCGTGCGAAGGGAACGTAATACCTTGATTTCTTTTGCATCAAACCCGTGCATACTAAAGATCTTTTTTCTCCAAGACAGGCAATGAAGATACGGTCTCGACAGTAAATTGTGCCTGCCCCAACACCTGCCCACGCGTGGTCTCTACGCGCACGCGCCACCAACCGCTCTCCATGTTTGTTTTTAACGAGTAGCCGCGATATCCGCCATCCCTGCCGCCCACAATGGAAAACACTACGCGTGATCTGCTCACCCACGCGTTCTGGCTTTCATCAAAATATTCCCAGTGATGGACAATGCGCGTTTCCGCAAGCCGCGTAGGAGCGAATACCGCGCTGTAAAAATAAAGAGTGCCGCCCCGCAATACATGTACGCTTGTGTACGGCTTGAGTGCCGCGTACCACGAGATGTCTTCGCTCTCTGCCACATAGATACCATCCTTCGTACGCAAAACAGAATGATACACACCCGATTCTTTCAGAGAAAGTGGAAGCGGCGGAAGAATGTTCAAAAAATACATCGCATTCACCGCAAGAAGGATACCGCCAATACTTGCCGAAACCGTAATACCAAGATGGTGTTTCGTGGAAGGCATGAGATACGAAAAACCATAGAGAAGCGCTCCAATCGCAATAATACTCACCACCCCGCTTAACAAAAACACCCATACATCTATGCTACCCACCACAATTGGCACAAAGAAAATCATGTACGAATACAGAACAAAAAAGAAAATACTTACCTGAAAAGTGAATTGTTGGTAGCGCGTGCGAAAAAATTCGTTCCCCACCAAAAGTAACAAAAGGAGCGCCAAAAACGGCCAACTGGCGGAAAGAGAAGTACCACGCGAATAAAACACAAAAAACCCCGAAAGAAGTCCTCCAAATGCGTACTGCATCAAAAAGGGTGAAAGAGTCCGTGCATGCAATGGAATACGGTGAAGCAAGCGCACGCCATCAGGCGTTCCTCGCCACACACCCGTGTCGTACAAATTAGTTATCGCAATACTCATAATCGCAACCACGAGATAAAAAAAGAGAACAAGATTGTCAAACAGTAAATCAATCCGTGTAAGTGTGAGGTTATCCACGATAAATCCCAACAGCATGGAACCTGAAAATGCCAAGCGTTCGTAGCGATCAAAAAGTTCCTGAAATTTTTCTTTGTCGAAACCAAACATAGTACTATTTGTAGTATAACAAAAAAGGCTCCACCAATGGGAGCCCATAAAAACAAATCTAACCGAGAGGAATTTTATACCATGCGTTGCTTCTATTGTCTGATTCTTCGCCGACAGCAGACTGTATCGCATTCTCCCATTCTTCTCTGTTTGCACGCAACTCCACCCATACGCTAACCCCGAGGTTTTTATAGGGAAAATCGAGATAGTAATCGGAAACAAGCATCAGGGGAGTTTTTTCGTATGCTCGCATGGAACGGATCATGCCAACGACTTCCCCAAGATTGAGCTCTTGGTGAATAGACCGACCAGTGGCATTTCTAAAATCTGAAAAAATAAGAAGCTCAAACGGGCGACCAAAGTGATTCGCATACATGGCGCGCGTAACCACATCCATTCCCCGCGCGCACTCGGAGAAATCATATCCTACATCAAACACATCATTAAGCGCTTGATAGACCATAGTGACATCCATAAGATCTCGCTCTATCCCAATCAAAACCTGTTTCTTATCCATGAAAACTTCTCCTTTCTGTATTTCAATATTTCTCTCAGAACATCAGGAACACCGGAGATACCGAATCACGAATGGCAACAAAGGATCATCTGCGCCTTCAAGCACACTCTCCACTTCAAATGTACGGCCACAATCGGCGTCCTCCATGTATGTACCTTCAAGAACAAAGTCCGCGACCCACCCACATTGACGAAATGTCTTTATCATGTAGGCGGTTTCACCCCACACCACCGAAAAACGCGAGCGTGACCATTGTTCGCCATCAGACCACATCACAAAAACTTTCATATGCGACCCTCCCGTAACTCTCCGCGCAACTTCATCCAAATCCTACCAAGATGATTCTCACCATCCTTATTGGGTCCCCAACCCCAAAACGAATCATCTGGCGAACTTTCAATTATGCGACGTTCACCTGTTTCTAACAGTTTCCGTCGCACATATTCATGTTGCGCAAGTTTTGCTCGTAGCACTTCTTCCATAATAGCAAGCCGTACATCGAGCCAATCACGCCGCATCTGATGCTTATATGTTTCAGCTGTTTTCTTTGCCTGATGCGCAGAGATTTCATCACGAATGATGTCCCACAAAGGAGAAATATGCTCAAATTTTGAAGCTTGATAGGCATGTTCCGCGGTCATCCATAATGACCCCCGCCACACAACAGCAAACGCCGAAAAGTTGTCAAAACAATAGAACTCCTGCACGTAAAACAACACAGGCTCCGAAATCAATTCAACAGAATCAGTCATGCTAACCCCCTTCCTCTTTAGGTAATTTCACCCAAAACCGTACCACACGGGTAATCAAAATACAATAACATGAGGCTGCATCCAGCATTATAAAAACAAAAAAACGCTTATCCCGAAGAGATAAACATCAACCAACAAGGAACTTTATACCATGCGTTGCTTCTATTTTCTGATTCTTCGCCGACAGCAGCTAGAATCTTGCATTATTTCATTCAAAGAACTTCTCAAAACCTTCAAGTTTGCTATCTTAAAAATTTAGTTGAAGTCGGGAGGGTAAATGCTTTGTACAAAAGTCATTTCCCTCCCAAAGACGAGAACTAACGGTGGATGACCCTACTTTCTACAGCCCGCTCGTCTGCTGTGACCGCAGTGGCGACCCACATGCGGGCACAGTCATTCCAGGAGTGCCGGACCTTTAAGGGCCCGCGAACGAAGACTGGCAGAACGCCCATTTCCAGGACGTCGCCGTCTTCAGCCGGCAACGCCTCCCATATTTGCACGCAGAGCCGGCTGAAGACTGCCCAACACCACTCGTGGTAATACCCACTCGGATACCCGTGCCCCCTTTTCTCATGCGGGAGAATCATGTCACCGCACAAGACACAGGGCTCGACAAAAAAGGTGCATGCAAACTCCTTTATTAGCGCCTGGACATCAGGGTGGCCAGCTATGGTGGGGTCAGTCGTCAGGTAGGCCAACTGATTATACGCCCCACAGGGCCATCCACCGGCTAACTCCTTCCGGACAACGTCAACCATCCGAGTTTGATCTTGATTCATAACTTACCTCCCTTTCAGATTTTCAGTAACCAATACGCACAAACTACTTTATGCAAACAATTGATCGTGGCATCATTTTAACATTTATATATAAAAAAGTCAATAGCGCACGGGTGAAAAGACTAAATAACCTAAAACCCTTACAAAATAAGGATTTATTGAAATGACTAGATTGCATCTTGCACCTGTAAGATGAATATGTCAGCCTTATAAGGTCGTAATTTTCTATCAATGACGAAATACTTTATTCATAACAGCAATAACACTATGTCATATTCATCAACCAGCAACAAAGGCTGGTGTTATAACTTTTAGTAACTTCGTGCTCTCATTTTTTTTAATATAAAAGCCCCTCTGCAAATCAGAGAGGCTGACCACCTTTTGTTTATCTCTTTTCTCGTATGTAATCGGCTACAAGCTCAAAGCCGACCCTTGAACCCAAGCGGCCCAATCCAATTCGGAAATGAGAATCACCAAAACCGAAAACGGATGACGGGGCAAGAAGAACGCCTTTTAGACGAAAGAGATCTTCGCAAAATTTTATCGTGCCCTCTTTGCCATGATACCGGACAAACGCAACCGATCCCCCGAGTGGCTCACGCCATCCTACGCTAAACACATCGCGTGCAAAATCTTTGTTTGTTGCAATAAGCGAACGATTTCGTTCCAAAATGGTTCCCTTTGCACGGAGCGCCATAATAGCAAGAATCTCACTCGGCGCGGGTGGGCAAATAGTAGTGTAATCACGAAACTGCTGGATTTTTCTAAGACGCGTTCTATCCTTACTTATAAGCCATCCGATGCGAAGCCCTGGCAACGCAAAAGACTTTGATAGTCCACAAAGAGAAACTACGTTCTCCGACAAATCACTAACTGATGGAAGCCGCATATGTATATCCGCTTCAAGAAAGCGGTACATTTCATCGGAAAACAACATGGTACCTGTCTCTGCCGCAACCTTCACCACCTGTTCAAGCTCAGTTCTGGTAATCAACGCACCCGTCGGGTTGTGCGGAAAATTAAGGACAAGCATCTTGGGATGCTACAATTCCATAAGATCACAAACATATTCCGCATCAAACTGCCACTTTGCTTCTGCGTAGTTTTCATGCGGCAACCAGGTGAGCAACACGCACCCGAGTGATACAGCAATTTCATACAAAGATTGATACGCAGGAAATGGGACTATAATTTTGTCACCTGCTTGCAGTGTCGCAAACATAGAAAGGAAAATCTCCTCTTCCGGCGCTAATACAAGCACATCATCGGCAGTAACATCTTCGTAGAGCTGCGCTATTTCAGCCCGCAACAAGAGATGACCCTTCGGATCGGTATATGAAAATCTCAAATCATTCCATAAGGAAATTGTTTCAGTATCCGCAAAATTTAACAGCTCACGCATGAGCAGTGGTTCACAGTCGGATGCACACAAAAGATGCTCCACCGTAAATTCATGTTTTTCAAAAAACTCTTCCAGCAAAAACGGTTTAATGCGCATGTCTCATTTCCTCCTCGTTTGTATATCTCAGAAAAAGGTAACATAAAAACACCTCTCACACAAGTAGGTCGGAGTAAAATTTTTCAGATTATTCACGCACTAAATGCTTTGTATACCCCCGCCGCACCAGTTCTTCATATGCTTCCCACACGTCGGCTGGAATTTCTTGCGGTATCTGGAATCCTTTTTCCGCGTAGAGTTTTATGCGCTGGACATCCCCTACCATTATATTGATAATAGTCTCTTTAGGAATTGAACCACTCATATACCCTTCATAACTAAGAGGCGGTGAAGTAATGATAAGTTTTTTATCCGGCCAAAGTTTTTTCCCGGTGGCATACGTGCGGCGCTCCATGTAAGGTTTTTGAACTACGATAAACGAGCTACAGATAAGATTTTTTTCTGCAAGCACACGCGCGGTAAACAAAAAATTTTCACCCGTGTTTGTTGATTGGTTTTCAATTATTATATGGTCTTCCGACACGCCTCGCTCTCTAGCAACATCTGCAAAAACCTCGGCTTCTGGTTTATCCCAACCGGTTTCCAATAAATCTCCTAAATGACCGATGCCACCGGAAAAAATGATCCATGGCGCCCAACCCTGCTTGAATAATTCTGCCCCATACTCTGCCACTCGAATATCAATACTGCCTTGAACTAAAATCACATCAGCTTTTTCCAGCGGATGGTTCATGTGATGATAATCCCACAATTTTTTCGCAAGCATATCTACATCAGACATACACATATACTAGACAATAAAAGCACCCACAAATCAATCGTCTTGCAAAATATATAGGTGTATGGTATAATGGGAAGCATTAAAAGACTCGAACCTTATTTGTGTCATCTCTCGAAAGATGTGTGACCCACGAAAGGAAGCCGGGTCACCATTATATGACACAAACAACCGCTGAAAAAAACGGTCTCTCGACTTCGCTCGGGACAGACTTTGATGGTCTTGGTATTGCGCCACGGCTTCTTCAGATTTTACAGCAAAACAAATTTACCACGCCCACACCCATTCAGCACCAATCCATAGCCCCTGCCATTGAAGGAAAAGACATCATTGGCATCGCGCAAACAGGCACCGGTAAAACGCTTGCATTCGGCATTCCATTGATTCAACGCGTTGCTCAACAAAACGGACGCGGACTTGTGGTGCTCCCCACGCGCGAACTTGCTCAGCAAGTAAACGAAATGCTCCAGCGCATCGGGCGGCCCCTTGGTTTACGCACCGCGGTGTTAATTGGCGGTGAATCCATGCGACGGCAAATTGAACAAGTAAAACGAAACCCTCATATTATTATCGCAACTCCCGGGCGGCTCATAGATCATCTTGAAGAAAAAACAGTTGCCATCGGTAATGTAAAAATCCTCGTCCTTGATGAAGCAGACCGCATGTTCGATATGGGGTTCGCTCCGCAAATAAACAAAATTTTTGAACACATGGCAGGTCCTGGTGCGCGGCAAACCTTGCTCTTTTCAGCAACCATGCCTGATGCCATTGTCTCAATAGCAACGCGCCACATGACCTTGCCTGTGCGCATAGAAGTTGCACCCGCAGGTACCACTATAGAAGCAATAGAACAAGAAATATATATAGTAAAAAAAGAATCAAAACTTTCGCTCCTCGAAACAATCCTAAAAGAACACACCGGTTCTGTATTGCTCTTTTCGCGCACAAAACATGGCGCGAGTAAAATCGCAAAACATCTTCACATGCAAGGCGAACGCGCCACCGATATCCATTCAAACAAATCTATGGGCCAGCGGCGTGAAGCATTGGAAGGATTTAAAACAGGAAAATACCGCGTGCTCGTCGCCACCGATATTGCCGCGCGCGGTATTAACGTCGCAAATATCCAGCTTGTAATTAACTTTGATATTCCAGAAAACTCCGAAGATTATGTGCACCGCATCGGACGCACGGGTCGGGCGGGTAAAACAGGCAAAGCCATATCACTTGCCACTCCTGATCAACAAAGTGATATTCGCGCCATTGAGCATTTAATCCGAAAGACACTTCCCATAAAACGGCACGAGAGCGTTTCGGAGGAACTTTTGGCAATTCAAAAACTCATCCGCAAACGCCCCAACTCCCGAGGAGGCAGCAATCGGTCTTCTTTTGGCGGATGGCAAAACAAAAAAAGTTTTGCGACACGAAACGCCCATAGCGGATCACCTCGTCCTTCTTTTATGAAAACTGGCCGTTCCCCGCGCACTCATTAAACCTATCTCCCTTGAATCAATATTTCCACGCCGAGTTTTTCTTTGAGAACTGCTTTAATTTTATCAATATCAGCTCTCAAAAATGTGAGTTCATCTTCACGATCAGTAAGACGCTTAAGAAAAACATCAAGTGTTGTGGTTAGGCGATCAATCTTTTTATTAAACTCATCCATTCTATACTCCAAAGCGCCAATACGATCGCTCATAACCTGTGAGATGCCCTCTGCTTTCTGAAAGCGCTCGTCGACTTTTTGGAATCGTTCATCAATCTTTTGAAAACGATCATCAACTTTCTGAAAACGCTCGTCAATCTTTTGGAAACGCTCGTCAACCGCACCTAAAATAACCTTTGTTTGTTCGGAAAGAAGCCCTTCAATCTCTTGTTTTGTTATCTGTTCAGTCATATAGCTACATAATAGAAGTATGGGAACAAGAAATCAATACATTGATTTAAGAAACATTGCGTGCTAGTATGTCTACATGATAGGAAAACGAAATCGCGACCTCGAAATAAACCAAATAGGGACGACTATGTCTGTTTTTATGGAAACATACAATAAGAGCATCCCGACTAGTTTTCCCGTGGTATCGGTTCCCATCCTAAAAAAATTTCAGGCGCTCCATCCTATCCTTTTCAAAAATGGTGATGAGTGGTCAATTGATAAACACCGCAAAAAACTCATGGATTGGCTCCCCTCAAGTACTAAAACTTCGTGAACAAACCCCGCTATTGCGGGGTGTTTTCATAAAAGAAAAAACTTGACAACAACTATAAAAAATGGTACAATTGCCTCAAGGTAAAAAAGGAGGTCATCATGACCATGGAAGAAATGGCTGGTTACACTATTCTTCTGATCGGGCTCGGAGCGATCCTGCTACTTGGGCACTATATAATCCAACATACAGCATCACCACCCAAATGATGTTTACCACAACCCCGCAAGGCACCTCCTTGCGGTTTCTTTTTTAAATACATCACAGGAATATTCCTCCGTATTTGTGCATATGCCACAGCTAGACTACAATTTCTTACATGAACGAAGCATTTCTAAACTCCTACGAATCACCCCCCGACATAACGGTTGTATCTCCACCAGCAGAATCTCTCTTACACAACAAAGACAACAGCTCCGCATGGCCGGAAGGAATCAAAAAAAATAAGGAGCTCGAACAACAAGCCCGTCTGCGCGATGTAGCAAACAAAAACTTAGAATCTCTGTTCACCCATATACCACTGGCAGACATGGAAATCCAAACAGCTATTAAGACAAACCTGTTGGAAGAAAAAGATGTTACCGCAACCTACGAGTCGCTATCTCGTCTCTTGGAAGACCCATCCAATGATAGGTTAATTCTCTACGTTCCTTTTGAACTCGTTCCTGATCAGACATGGAAACCAGAATCAAAAGAACTTAGAGAGGCAACACAACAATTCACTCGCCTCTACATGGAAGGTTGGGACAGACTGCTTTCTGTGCGGGATGTGCGTGCAAATTTCGTAGATGGAGACATTCCCGATCGTGAACTCCGCCAGGCTCCGCTACCGCGAGTAGTAAAAGCGGCACATCTTATACCAAAGCTCGTAGAAAAAGGCCTACTTTCTGTATCCGAAGTCATTCAACTTATGGAAGACAACCAAGGAAGCACACTGCACGAAAGTATTGCCAACACTCTTCCTGTGCTTGCTGATATGGGATTTATCGAAAAAAAACAGCTAGAAATAGAAAAATTACCTACAGAAGCCCTCGAAAAAAACAAAAACTGGATTCATGATTTGCCTTCATGTATGAAACAGGAACTCGCTTCAGCCAACAGGAAATTACCCAAGAAACTGCCTGTCGCTCGAACGCGGTGGCTCAAAAAAGAACGGGAACGGGAGATTGTTGAAAAATACGCGGGAGAAATTGCAGACGCTCTGGCTCAAAATTCTTTGATGCCAAGCGACATAGAAAAATTAGCAAGCACTTCTAAAGATAGATTGTCCACGCTTACGGGAATAAACGCAATACGAAAAACGGTTGAGACCTTGGCCCACACTGATACCGAACAAGCTCAGACAATACAAAAAACATACGACCCGCTTATACAGGAGCTGTGGCAAAATGCCACACCAGAAACAAAAGATGCGCTCACAAGCATACTATCTCGCTGGCACGCGGCTGGCGTGGTTGATAAGCTATACCTCGAACAATTCGGCATTCGGATACCAAAATTTGATTTGCCTTTTTCCGCCGACAACGCAGAAATAAAAGAAGAATTACGAGAAATATCGCCTATCATAAAAGCCATTGAACTAAACCCTGAACTGGCAAAATTTTTTTATCCCGCGGCTATCCTGTTTGGTTCTCGCGTGAAAGGATATGGCACCCGCACTGCCGATTTGGATGTTGCGGTATTTGTGCGGCCAGATACGCCCATAGAGGAAAGGCCCCGAGCACAAAAGCTCCTCTCAAAAATTCTCGCGGGAGAAAAAATACAAGGTAAAGCGCTTGAGTTCTGGCTCGCACGTGAGGGAGACAACCTGTGTATCCAAGATTTCCCTAACCCTGATACATCTCTTGGCGACAGTAATCTTCCTCATGTACTATTCAATGGCGCATGGTCTGGAAATAAAGCCACCATCAAAGAACTGCATGAAAAACTTCTCCCTGGATATCTATATTCAAAAGGCAAAACCGTTGACGGACGCGATGCTCGCAAGATATGGCTGGAAGAAATGGAGCGAGATACATTGCAATATCGGCTCATGCACAAAGGATACGCACAATTTTTCCCGGAGCAAGGCGGCATGCATGCCAAACACGCGGATGCTATAGATGGAAAAAGTGTATTTTGGGATTCTGGATACCGGCGACTCGCCATAAAATTGTTTATACAAAAAGTATTCCTACCCCAATTAGAAAAAATCGGGTGACCTTGTGAGTCACCCGTTGTTGTTGTTTTCGAATAAAGAACTAGAGCTCTTCTTTGCCAATACCAGCGAGATCTCTGGGATCTCGAGGATTCACGCGGCGGCGGCGAGGCATCAACTCTACCCGACGTGGCCCACGAGTCAACATAACACGCAATGTCGGCAGAGAACCAGTGCGCCGACCTTCATTAAATTCCGAAATTGCGTTTGGTGCCTGTCCACTGAAAACCAAGTGGTTAGACGATGGCTTAATGTGGTCGCGAAGCCATGCCAAATGCGCATCATTCTTAGGGTCAATCTCGTGAGTCCGGGTTACTGCATAATAAGCAGTCTGCCGAACCGCATCAGAAACATTTATCCAGTTAATTCTCCCTGTACCCATGCCATTCTTTTGCAAAGCACGGGTGGAATCGAGAGGATCAGCATCATAGATACTTTGAGCGTCCACTCCCACTTGGATAACTTGGTATGGCATTCCAGCTGAGTCGAAATACACATTGTTCTCGGCAGGATCGCGGCCCTCTTCGAGCCCCATGATATATTCTACTGTCAAATCTCTGTTGATACCTCCATCACTGTCGATAACAACAATGGGAACACCAAGTCTATTCTCGACCTGATCCATGATCATGAGAAACATGTTCCGGATTTTTGGATTATACCCGGCTACAATCTGTGGCACCGGGATCATCCCTGAAAGATCCATCCCCACACCAGCATTGTTTGCCATTCCAGCAACCATAAATATAGACAACATGTTCGGGTCCATTCCCATTGAAGCAGCAAATGTGTTCACTTGTGCGGGCGAAGGTTTTGTGCCTTCTGGAATTTCTGCATCTGGCGCAACCTCTATAGGGTCCAAAACCGGCACAGAGGGAGCACCGGCTCTGACTATTTTTGCTGCTAGCAGCAGATTGCATCCCGTTGCCTGCTTGATGTCATGCGCGTTGAGCAAGCCGAGGTCTTCTTCACTCTGCACTCCTTCGACATCCAGTTTCAAGATTTGGTCTTCAGAAAGACCAAGCCTGACTAGTTTTTCTTTCAATCCTGCATCCATACTATAACTCCTCTCTATGTTAGTGTTTCAATAACTTGCGAAGGCTATATACAGACCTTATCTGCTTCCGTTGGTCCCAGTGAGACCATGTGCACCGAGACACAAAGTCTTTCCTCTAAAACTTCCTTACAAAGGTCTACCAAGGAGCCCTGACTTGCCCCTGCTGGGACATCGTACGTGGTCAGTTTTGGCACACAACTTTCCAGTAGTTCGCCAAGTTTCTCTTGGTAGGCAAGCTGGCTAGCGTCGGAGCCTCGACGAACTTTTATCTCACCCTTTGGGGTAAAAAAAGAAGGATTATCTGCGCCGATATAGCTATCGCACAAATGCCATTTTCGATTGGCATGGATTTGGTCGAACCATGTGACTGCCAAGCCATCAAATGCCTGAGGACCTCCGCATACACTGATCGCATAACGCAAGGCAACCAAGTCCAGCGGACCAACACGAACCTCTCCTTGCCAGCGATTATTTTCTTTATGACTCCCTGGCAACAGATCATCTAGCATATCTGGACATTCGGTGACCATCGGGCCAGCTCCATGACGGATCTGATACGCCCGGGTTATACCAAACTTCACCACCTCACCCGTGTATGCGCTTTTTTCTAAAAGACGAAGCACCTCACTTGGTAACGTGCGAAGCTGGGTTGTATGCGGATGAAAACCATGATATCGGTCGGTGAGTATTCCGTGTGAACACTCCACCACCACTGTACCATCACGAGAAAGAATTTCTCTTCCCAGATAGTCTCCATCACATATGTTCACCAATGACAACATCTCCCTAAACCCTTCCACTGTCGCACTCACGAACCCTTGGTTTTGAAGTGATGCAATAAGAATCCGTGCAAGCGCCCGGTCGCTTTCCCAGAAATTTCCAACATCTGCGATAATGGGAGCAAGATCACGAAGCTTTTGCACTCTAACTGCTTCCAACACATCACCCAATTCTTCTTTCCCGATATCCCGCACATGAATCGTAAGTTCCGGGAATCTCTCGGCATCTACTACTGCTTCACCAACCCCCGTGCCAACTGTGCCTTTGGGTTTGTCTTTACGAGCCAACTCACGAAGCTGTGATGCCATCCGGTGAAAAGGCGTAACACACAGAGCGTCTTGATCCACGCTAAGAAGATCGAAAACGTCCCGAATGCCATGCGCATACTGCAGAAGTTTGCCTTCATATACAAGCGCATGCGGATCAATGACCATGGCTCGTGAAATATGCGTTCGGGTACCCTCTAATGTTCCGCAGCCAAAATGGCTGAAGTTGAATGATTGTCCACTTGCCGTCCGCACGCCGTGGCTCCCTTGGGCTCCACCGACTTTGACCACGGTATGAGCTTTTTTCATGGTACATATTTTGTGCACCACACCGCCCTTTCCGCCATCACCACCACCAAGATCGGTGACAATGAAAATCATTTTTCTAGCCATTGCGACACCCTCCTTAAAGCCACATACTACCTTTTTTCTTTCCTCCTGGTGCTTTTTTCTCCTTCGCACCACTCTCCCTCTTTACCTCCTCTGTATTGCCAACAGGCCAGATATCGCCTTTTTTGGCAAACCGAGCCCCACGAAGAGGAATCTTGCTGAAATTCGAAAGCGCCGCTTGCGCTCCGATGGGAATACCTCTGATGGCGTCGCGGATTTTGCGTGCATCGCCACGATCGATTTTAGTTGTGTACCCAATAAAACTTTCGTCCTCTTGGGCCCCCAACAAGAATTCTTCAACCATTTGAAGATCAAGAACTCCTTCTGTAAGGCCAATGACTGCGGCCTTAACATGGGGAAGAAGTTCCGTCCGGGGGATAATGATCACATGATCCTCGCCGAAAACCGCCTTCCAAAAACGAGTGATACCGGAACTAGCCCCAACTTGCAAAAAGAAAGCGTGCGCCCTCTTCTGCAAATCTGCCACAACTTCTTTCGTATCTGGAATGTTTTTGCGACTAATCTGGTGGCCGTTTTCAACCGCCTTCTCAAACACAGAACTTCCAAAAACCCTGATTAAAGTCTCCGGATCGAGCCGCATACGACAGTCAGCATCACTCACCGTAAAGTCATAATACTTCAACCCATAGGGGTTGATGTTAGACCATGTAAGGTATGCTCCGCCGAAAAATCCATATTGCGGGTCCTCTGTGGCATCTCCCCCGTCACCTTCTGGAACCATAAACGTCATCTGTTCCGCGATTTTCTCATCCATTTCCGCTTGAGAACGGCAGAGGACGTATTTATCACACACATCACCAAAGATAGAGGTTATCATTTGGGTATCATATCTGCCCAAAACAGCATTCGCGCCTGCGGCCAACAACTTATATGTTGCGGGCAAAACACGCATAGCAATCTCGACATTGTTGCCCATAGATCCTGTTGTATCCAACCGAGTCTCTTCGAGCATCGCAACACCGCAAGGAAGAACAAAGTGATCATCTTCCGGATTGAACCGAGAAATTGATCTGCGGATAACATCATACCCGCTGGGGTCAACCAATGGATGAAGCCCCTTTCCTTCCCTTTCTCGCTGTTCGCCAATATGAGTGGCAGAACCTGCGGCTCCTGCACGACGTGCAACCACAGTATACGCTGCATCAGAAAGCACTTTATAGCCCATAACTATCTCCTTTCTAATTCAAAGGGTGTGAGGTAAATGGCCAATACTCGCGAGGCCACAACGACCTTACAAGCTCATAGAATTTGGCATGGGCTTCCTTGGCATCGCATTCACCGCCGCGAGCAAGCCCAAGCACATAGTTCGCATACCGACCATCGGCGTCCTGTTCATCTTTTGGAAGTACTCCCATATCAGGATCTCCTCCTAAGACGTATATGACTTCGCGGGCGGCTTGTGAAATTTCTTCCCGAGCGATCTCCTGTGGGATACCTTCTGAGTGAAAAACCGCTCCTGTAAGGTCAAACACTATGACGTAGTGCTCATGACGTTCAATCAATATATTCTCTCCCGTCACATGAGGACCGAGAGAAATATTTTGACTGTGCAAAAAAACCAATAATTTGAGTAGCTTGCCCAACATCCACGCACTCGTCTTTGGATCCACACGAACACAATCCCGGCTAGTAATGTGGCCAACAGGCACCAACGTACTTAGGTCATCCACGGCTGGATAGCCAAGAATGTTCACGCGCCTGTTACCTTGGGTGGAAGAAATAAAACTCTCCACCAACTCCCAAAAGCAAAGCTGGTAGTTGAGCGCCTTGTTTGGGTCTTGTGTAACCCTAGCGTACTCTTCTTCAAGCCGCGTCGCTTCCTCGCGCATATCGCCAAGAAGCACAGCTTCCCGATCAAGAACGCCGTTTTCTGCAACTGAAGTAGCAATTTTTAGAATGAACTGCTGCCCAGTGCCAACTTGACAAAGGTAGAGGTTAAAGCTATCCGTCCCACCGAGCACTTTGGTTATGGTGTAGATATTCGTCGGACTTTCTAGAACATAGTTCTCTTCGTCCATATATGTGACCCTCCTCTTCCGATAGTATTTATCTTGCTTGTTTTCAAGGACCCTCCATTCAATCAGTAAAACTGTGGCAAGACTAGCCGAAAGCTACCATAATTTATAGAAGCTGTCAACTCGCACGTCACAAATTTAACATCAACCCTGCCCGAGCTCTGCGCCAGTCCGCCAATGCATCCGAAAGATACGCAATCACCTGACCGCTCAAGTACTTCCGAAGATAATACTGAAGACCGAAGAACATGACTTCACGGTATTCTCCACCGGCTCGTGGCTCAAGATATGAGTAGATAAACTGGGTTCCTGGTTCATATTGCTTCCAATGTCCTACTTTATAGGAATCCGTCCGACGAATAATACTTCCTAACATATAGAGCTCCTTTCGGTTGTTTATGTAGTTTTCAATGAACACCTCTGATTAGTTCTAGAAAAAATCAGAGTGCTGAATCTCCTCATCGGAGAAGGTTCAGCACCCGGATTCTTTATTAATGTATTTTATACACTAACTAAGTGCAAAAAACAATAAACGTTCTTTATATCAATCTAAAAACGCGCGCGTCTTTGCTTACAAAACGATAGAGCGATGGGGGGCGATGCGCCCCTCCCCGTTTTTGTCGGTGCAACTCTTTGACAATACCAAGACCCAACATCTTTTTACGAAAATTACGTTTATCCAATGTGCATCGAAGAATAATTTCATACGCCTGCTGGAGATCAAAAAGAGTAAATTCAGTTGTGAGCAGATAGCGCACAAGTGTTGTGTATGTAATCTTATCCCGTAAACGGCGGATGGCGGTTTTTATAATATCATCATGGTCATAGGCAAGCGGGGACAATTCTGTAACATCCTGCCAATGCACATTCCGAAGAAATATATTTGAGGCAATGGGAGGTGGCACCAATCCAAGATATCCCACAGAAACCACGCGTCCTCGTGGATCCCGTTTGATGGCACTAAAGGTATACAGCTGTTCTGCATAAACATCTTTGGACTGGATGCCTACTTTCATCCGCATATGTCGCCTCACCGAGTCATCAGTTGTCTCATCTGGAAGCACTAAGCCGCCAGGAATGCCTTGTGTATGCCTAAACCAAGGAGGCACATGGACATCCATCAAAAGAACCTTTAGAGCTTTATCTTGTATGGCGAACAGGACCACATCCGTAGCAAGCACCGCAAAGCGTAATTGTTCCTTTGGTTTTAGCATATTTGGTTGCTATTAGTGTATTATACACACTAACAAAATAGCGTCAAGCGCCATTATCCACAGCCCATTTATTATGGAACTTGGATAATAAAAAGTCCCGCGAACGAAAACGAACGAAGGACAGGTTTTGGATGTGCGATATCTTTATATCAGTTTTCCGCACTTAAAGAGCTACTGGTATACGATTGCACTGATTGTTGAAACTCACGAAGAACGTTCTGCAAGCTGTGGCGAAACTTCTTGTCGGTACGTTCATAGGCCGCTTGCGCACGAATGAGTAGGGCTTGAGCATGAACCCGAATTTCTCCCACTCGGTCACTTTGTGTTTTTGCGAACCCAGACACTGTTTTCTTAAAAACATCGAATTCCCCCTCAAGGTACTGCGCAAAATCATAGGTGGCAATTGTATGCGATGTCACCTTTTGAAAGTGGTATCCGTAGATGGCGAGCTCTATCGCCTTGGGGAACATCTTAGGATACTCTCTAAGAACCTTCGCTAAAAATCGGAGATAAGCGCGGCCTTGTTTGGAGAAAAGTTGCCGCTGAATTGACTTGAAAAATGCGACCACTTCTCTTTTTCCAACCCGCCGCACGCCATGGTCCTTATATTTCAAGTGATGTAACATTGTCAAGCAACGCTCAAAGTAGTTCTCTAACGTCGGGTCGTACAGGGTAGAGACCACCCGCCTATATTCTGCAACCAGTTGGTCTCGCGGCAATTGTGGCACGAAATTCAACGTAATATCTGTGTTGTTACCGGTGGATTCACCAAGTAAACGTCCTTCACGCTCGAGGCGATGATACAGGTTCGTTCCCTTTAAAGCGGTCAAGAGCCCTGCCATCGCCACAGGGATGCCTGCTTCTTGAATGAACGTGATGTGCGAATCAAATTCGGTATCACCATCCAATCCGATGATGAACCCGCCCGTTACCTCCATGCCCTTCTCCTGAATTTTCCTGACAGCGCCAAGGAGATAGCTTCCTGAAGCTTCATTTTTTTTGGTGTTCTGCTTTTTTTTCGTCGCCAAAAGCGCTGCCTTGTTTGGGCTCTCAATACCCAAAAACACCATATTGAATCCCGCGCCGCTCATGGCGTCCAGCATATCGGGAATCTCAACTAAATTCACCGACGCCTCGGTGTACAAAGAAAACGGAAACCCCCTCTCCTTCTGCCATGCCTTAATTTCCGGGAGCAAACGCATGGCATCTCGTTTATTCCCAATGAAATTATCATCGACAACGAAAAGAGAACCGCGCCAACCAAGACAGTAGAGCATATCAAATTCCGCAATCATCTGTGTGGGGCTTTTAGTTCGAGGAACACGGCCAAACAACTTCGTGATATCGCAGAATTCACAGTCAAACGGACACCCCCGAGAAAATTGGAGTGCCATGGAACCGTAGTCATGCAACTTGATGAGATCATAACGCGGCAGTGGCGTTTTCGTCACATCAGGCTTTTTCGTTGCCCGGTAGATATGCTTGGCAGTTCCATTTTGCAGGTCTTGCAAAAATTCAGGGAAGATATCTTCAACTTCGTCTAAGACAAAATGATCGACGCCTTCTCCTTTGGAAAAAGATTTGCCTATCTCTTCATGGAACGAGGTTGGATGGGGGCCTCCCGCGACAATGGGAACACCGGCGCGATTGCATCGTTCGATCACTGTTTGCAGAGAATCTTTCTGGGCAATCATGGTAGACGTAAAAACAAGATCTGCCCACCGCACATCTGCATCTCTCAGCGGCCGGACATTCATATCAACGACTTTGAGCTGGTAATTCTTCGGAAACATTCCGGCTACCGTCAAAAGCCCCAAGGGAGGCATGGCTGATTTTTTCCCCACAAAAGGCAAAGCAAAATTATACCCCCAATAAGAGAGGGGAAATTCTGGGTAAACCAACAGAACATGTGGCATGTTTCTCTCCTTTCTTTTATATGAATCCGACTCATAGAGTCAGAAAAGTTAAAGAGCACACTATCAAGAATCCTTTAAATCATACCATAAACGATATTTTTTCGCTATTGATAAACACCACAAAAAACTCATGGATTGGATCCCCTCAAGTACTAAAACTTCGTGAATAAATTACACCCGCAAGGTAGTACCCCCATTGCGGTTTCTTTTTATTCTGTCAGAAAAAAAAGGCCTTACGGCCTAGAAAGAGTTTTTCACGGACAACATTCCGGACAGATAATTTTGGGTGTTGGTTTCAGTGGAATGCATGAAACATCACTCCACCCCAACCCAATAGCATACACCCGCCCGCATCCTATACATTGCATGTCGGGAGTGCTTCCCCAACCACTCCTGCAAAATGGGGTAAGTGATTTAAGCCCCGAAACAATTCCGTAAAGCACTGAGCGCGCGGCAATGGCGCGCTCATTAGAAAATAAACACATGTGAACTTCCGTGGTATCATCCGGAACCATGAGCACCCAACGAACCAAGTTGCAACTTTCAACCCAAAGACCTCTTTCAAAACCCATAGATGCTCCTCGTGACGCAAGACGGTTCCCTAAGGGAAAAGAAATACTTGTTATACCCAGCCGCGGCGCCCAAGAAAATTCCACCCTGCGTTCTTCAGGAAAATCTCTTCCGGAAAAATACCCCTCTTCTGTAAAAAGAATGGCGTCCACTTGCTTCTGGATATTTTCTGGGTTGGAAGAGTTTATATAAGAAAGCGCGCGTCCTTCCAGTAAACTTTGTCTCATATCCACTCCTTTCAAATTTATTCTCTTTAAAAATAGCCAACTTTGAACACATCCGCAAGGAGCCCTATGCAACTAAAGAAAAAAGACAGGTTTGTTTCCTGTCTTTTGCTCTCATAAAGTTTGTGCGCTGTCTCACCTTTAGCGCCGCTTCGGACGGGTCGGTTCTGGATCGCTATGCTCCTGAGTCTTGTCATTCCAGCCCGCCGCATTATGAAAGTGCGACATGGTGTCCTGGTAAAGCCCAAGCCGGAAAGTCTCAAGCGCGATGACGTCGGTCGTGGCCACGTTGCCCACATTGACCTCAGTGCCGAACTTCTTCACCAACCATACTTGCTGCGTTTTGAGCGGTGCCTCGAAAATGAGGTCGGCTTGATCAATCTTCTCAATGATTTCCGGCACGAGCTCGAAACGCACTTCGCCAGTACCGAAGTAGATCCCGACCGTACCGCTCTCGCTCCCATGACAGATAACTTTCCAAGCTCCGGCTTCGAGGTCGGATTCGATCTGCTCCACCCAGCGATACGGGGGAATGATTTTCTCCGCGTCTTTGCTACCGACCTCTGAGAGGACGATAAACTCTTTGGCGAGTTCCCGGATATACTGGGCCTTTTCTTGACGGGACAAGTTGACGACTCCGGTCGAAAGTTCGACATAAGTCACCATGGCTCTCCGTGCCATCTCCCGATACTCGTCGAATCGCCCTTGGAGGAGCGCCAACTCAAGAAACGTGCCTCCGAAGCAGACCGGCACTTTGGCTTTGTGGCACACGCGGATTTTGTCGAAGGTATTTTGCGTCACGTATGCCGTGCCCCAGCCCAATTTGAGGATATCGATATAGTCTGAAGCCGTTTCCAGCAAGTCTTCAAGCTGGCGGACACCCATGCCTTTGTCGATCACGTGCGTGATGCCGACATCGCGAGGTTTAGCGCTACGGGAGGGCAGGGTAAGAAATCCTGACATGATGGTCTCCTTTTCTACACTTGAACTTTACGGAAAGGATAGCCTATTTTTCGGCAGACGACAAGTTGATATTGGTATTGTGGTGGGTATTGGTATTGGTATTGGGGTCAGTCCCCAATTTTTTTGTGCACCCATACGGGCACAAGCCAAAAAGATAGTCGCTTCACTCCTTATTTTTGGGTCCCCACCAGGAGGTTATTATAACCATCCTGCAAGATCAGAATTTCATGAAAAACCTTTACCAGCAAATGACGTTTATGCAGGCCTTGCGGAAGGACGAGGAAACGCGGAATGCGTGATTTTTGCCTTTGAACCCAGTCGGGAGGTTGTTATAACTTTTTGGCCGTATACCCACTATGCGCATAACTATTTCCAAAAGAAAAAGCTCTAATGTTTCCGTTAGAGCTTATGATACTGTTGCCGCAGATGATTTACGCGGCTTTCTTGCGGCGGTCTGGCAATTTGTATCGTCGTTCTTGCTGTCTCTCGCGATAGTATTCAAGCACATGAGGTTTGATATCGTCTAACATGAAAGAAAGCATGGCACTTACACTGCCTTTTCTTTGGTTGATATACTCAAGTAATATCTGGAGAACAAAATTAGGGTCTTTATGTGCCTCCTTGCGAGAACCATATCCCTCGCAAATCTCCTCCAGAAGCCGACGATTTGTTCTCGATAACTCCACAACTCTACGGGGTTTCTTTGCTTGCGGCATGGCGCATCTCTCCTTCCCGTGTCCGGGCTTATACTATGCGTTTTGTCGGTCTAAGAACATTGATGTCAATGTGAAATATGCTTGTTACCCATATCTCATCTTCAAGCGACGTGTGCCTTTTTTGGTGAAGCTCTACGATTTTTTGCCAAAACAGACGCACAAGATACCCAAATATAAATAGTCCACAATCATCAATCCATTTTGCAATTCGGCGGGCTATCCGTATAAACGCATCATCTGCGTATGCTCTCTTTTCGGAAGACCACGAGCTATGACGCTCTACGAACAACCGGCGTTCTTCCACATTCCAGTGGCGGTAATCATCTGCCTGTCCATACTGGGAAAGAACCCAATAAAGAATGGCGCGATAGACATCCGGGTATCCGGCACAGAGGGCATGGTTTTCCATCCGTGAGTTTTCAAACTTGAACATAAGCTTGATTATCTGCGTGGTTTCTTCGTCAATGGTTTTGCCGTCTTTTTTAAGGAACACGCCTTTTACCTCGTCTAGAGACCAGCCAAAGAACACTTGGCTCCACATATCCATACGCGCTTCTGCGGCTCTATGCTCGCTTCGATATGCTCTCGTGTCTCCATACCGATTCGGGTCAAACCAATGAGGATAGGCGGCAAGTTCGCGTTTGATATTTACAGCGTTCTTCCGAAGATATGTGCGTACCACATCAATTCTTAATCCTTCTTCAAGAGCAGTGTATATGGTACCTTGCGTGGCAATACGCAGAGGGAAGTAAATATCGGCGAGAATACTACGTCTGCCCGAGGTAAAAAAGTACGAGATGTCCTGCATTATGTCTCCTCTCCTTATTAAACAACAGAATCACGTAACACATATCACGTCGTAGAATAACTGTCAATAAGCTCACATTTCCCCGGTCCAGTCCTGAAATTTACTCACCACGCTCACAAAGTTCTTCCAAGTTTGTCACAACCATCTGAACCGATTTATAGGGACCAGTTGGTAAAGAGTGAACATACTTGTATCTCTTATACGCTGGTTTCCATAATGTTCTTAATAACTCGTTCAAATTCAGTACGAGGGTATTGGGGGTATTGGGGTCAGTCCCCATACTTCTATATCCTTAAAAATTTGGGTCACTCCCAGAATGATATTACCTGCCCGCAATGCATTCGCATAGCGAAGGCAGGCGGGTACCACCCTCTGCGACAAGGAGCTAATGGAGACGTGGCTGGAGCGGCTGGCTTATATTTTAAACGTAGAAAAAGTCTGATTGTTTGGCGCCCCTTGTAAACATAGGTGTTTTCTACAGAGCACTCCTGACCCCGTTATCCCGTTATTGACCCGTTATTCCTCAAAATAAAAGGCTCACCGTTCTGTTTGTATCAGGTGAGCCGGGTATCCAAACAAGGTGTGACTACAACATTACAAAAGACAATCATCTCTGATCTGTAGCACTTTGTTGTAATGCCAGAATTCCTCTAGTGATCTTTTGTGCCGATTCCACCAGAGTATTTCTGGTTGAGGAACTTCGATAAACTCGGGGAAAACGAACGGAATATGAATTGAACTCAAGGCCACCCCAACAACATCCTGGCTGTCCGCACGAATTCTGATGAGCCTCTCTCCCTTAAACTTGAAGCCGTACTTTTGCATGATACATCGTACAGCCATGTCCTCGTAATGAGAGGCTTTCGCTCTCTGTACAGAGTAATCTGTGCCAGAACTTATATCTGAAATATCTTCTGTCCAGACATCTGAAGCCATCTTGAAGAGATTAATCCAGAGATAACGCGTATGCGGATTTAAAAAATGTAGCTCGTATGAAATCTCATAGAGCATCACGGCTTCCTTAAAATCCATAATGCGTGGTCCCAAGATGTGTCTAATCCTCCAATTCCCAGAGCCATACTTCTCATCATAGGATCGTATTCTCACGTCCCTATCTTCGCCAAACCATCCAGGTCTTTCCACAATTTTCCATTTCGGTTTATGTTGATCCATGGCAATCTCCTTTCTGCGCTTAAACATACAGCTTTCTATATTTTTGTCAAGCGCGAATGTATCCCCACAGATTAGGAAAAGATTTTTTCAAAGAAATGATAATGGAATTTCTGTGTATTGTCAACTATGTGTATCTGACCTTATGCAGTTCATGTAGTAAAAATGCCTAAAAACCGTTATTTTACAACACTTTTTTGTTATTCCTATGAATCAGAATTATTATGGGAATTGTCTAGACAAACAAGAAGGATGTAATCCTGCTACTCAACGTGTTGGAACTAAAAAATCATGTCTTGTGCTTTCCCTTAATAATAATTTGCTTTGTGGGGGTAAGTTCATGTCGTGAGAAATTAATTCCAAATTGTTTGAGCCACATATAATATTGGTGCGCGGGATCGTTTGTGATACCCATTGCTTCTATCATTCTTGGCGCATATCGACGTGGCTTCATCATGTTTGCAAAAAGCATACCCACTATGCCAGCCGTTTTTTCTTCTTCCGTAGCGCCCTTGCGGCGGAGAACTGAAAATTCACGATCATGCTTTGCAAGCGATTCACGCGCAAAATCATACCGAGGATTTAATTTGAGCGCAAGTTCAAGAAAATATCTCCCCTTAAAATCACAAAGCGCAATCATGCTTACTCCCTTGTTTGCAAACAATCTATACACTTCCCGCGTAGTCGTTTTTTGCTGAAACAATTGTGTAAATGCCTGATTAAATAGCGTAAGCGCCTTCTTGAAATTCCCTTTTTGCATCTGTGCTACGCCACGAAAATAAAGTGGGTGCCATTTTGTAGGTTCTATAACATCATGATAGAAACGAGGCGCTTGTTCAAGTTCATGGGAATCTCCAACCGATGCTTGGTTTTCTGTTGCACGTGCTACATTATTCAACGTCGTTGTTGCCTGCATTAATTCATCTACCTCCGACTCTGAAACATCATCACTCGCAAGTCCTATAAGCAAACTCATTGGAGTGAATGTATCATCTTTTGAAACAGTGCGTATCCATCGAGAAACGCGCCCCAAGGAAACAAACGGAAGTATATCACACGCCTTCATCGCTTTTCGTAAACGCGCGGTAGCTTCTGCCACTGTCGCTTGTGGGCTTTCATCAAACCATTCGTGCCCATTATCCTCCGGATCGAAATGATTTACCGTATCACGAGTATGCCACATGTGATATATTTCTTTCGGTGTGAGTGCGTTTCTAAAACGAGTAAGCGTCTTTCGCGCTTCGTCGCTAAACTCGGTATCGGTCGGTTCAATCATGCCGCTTACAAATTCATACCTTTGTCCGATTAAACTTATGCGCGCAACAATGACTTCTTTCGGTTTAAGAAACGGGGCTACTTTATATTCCCGGACAGCATATCTTTTTTTCGACATGATGCTTTCTATTTCCACTTTTCCAGGCACTGACGATATGATTATAAAAAAGCCGTATTCATTCCAGCGCAACAAATCAGCACATTCCGTCATGTCGGAAAAACGTATGTTCATAGGATTTTTCTCACACCATTCTTGAAGCGGCGTTTTTCCGTCTGAAAGTTTAAAATCGAAAACGAACCATTCGTGAAAATGACGATGCGCGGGCGAATCGACATTAGCAAATTCGGGTATGCCAATAAGCAGTTCCTCCACTGAATGAATTCCAAAAAACTGACAAAGAGCACGCTCTATATCCGCCTTATACGCGCTACTATTAAAAAAGTACGATATAATGTCACTGATTGTTCCCGTACGCATACCTGTGATACTATCGCGATTTTTGCTATTCGTCCATGAAACACACTGAAAACGAAAAGCCCTTTGATATGAGGGATTTTTCGGGAGATGGGGATGTTATAATAAGCCCTACTATGGGTCCACAGCAGGAAGTTGTTATAACCATCCTGCAAGATCAAGATTTCATGAAATCGCTGTATAATCAACTGCTTTTCATGCAAGCGTTGCAGAAAGGTATTGGGTATTGGGGTCAGTCCCCAATTTTTTTGTGCACCCATACGGGCACAAGCCAAAAAGATACTCGCTTCACTCCTTATTTTTGGGTGGCCGAAGGGGCTTGAACCCTCAACCGCTCGGACCACAACCGAGTGCTCTACCAATTGAGCTACGGCCACCATTTACGTTTCAACACTATGATTGTGAACTATGTGATGACAGTTATACCATAACCACAGCAAATTGGAAATTGCATTATGCGCATGTGCTATATTATAAATATATTGTCAAGACTGTTTCAGAATAACTTTTTGGTCTACTATATATAGATATACCAATGGACTTCATAAACTCCATACAAAACATCCAACAAAAACCTCGGCATGTTCGCCAGAGAATTCTATTTATTTCCGTAGCTATTTGTATGGTAGTTATTATCATATCTTGGTTGATGGTCACGAGCCGGCGCATAAGCGGAACAATGACAAACATCCCATATGAAGAAATAGTAACATCCGCAGGAGCTTCTCCGCTTGAGATTCTTAAAACAACCTTCGCTGAAACCATAGAAAGCATCAAAGCGCATGCCAAAAAATAACAAACACAACAAAGACCAGCCCGCAAGCACCCTGCCTCCCGATGAATCACAGGCGGGAGTGTCTTTAGTTTCGGCAGGGGAAAATGACCGTGAAATAACGCAGGAAATGAAAGAGTCGTACCTTGATTACGCAATGTCGGTAATTGTGGCGCGCGCACTTCCCGACACGCGTGACGGCTTAAAACCTGTGCATCGCCGCGTGCTCTACGTTATGCATGAGCTGGGACTTACCCATTCGGCAAAATTAAAAAAATCGGCAAATGTGGTAGGCGCGGTACTTGGAGGGTACCATCCGCATGGCGACAATGCCGTGTACGACTCGCTCGTGCGTATGGCGCAAGATTTTTCCTTGCGTTATCCGTTGGTAGAAGGTCAGGGGAATTGGGGCAGTATTGACGGCGACAGCGCGGCCGCTATGCGATATTGTGTTACAGGCGATACGCTCATTCCAACTAATAAAGGACTCGTGCCAATTAAAAGTATTGCGCAAGGTGAATCAAAAGATCAGCATATAAATATCCGGGTATTGTCAAAAGATCGCAAAACTCACAAGGCAATAAAATGGTTTGATAGCGGCAATCACCCCACAATCTCCATAACCAGCACCCATGGTTTTTCGCTCACAGGTTCCCATAACCACCCCGTGCTTACCTGGAGGATAAACCCTGCTACAAACTGGCCTGAATTCCACTGGAAATTACTAAACAGGGTTACCATCGGAGATGTTGTGGTAATTGATAGAACCCCCAGCTTTTTGTGGCCCACAAAACCGATTTCCCTAAAGAAGTTTCACCCTGTTACTCCACCTAATTCTCGGCGGGAGTTAAAAATTTTACCGAAAACACTTACGGAAGATCTTGCGTTTATTCTTGGCGCCATTGTTTCTGAAGGAACAGTTCAAAAAAATGAGATAGAATTCTGCAACAGTGATGAAGAATTTTTACGGGAATTTGAAATGCGTTGGAAACGAACATTCCCTGACTGCCGGCTTCATCATTTCACAAGAAACGCAAGTTCCTATGGAAAAAAATCTTATCAGACATATGAAATTCACTCTAGACATATAGTAGAATTTTTAAGAAATATAGGCCTTGCGCCCGTTACCGCAAAATTCAAAACAATACCTTTCACCCTATTGCAGTCTCCCAAAAAAGTTGCCGCCGCGTTTTTGCGCGGATATTTTGAAGGTGCTGGAAGTATCAGCTCTAGTGGGAAAAAATTTACCGAATTAAGCGCCATTTCCACAAGCGAAAAGCTCATTCAGCAAATGCATGTGCTCTTTTTGCGCTTTGGCATAACCGGCACCAAACGGTTTGATGCGTATCGAAATACACACAAACTTTACATCCGCGGGCTAGAAAACTATCTTTTATTTCAAAAAGAAATAAACTTTGTTTCTACAAGAAAAAAAACCGCCCTGGAAACATCTATCGCAAAATATAAAAAACAATATTCAACCACTGATTTTGTGCCATTTTTGAGCGACCTTATTCGTGGAAACATGGACAGCAAAGCTTCCTGGCCCTCAAAAGAATTTGCATCAAAACAAAATTTTGACCGCTATCCCAATCTAAAAACCCGTGGAACCCAGGTTTTAGAAGCGGTAACACCACTTTGTAAAACAGACATCCAGCTCCTCATTTCTCAATTACTTACCACAAACTACTTGTTTGATACCGTTACAAAAATAGAAGATGCAGGTATTCAAAACGTATACTCTCTTAAAGTAGACAGTGAATGTCATTCATTTGTGGGGAATGGGTTCATCAACCACAATACCGAATGCCGCATGGCGCGCCTCGCGGAACTCATGCTGGCCGACATTGAAAAAGAAACCGTGCCATTTGTTCCCAACTATGACGGCTCGCGTTCCGAACCTGTAGTACTCCCCACGCGCGTGCCCCAACTGCTTCTTAACGGCTCTTTAGGCATCGCGGTAGGCATGGCAACAAACATTCCGCCGCATAACCTCGGTGAACTTGCGCTTGCCATACGCCATCTCATCGAAAATCCAAAAGCGACTACAGAAGATTTGATGGAATTCGTAAAAGGTCCCGACTTCCCCACGGGCGGCATTATTTATAATAAAAAAGATATTCACCAAGCTTTCGCCACTGGCAAAGGCGGTATTGTAACGCGCGGAGAAGCGGAAATCATCGAAACCAAACAGGGCAATTTCCAAATTATTATCTCGTCTATTCCATTTCAGGTAAACAAATCCACACTTATAGAAAAAATAGCGGAACTCGTGCATGAGAAACGCATTGAAGGTATAAGAGACATGCGTGATGAATCCGATAAAGACGGCATGCGCATCGCCATAGACATCAAAAATGGAGCATTCCCGCAAAAAATTCTCAATAGTTTGTACAAGCACACAGACCTTGAGCGCACATTCCACGTTAATATGCTTGCGCTTGTGGACGGCTTACAGCCCCAGGTGCTTTCGCTTAAAAACCTGCTGGAAGAATTCATTAAACACCGCGTAATCGTTATTGAACGCCGCACCCGCTACGACCTCAAAAAAGCCGAGGAGCGCGCGCATATTCTGGAGGGCCTCAAAATAGCGCTCGACCACATCGATGAGGTTATAAAAACAATCAGAGCGTCAGTTGATAAAGAAACGGCACACAAAAATCTTATAGCAAAATTCCGGCTTACCACGATTCAAGCAACCGCCATTTTGGAGATGCGCCTTGCGACCCTTGCGGGGCTTGAACGTAAAAAATTGGAAGACGAGCTCAAAGAAAAGAAAGCGCTCATCGCAGAATTGAAAGGCATCTTGGCGAGCCCGCAAAAAATACGCGGCATCATCGTAAAAGAAACTGAAGAAGTTCAAAAACTCTACCCGGAAGGACGCCGGACGCGCGTGGTGGCAGGAGCCGCAAAATCAATTTCAATGGAAGATCTCGTACCGGAAGAAGAATCGGCAGTAATTCTCACCAAAAGCGGTTACATAAAACGGGTGAATCCGGAAGAATATCGCATGCAGAAACGCGGCGGTAAGGGCACTATTGGCATCATGACAAAAGAAGAAGACGTGGTAGACCAGTTTGTAACCGTGAACACCCATGACGAGCTTCTCTTTTTTACTTCCCTGGGCAAAGCTTACCAGATGCGCGCATTTGAACTGCCGGAAGGCAAGCGTATTTCCAAAGGCAAAGCAATCGCAAACTTTCTCCCGCTTGTCCCCACCGAACAAGTAACATCAATTCTCCCTGTTCCTAAAAATCCGCCAGCTGGCGGAAAAGAAGGAGAATTATTCCTCACTATGATAACGGAGCAGGGCGTCATCAAAAAAACAGACGCGCGGCAATTTACTGATGTTCGCAGATCGGGAATCATCGCCATAAAACTGCAAAAAAACGACCATCTGGGATGGGTGCATCTCGTCGGCAAAGGAAAAGAAATTATCATTGCCACGCGGCGCGGGTTGTCCGTTCGATTCAAGGAACAGGATGTACGCCCGATGGGGCGCGCGTCTTCGGGGGTACGCGCCATACGCCTCAAGACAAACGATACTGTTGTGGGTGCGGATATCATTTCCAAAGAATCAGCCGGCGAGGAGTTATTGGTAATCGCGGAAATGGGTTACGGTAAAAAAACAAACATAAAAGAATACAAACTCCAGCGCCGCGGAGGCGGAGGGGTAAAAACCATGAACGTAACACCAAAAACAGGTTCTATTGTCTCAAGCCGCATTATTCTTCCCGACGAAGAAGATTTGATCGTGGTCTCCACCAAGGGGCAAGTCATTCGCACGCCTTTGAAAGATATTCCATCTTTAGGCCGCTCCACGCAAGGTGTACGCATTATGCGCCTTGAAGCCGGAGACAAAATCGCGTCTGTAACGACACTCTAATACTTCATGTTTAAGACGGCTTTTGTCGCGTGAAATAAAAAATAGAATACCCCATCTGCTCATTAGCAAGATGGGGCTTGTAATTCGTACACACCGCGCCGTAAATCTTCATTACGCGAAAACGAGCGGTGAGCCGACGTATGCAACGAGACTCGGCACAAGAACTTGGCCAGTCGCTGAAGTAGATCACGTTGTAACGCCGTAGTCACTCTGCTCATTGCCTTCTCCCCTAGTAGCTTAGGAACTGCTCAACATCGTACCCCTCCTCTTTCAGCCAACAACGGAATGTGACATACTGCTCCGGCAAAAAGTTTTTAGTATCCGACAGATGCCTATGCCATATAACTCCTCCTGCCTTCCCACTCGCGAGTTCATCGCGAAAGGCATAGAGATTAAGTAAGACTCCACACGGGCCATCAGTGCCTCGTCCATGACGAAATGCTAGAACAATCAGCTTGAACACCTCGGCGGCATTTGCCAGAACACACATCTCGCCAAATTCAGCGTCGAGCACAAATTTGGCACGATCATCACCCCGAGAAATGGTAATACCTTGTTCTTTCACCGCTTGCCGAAGCTTCTGCCATTGTTCGTAAGGTGGTTCTCTTTCTAAACCCATGGAAGGAAATACAGTATGACATGCTGTGCGTAGCGCCGCAACCCTTCTATTGAGACGTCCCATCTCAACGAGGTAAACATCCGCCTGCTTACCCATGTTTTGGTACGCTCGCAACAGCCTGACTTCCTGCCACGTAACCTTCATCACCTCAAGGGTTTTTGCCACCATCTGCTCATAATAAGATAGTGGCGTGTCGTCGAATGGTGTGTTGTCCATCTCCCGTAAGCCCGGTATCTTCCGCGCAACGTGGATGATTTTTTCAACCGATCTATTATCGTGCCCTCTTTCAAGACCACGCATCACATTAACTTCGGTGATGATATTGATGAGGTCATTACCAGTAAACCCTCGGAGATAGAGATGTTCGATTTGGTCGGCTTGGTAATACTCCGACCTATCTAAACCATACCCGGCGGTTTGATGACGGACGTTGTACCACAGGTGGCGACGTCCTTCCACTGAAGCAGCATAATCCTGTGTTCGGATAAACAACTCTGCTGTTTCCGGGAAATAACTCAACACGGTAGTCAATATTCCCGGTTCTGTTGCGCCGACTGATTCATGACAACGCCGTTCAAGGTCGTATCGCGCTTGCTCATCCATATTCGCCTCCTTTACCATTTGTTGTTGGTCGTAATGTTTGCAACTACTCCATCAATTCCGAAGGAACCCATCCCTTGAGACTCATCAAAAAATTAAAGAGAGCCCTGTATGCTTGCGTGTGCTTATCGAAAATGTGATTGCAATGTATAAAAGTCGCTTCTGGTAACTGTGAGACAATAGAGTCGAACGCCTCATACATTGCCTGCAAATGCGATTGCGCATCGCCTACTGTTTTGGGGTTTCGATAAAGGAATGATATGCGCTAAATGTGACAAAGACCAAAAGTTAAGTAACTACTATCATAGATTCGTGATATTGTCAAATTTAGGAGTTATCATATATGCTGATAAAGAGGGTGGAATCTATATAATACCGGCATCTGAAGAAGTACGTAAACAAATGCAAGATACAGAATCAGGCATGGAAAAAGATGAAACAGTGAGTGTACCATCTATGAATGTAATGGATGTATGGGGATCTGAAGAGAGAAGAAAAAAAATGCCAAGTTTCCATACATGGCAGAACTTAGTGGAAAAAAGTCAACAAGAGGAGCGGGCTGCTACTGAGAGAGCGGCGGCGCGTGAAGTTTTTGGTAGTCAAAATAATACCTAATAAAAGTGATACTTCAAGGGAGCTAACGGCTGATGATTTTGTCAGCTGTTTTTTCTATAAAAACACACTCCTTACAAACGTTACACTTTGCGTTATCCTTTTTATGTTTGATAGAATATACACATGCCTTTTTTGCACCCTTCCATTGTAACTCAATATCTGGAAATACTTCCGGGAATGCGCATAGCCGATTTTGGGTGTGGATCAGGGCATTGGGCAATCATCCTTGCGCGCGCTGTGGGATCTTCCGGTACTGTATTTGCCATAGATGTACAGGAATCCGCGCTGGAAGCAACCCGTGCACAGGCACGCCTCGCGCATATCACAAACGTCGAGACTATCCGTGGAAATGTGGAGGTGCCGGGCGCAACTATGCTGAAAGATAGAACAGTGGATGCTGTTATGATTTCAAATATGTTATTTCAGGCGGATGAAAAAGAGAAGGTTGCGGGAGAAGCCGCCCGCATCATAAAGCCTGGCGGCCGGTTATTTCTTATAGATTGGGACCCCGCGACAGAACAAACAACTCCATCGTTGGGACCGCCTCTCGCACAACGTATGACACGACAAGATGCCGAACAACTTTTTACTTCAAAAGGGTTTCACTTTGAAAAGGAATTTAACGCCGGTTCACATCATTACGGGCTTATATTTCGGATATAATGCAGAGCATGACAAAACTGCAGGTAGGAATTTACATAGGAGTGATACTCATCACGCTTGTAGTAGTTTTTATTTTCTTAGGCGTCATCCCCGGACTTCGTAATCAAACATCCACAAGTGATATTATTATATGGGGCGCGTATCCGGAAGACATGTTTAAAACGGCTTTTGCCGCGTGGCGCAAAGAACATTCCACCATATCGCTTACGTACGAAGAAAAAAATCCGAATGGGTACCGTGCTCAAATTCTTGAAGCTCTAGCGGTCGGTAACGCCCCAGATATCATTCTCTTGCCGGATTCTCTTCTTCACACCATGCAAAACAAACTCTCCCCCGTACCTGTAATCTCCATGACCGAGCGGGAATACAAAGAAACATTCGCGAGTATCACTGATATATTTTTACAAAACAAACAAATATACGGCATTCCTTTTGCTATTGACCCGTTGGTGCTCTATTGGAACCGTGATTTCTTTGCAAGCGAAACCATAGCTCTGCCACCTTCTACATGGGATGAATTCCTCACGGACGCACGCAGACTCACCAAACGCACGGAAACAGGAAACATCATCCGTTCCGGCGCGGCGATGGGTCTTACCACCAATATCCCGGATGCCGTTGATATTGTCAGTCTCCTTACATTACAAGGCGGCATAAGCATCATAGACCCCGCGACACATGCTGTTACCATTAGCAAAACCCAGACCACAAATAAAATTACTACATCACCCACCGAAACAGCGCTACGATACTACACGGACTTCTCTCGTCGCGAAAAAACATCTTACACATGGAGTCATACGTTTCCAAAACCTGATGAGGCGTTTGTGCGCGAGGATCTTGCCATGTTTATAGGACGCGCAAGTGCTTTCGCTTCGCTATCCAAACGTTCACCTCATATAAACATAGGCATCTCGCCCATTCCCCAATACAGTCAGGCACCCGTAAAAATAGGCTATGGCCACGTACTGGCATTTACCGTTCCTCTACAATCGTCCAACCAAGCAACCGCGTGGCAAGTAGCCGTATTTCTAGCACAAAACGCGCCGGCCTTAACCATTGCGAATGATATGGGGCTTGCACCCGCGCGGCGCGATGTGTTGGGAGCGGGACACAGTTTTCCACCTTATTCCGTATTTTACGAAGAAGCCCTCCGCGCGCGTACATGGTACGACCCCGATCCCGCCCGTTCCTTTCCTATTCTTGCTAACATGATCGAGTCAGTCGCGGCAGGCCGCGATACGCATGCAACTGTGGCAGAAGCAAGCACGCGACTCGATGATTTATTGAAGTAACCCATATATGAGATACGCCATTGTCATAGTGTTACTCTTCGCAATTTTCGTACCCTTCGCGCCATTTGCCAACGCAGGCATCGTTCCTTGTGGTACTGAAAAAGGTCCAGACGGAGTCGTCAGCAACCCCTGCAACCTCTGTCATCTCTATACGGGCGCTAAAAATATTGTTGATTTCCTGCTCTTTGACTTCATTCTACCTCTTGCTATTGTCGCGTTTCTTATCGGCGGTATTTTTATGCTTGCATCTTCGGGAAACCCGCAAATGTTGCAGACAGGCAAAACTGCCATAACAAACGCCACAATAGGCATTTTTATCGCGTTTGGCGCCTGGCTTATTATCGCAACCGTTCTCAATACGCTTGGCTATAGAGGGTTTACCGCCGCGTGGAACGAGCCCCCCATATGTAAACCACCTCTAGTGGCACAACCACCGCCTCCACCAGTACCTATTGCTAAAAAGTTTTGTTATAAGCCATCACCAAGTGCGGGTGTACCGGAAAGCTGTCAAGATTTGGGAACTCAAGAAGCATGCGAAACAGGACCCCCAGGCTGTCTAGACGGCACATGTCGGACTTCTTGTCCGAGTACACCGCCACCGCCTCTACCACCAAGTGGCACACTTGCGCATGAGGAAGCAAAACAGAAGTTGGCAGATGCTGGCATTACCACCTCATCAACAGGTGACTGTTCAGACAAAAACAATTCACACTGCACATCTCTTGATGGAGTACGACAATCAACCATTGATGGAATTATTGCTTTCAAGCAAGAATGCGGCGGCGGTCAATGTACCGTAAACATATCAGGAGGAACAGAGCGCGGTCATTCCACCACGGGTGCCTGCACACATGGCAATGGTTGCAAAATTGATATATCGTTAAATACAAAATTGAATAATTATGTCCAGAACAGCTATGAACCCATTGGAAAATGCTTTCCCGCGGCATCCGTATGTTACAGATCCCCCAGTGGTCAAATTTGGGCTAGGGAACACAACCCACCCCACTGGGATGTGGCATTTAGATAATTTTTTGCTACTATTGCATCATGTACAATCTTTCTATTATTCATCACTATACAAGATTCATAAAAGCATCGGGAGGCACGACCTTTTCTCTTTTCCTTAGCCTAGTGGCTAACCTCTCCTTCATCAACACGGTTGCCGCGGCATGCGACCCCGCTACAGAAATCTGTAATCCCATTCAAGCAAACACCTTTCTCGAACTTGTCGAAGCAATCGCAAGCGCCGTTACGGCAATCGGCATCCCGCTCGTTGCTATTTTTCTAGTTTGGTCAGGGTTTTTGTTCGTTACCGCGCGGGGCAACGAGGAACAATTAAAAAAAGCGAAAACAACTTTTTCATGGACACTCATAGGGGGTGCCGTACTCATAGGAGCGCGCGTGCTCGCAATTGCCATAGTTAACTTTGCGAAAGGATTGGGTTAAAATATGTCTATCTCCATATAGGCAATGGAGTAACACAGCGCTTTATGAATGATGTAAACCCCGCACAACTTTTTGTCTCATTTACAGCCAGTGTAACGGGTTTTTTTGCAAATACGCTTTTCCCTTTCTTGGCACTGCTTTCCGTAATTGTTTTTCTCTGGGGTATCGTTACTTCAATCACCGCCAAAACGGATGATCAACGTACGGAGGGCAAACGATTCATGGCATACGGATTTATAGGGTTTATGATATTTACCGTTCTTTGGGGGTTGTTTTATTTCTCGCTTGCGCCGGAAATTGTTCCTACTAACCCGGCTATCCTTCAAAAAAATTGATGCGTGAGTTTTTTATAAAATCGGCGCATGCCGCCATTCCGGCAAGTCCCACGCTTGGCGACATCATTAAAGTAACGTGGAACGATGCAATCCGCCCCACAATTGTTTTTTTGTTTCTACTCGCTACCGTCATTTTTATCTGGGGACTTATTGAATTTATATCAAACGCGGAGAGTGAAGATGGTAGAACCCGTGGCAAACGAAACATCGTATATGGTATTATGGGCATGAGCATCATGCTTGCAACCGGAGCAATCATGATGATTCTTCAAAATTTCTTTACATCTATACACCCGTAAACCATATGAGCCCGTTTACCATTGAGAATGTTATTGTAGTTCTGACCGCAAGCATGAATCGTATTATAGTTTTTTTAGTGCTTGTTGCCACGGTGGTTTTTCTTTGGGGTATCGTAAGCTATATCTCCGCCGGCGGAGATGAGACTAAAACAGAAAGCGCGCGGCACCTTATTGTATATGGCATTCTTGGTTTTGTTGTTATGATAGCTATGTGGGGGTTTGTTGCCATAATTATTGACTTTATATTCAACACACAAACTATCCCCAGCATTCCAAGCGGGAGTATTGTAAACCCTATATGACCCGTGGTACCGTATCCTTGTATTTGCTTGTTTTACATCAGTAAAGGTCCAATACATTATTCCATTCAATCTATTATTAATTAACACGTATACAATGAATATCACACCTACACGAACACTTGCAGTCTCCAGTGTTGCTACCGCTCTTGCGCCGCTTGCAGCCTCAGCAGCAGCGGGAGCGTTTGATGATGTCATCGGAACCGTTTCAAGCGGATTAAACACCATTATCATCTTTTTGTTCCTCGTTGCCACGGTTATTTTCTTGTTTGGAGTCGTAAGATACATCTCTGCCGCCGGAGATGAAGAAAAAACAAAAGAAGCCCGCCAGATGATCATTTGGGGCATCATATTTCTTGCGGTAATGGTAGCTGTATGGGGGTTTGTGAACATCGTGCTTGACTTTATTTTTGGCTCCGAGACTCCGTTTGTAATTCCTGGCGCAGGGAATGTTCCCTCACAACCGTAATCTTCTTTCTTAAAAAAACACTATGAAATATCTTCGGATCATATCTCTAATTATCACCTTTCTTGCGCCATTTATGGCATCAGCAGCAGCAGCGGGAGCGTTTGATGATGTAATTGACCTTCTTACCATTGGTCTCAACACTATTATCGTCTTTCTATTCCTCGTTGCCACAGTCATTTTCTTGTTTGGAGTCGTAAGATACATCTCTGCCGGCGGGGAAGAAGATAAACAAGCAGAAGCGCGCAATATGATCATGTGGGGCATCATATTTCTTGCGGTAATGGTAGCTGTATGGGGGTTTGTGAACATCGTGCTTGACTTTGTTTTTGGCTCTGAAGATCCGTTTGATATCCGGGATTCTTTGGGGGTTCCGCAACAGTAGGAAGATGAAACAAACTAAAAACCTGCTAAACCGCAGGTTTTTAGTTTGTTTCTGATTGCACACATGATAGTATAAAACCATGCTACAAAAGACATGTATTGTGCTCATCAGCGTTCTCATGCCCTTGTTTGCCTATGCCGCCTCAGAAGACATAACGATTACCGCCATTTTTAACCGACTTTCACAAGTGCTTGGATTAGTTATTCCTTTATTGGTGCTCCTCGCTACCGTTGTTTTTATGTGGGGCATTCTGAAATACATTACCGCGGGCGGTGATGAAAAAAAACTTGAGGAAGCAAAGAGCGTGATCGTCTGGGGTATTATCGCGCTTGCGGTTATGCTCACGGCATGGGGCTTTGTAAAAATTGTAATAGATGCCATATTTGGCACCCAAACCCTTCCCCCGCTCCCCGGCCCGGATCTTGCACCATTTTTGTAACATGTAAAAAGGGTTGACAAAAAGACGAACTATGATAGGATAGAGCCGGAACTCTTGATAAAAACTGTCCGCAGAAGAGCAAAAACGCTCAAGGAGGTAACAGGATGGAAAGTAACGGGGAAAGCATGAACCCAAAAAAATATAATAGGATTGCTAATGGTTGCCTTGTGATAGCAATACTATCCGCCTTATCCTTTGAAAGCCTTGGCTGGTGGGCAGGTAGTGTTGGCATTCTTGCGGCAATCACAGCCACTTGGCTGTACTTCCATAATCTTCATCAGACCGACGAACAAAATCTGAAATTATAATCACGTGACAGCTCTTAACCCACCCCTCCCACGAAGTTCATGGAACTTGCGGGAGGATTTTTTTTCATAATAATCTTTTTCTCTTAAACGCAATTCCTGAAGCAGTTTTAAGATATTTCTCAAACTCTTGGGCTTTTTCTTTGTTTGAAAAGCCACAATACCAAACAATTTTCCATGGTTTATATTTACTGGTGTGATTATTTGCTCCACTATTATGTGAATCTAGTCGTCTTTGTAAATCAGTAGAAAAACCAGTGTAAACCTGCTTCGAATCTATTGTACTGCGTAATATATAGACGTAGTGTATAAGGTTTCCGTTCTTCTTCACTAAAGTTACGAAGGACCATTCTTCTTATTTTATAACACATACAGTAACTACAAAGCGTCCACTCTGTTTAATAGGGCATAGCCATTCGAAGCTTTAGCGAAGAATGGAGCGGGTAAGGGGAGTCGGACCCCTCTCTCGTCCTTGGCAAGGACGCATAATACCGATATACGATACCCGCGAATTGATTATGTTCTTGTGATACAATAAGATTATAGCAATTTTTCAGTGTGTCGCAAACACTCATGCCGAGGTGGCGAAATGGAAGCCGCGCCAGCCTTAGGAGCTGGTGGGAGTAATCCCGTGGGAGTTCAACTCTCCCCCTCGGCACCATGTAGGAAAAGTCAAAGAGTTTTGGTTCGCCTCGCTTCGCTCGGCGACCAAATCGTACGGAATTTTCGAAGCAAAAGGAAAGGCTCGCGTTGATGTAATCACAGCGAGCCTTATTGGACTGTTGGAGGAGGCTATCGTAGTTCCAAAATCTAACACCACGATAGTAGTGCACGTGTCGGCAAAGAAAGACCTTTGAGACAAACTACGTGCTTAGAAGAAAACTTTTTTGTTGAGTGGGGAGCGACAACAGACTGGCTCTCTTGGTTTAGTGTCATTCAATGGTTTCGGACACAATGAGTTCAAGTTGAACTATAAGACACGGCCATCCAAATCAAAATCAATCACAGATTTTGCCCGTAGTAACGCGTCTTTGAATTTCAGCGTAAATAGAAATAGCGGTCGGCTCAAGTCGTGTTTGCGGAGGAAGAGAATTTACGGTGCTTAACAAGCGCTTTTTAGTTTCCGCAAACGTACCGGCAGGAAAATCTTCCGCGATAATCCATTTAGACCCAAGACGATCAATCACAAGCTCGCAATCAATTTGGTTGGTATGACAATAAAACGCGCGAAGATCAACATGATCACGCATGGCGTTGCGCGCGTTTATAAGCTCCATGCGAGCATAATTGTATTTTCCAGCTTCGCAATACGCTTGCGTTTTAGGAATTCTAAACACGCACATTTTTCTTAATTTTTCAGGACTTCGTTGGCACGCCCCTTCCGCAATACACAATCCTTCATCTTGATCATCCGCAAGTTGTGAATGCAGAGCGCAAGAAGCCGCAAGTAGCTCATCCAGCGTAACTGGTCCACTAACACCCGTGTTTGCCAAAGCAAAAGACTGCGTGGAAGTAGCGCCTAACCCAAGCGAGGCATACTGATGGCGTATCTCCGCTTTTTCTTGACCAATCCATACGGTAAAAAAACCCGTAACAAAAACAATAACAAGCATTGCGGTATTAAAAGAAATCTTTGACAAAAAAATATTTTCTTCTTCGTATTTTTTCATATTAATAGTTATTTTTTATATATCCTCTTTTCGACTTCCATTTTATTATGCACCAAAATCAAAAAGTGCGAAACCATGTTATACACAGGGACACGCCTACCATCGAACAAGTTACAATAGTGCAGTATTCTTGAACTAGTTCGAACGCATTTCGCCCCGCCGTGGCGAGGAAAGCCCCCCGCGAAAATTCGGAAAGGCGGCGCCTGCCCGCCGAAGCCTCAGCGCAGGCAGGAAGCCGCACCGACCCGCTTCGCCATAGCGCCAGCGAGGCGAGTGACAATTTCCCGCCTTCGTTAAAACTTCGGCGGACGGGCAAGTTTTTCTTTGGCGGAATTAGGATTTACTGAAATTCTAACGAATTTCAGTCTTGGCGGCAAATTCTTTGAAAATTAAACCTGCTAATACCAAGACAACTTAAGGTTGCGTAAATCCAAAGGTCTTATAGAAAGAGTTGAAGATGTTAAACTTGTCTGACCAAGAATTATAAATGTGGTATATCTTTCCTTCACGCTCGATAATAACAGCTAGCCAACGTCGTCCGGACAGCTCGGGAATGGGAAAGGTTACAATAACTTCAGTCGCATTAATGCCGTTTATGTTTATAGGTTGAACTTCAACTTTCTTATCAGCAAAGAACTTTTCCAATTTGAACTCTTCGCCCATACGATTAATTATGTCGTCTCTTTTAGTCCATGCCGCATTATAGACAGCTACATTATAGGTTTCATAAGTTTTATGTTCTTTAATCTGTGGATTTTGTTCCCCAAAACTCATCAAGTCGCTATCATCTCCTTCCCCTGGTGCTATAGCCGACGAAAATACTCGCCAATCAAGGGGATATTTGACGGAATAGTGATAATTGGAGTTAATGTATATTTTCCAGCTTGTAGTTTCGTTTGTTGACGTTGGAGTAGGCGCTTGCGGCGTGGGAGTTTGAGTTGCGGCTGGAGGCGGAGTTGTTGTTTGTTTGGTAGTCGATTCTTGTTTCCCTGTCAGAATAAAATACCCCACGGCGCCAGCAAGAACGAAGATGATTAAAATTAAAACCATATTCGCCAATCCTTTTTTGTTCATATATTCAGTTAGTTAATAATTTGGTTAGAAAAGGGACTAACTTTTCTAACTTATTGTATCAAAGGAGGTTTAAATAAACTTTTTAGTTGCTAATCTCTTCTACCTGAAAGTATCGCGCAAATCATTTTGTACCTCCGATCGCGTCGTAATCCCCGATGTACCGCAAGACGGTTTTTAATCTGTGAGAACATGCCATCTAAGGTGTTTGTGGTATTGGGAATATTGTACTGAGGGTATCGTTGATAGGTGAACAAGCGGGAAAGATTTACCTTTAATGATCTATAGGCAGCTCGCACGCGGCGGTGGGTATACTCCCAGCCGCGTTTTTTGTATGGGGTAAAACTCTTTTCGTTAAGAAACGCTTTATGTCGTTCATACCATGCCAAAAGATTCGCGCGAAACTGTTCCTCTGTTGCGTCTTTCAAGGTAAGCGTCAACGCTCGTAATTCCTGCGCCGCCTCAGTCTGTGGGTGCCTCGTAAGATACTTCGTAATCGTCTTTACTTGATGGAACTGACAATATTGTACGGATATGCCACAGCGCTCAAAAACCTGTGCTACGCCTCGTTTTCCATCAATGACAACGCTGGTGATAGTCCAACCGTCTTTGAGTAATTTCTTAAGCCCTTCCTCGTATACCCACGGCGTTTCTTGAAATGATTCTTTCCACCACAGATTCTTTTTGAGCGTGGGAGAACGGAACACCATTACCCCATAGCTTCTGCCCCAGAAGGTCATGTCACAGGCAATGGGTGTTTGTTGTGGCTTGCATATATCAACCGATTGCTCCGCTTCCTCAATTTGCTTGCGTATCCAGCGTTCGCTTTTGTTATACGCTACGGCAAGTTGGGATGCGGTTTGCCGTCCCCAGACATATGCAGAGAGCAACGACTGTTGTTTTCTTCCACTCCTACGGGCGCTCTGAAATTGGTAACGACATGCGGAACATTTGTAACGTTGAACTCCTCGTCTGACACCATTTCGTTTTACCTTTCTTGAACTGCAATTCGGACAAATATGCCCGTTTTTTTAACGATCATGAATCTTTTGGTTAAAACAGCTTGTAATATATGGCTATCATACCAAAATCAGCCTCCCATTTTTTCTATTAACTCAATCTATTATAATAAAAATCCCCCACACTGTGTAGTATACAGTGTGGGGGTGCCAACGAGAAATCTCCTATTCTTTACGTATCAGGACTGTCGCGGCACCGCTTCTAGTGACACGATTCCGATCGTAATCCACTTTGACCGGCCCAGGATAGACCGTCACCTTGGACTCGACATACACCGGTTCAAGCGAGCCGCTCTCGCCGATGCAAAACACCCACGTTGCGCTGGTATTCTTGCTAGCAAACACTCCGTTCGGTTCGGCCTGCTCGATTGAAGTGAGCGAGCCGCCCTGATACGTGTGTTGTTCGCCCGTTTGGGCTATATTGGTCGCCACGAGCGGATTGGTCAAACTAGTATCATAGGGGAGACCGTATCCCATCGAAGGACAGTCACCTTCCACCAGACCATAATCGGAACGCCACACAGAATGCGTGGCGACCTTTTGGTTTCGCGTCCTATAGAGCTCGATGACCAAATGACGTTCTAGCGACCAGTCAAAAACCGGAACTGGCTGGGACTTCTCGTACTGGTCCTGCTGCTGCATGACGCGCTTGGCGTCACGCGACTCACTGGTTTGTTTTTGCTCACATCCGGCGAGTGCGACAGTGACGATGGTTACGCAAAAAACGACGAGAGTGGTCTTCCTCATTTCAATTGCTCCTTTGCGGCCGCCATCTTAATCCGAATCATAGAGGCTTGCGCCTCCAGATTGAATCGCGTGTTGGTATCCAGTTCAGAATTGGTGAGCTTCCGCTCGATTTCGGTCAGCGTAGCCTGGTAGGTAGCAATTTCCGCCTCTAAGCCAGCCTGCCGCTGGTACGAGTGCTCAAATACCTTACGTTCAACCACCGTCTTACCAAAAAGCCCCAAACTGTTCAGCCCGAAGCCGACGGCAGACAACATGATAACCGCCACCAGAAAGGCTGGAAAAAACTTCCAGAACGTCCAGTGTGCGTCTTTCGCCATCTGACGAGCCTCGTCACGATATTCACTCATAGAATAACCTCCTATTGGTTAGATTGTTTCTACAAAATCTCAAAGAACCACCTAGAATTAGGCCATTTGTAGCATATTCTGTCAAAAAAAGCAAGGTTTTGTACGAGATGAGTACATCGGTAACACATGTGCAGTTTTCTGGTAGAACTCCCAGGGTGTCTCATACCCAAGCGCTTGGTGAGGCCGGACAAATGTGTATTCAACAAGCCACTCAGTTAGACGTTGATTGAACAGTAGCACATCGTCCGTATAATTACCGAGCTGGATGAATTCTTCTTTGAGTGTTCTGTTAAACCTTTCATCCATTGGATTATCTGTGGGTGTATGAACCCGGGACCAGTATTGGGTAAGACGAAGTTTCTCACAGGCAGAAATAAATTCTTTGTGAAATTCAGAGCCGTTGTCGTTTAACGTGTTAAGAACACTGTCATCCAGGAGATACACCATACGTCCAAGGAAATCAGCTGCGTTTCTGGAACTTTTAGTCGTGTACATTCTGGCGAAAGCTATCTTGGATACGGTATCTATGGCGGTGAGGATGTATCGCTTTGTTCCGTTCCAATGGATCACTAGGGTATCCAGGGCAATAAGGTAACCTGGGAACGGTTTTTTTGTAAGCTCTGTGATCCTTTTCTTGCTTTGATTTCTTTTTCGTTTTGCTTGGAGTATTGTATTCTTCTTGGGGTGGTAATACAGATGGTATTTCTGGATCGTATATTGGACCTTCCAGGAAGAGATACTGGAGCCATATATATTCTTGTATAGGCGGGCCATCTTCATCTTGCCCCATCGGATATGCTGTTTGCGAAGAGCAACTATCCTGGATTCTTCTTCGGGAGTAATCGCTCTCCTTCGTTTTTTGATAGGAGCCTTTGATTTGCTTTCAAGAAGCCTGAGATTCTTGCCATCAAATCTGTTTTTCCAGGTATAGAAGACCTTGGGGGCCATAGAAAAATGCCTGCATGTTTGTGAGGCATTTTTGTTTGCTTTGGTTTCATAATATATGAGCCATTCCAGCCTTTGCTTGGCTTCTTTGGAGAGCCCAAGAAGCTCGGCCTGCTTCTTCCAGTTGGCATGCTTGTCAAATGGCGACCTCAAGTAAGCTATGCTTCTAGTATAGTTTTCATAGACCATGTGCTTGATGAGATATAGGCTGGTAATCACCCCTTCATTCTACCCGCAACGGTGGCGCAAGGGTATTACCGATGTATCTCATCTTCTTCATGGCAACAAAAAATCAGCATCTCTGCTGAAGTTATATTAAGAAATCTTTTATGAAAATTTTTCTTTTCTGCTTCTAATGGAATCGGGAATTTCTTTTTGCCCCGAAAAATCCATACGATTTGGTCGCCGAGACCCGCCGAAGGCGTGGCAAGGCATTGACTTTTCCAACGTGGTGCACCCGGTAGGGCTCGAACCTACGACCATCTCCTTAAGAGGGAGCAGCTCTACCAACTGAGCTACGGGTGCTTGCAACATTTTTATACTACATCTTCATAAGTAAAATTCAAGAAAAAGTCCGCTTACTAGTGAAAAGCGGAATCATGCTCGTTAAAACACAATAATGTCATAGTTTCTTGTGAGCCGTGGCTAATCTTATACATACCTCCCTAGGCTATGTAAATTGGAAAAGATATCATATATATTATAGCACATACCGTAGAGACAAGCCCTCGTAGTTCAATGGATAGAACGATCCCGTCCTAAGGGATAGATGTGGGTCCGATTCCTGCCGGGGGCACACTTGATTATAGAACTTCTTTGTTGTAGAAATAATAAATAAAGAAACACTATATGGAAGAACAATCACAGCCTCAAAATAACAATGCGGGAACCCAACAACCCATAAATAAAAAAGAACGGCGGGAATTGCGGCGCGAAGAACAACGATCGGCAACCGCGTCCTTGCACAAAGCCCGCTCGCTTCGTCGCGTGGTGTTATGGATTGTTACAATCGCGGCAATTGGCGGCGCTGTGGCTGTTGCTACGTATTTCGCCCGCAATTCCTCGAGCGATTCGCCAAACGGAAGCGACACGCCTCTTACCGGCGCCCTTTCATCGTCAGACTGGGTTCGCGGAAATGCGGCATCAACAGTAACACTCATAGAATATGGCGACTTCCAGTGCCCCGCGTGCGCGCAATATCACCCAGTAATAAAAGCATTGAAAGATGAATTTGGTGAAAACGTTGCTTTCGGATTCCGCCACTTCCCGCTTTCGCAAAGCCATCCGAACGCACGAGCGGCAGCGCGCGCAACAGAAGCCGCCGGTCTACAGGGAAAGTTTTGGGAAATGCATGACATCTTGTTTGAACGGCAAACAGAATGGGCGCCTAAACCAAACCCCCGAAGCACCTTTGTTTCTTACGCAAACGAGCTTGGTCTCCATATCGATCAATTCCAGACAGACATGGAACGCGATGACCTTGATGACAAAATTACGGCTCATTATCAAACGGGCATCGCATCGGAAGTAAACGCAACGCCTACATTCTTTCTTAATGGCGTAAAATTAGACAATCAAAATTCATATGATAATTTTCGTCGTGTGCTTGCCCAAGCAGTAGAAGCCGCCGCCACAACAACAACAACCACTCATGAAACGAATCCCTGATACGCTTCTTGTTGGATTCTTATTTGTGGCATTCATCGGCTTTATGGATGCCGCATACCTTACCGCGAAGCACTATGTGGGTGAAATACCGCCTTGCTCGTTAGCAAGCGGCTGTGAAACAGTGCTTACCAGCCCGTACGCCACTTTGGGAGGGAATATTCCCATTGCGCTCGTAGGCGCAAGTTATTATCTTGCACTTTTTGTGGGCGGTATTATCTATGCTGATACAAAAAATATTGCGGTTCTCAAAACGACAGCGTATTTCACAACAGCAGGGTTTGTAACTTCAGTCATACTTGTTTCACTTCAAATGTTTGTAATTCACGCGTTGTGTCTTTACTGTATTGCATCCGCCATAACATCCACCGTACTATTTATTCTCGGCGTTGTTATATTGAAAAAACTAAAACAAACCGATAGTATCGGAACCATGCCAATACTCATGCGGTGAAATAAAATGGCAAAACAACTCCCCAAATTATTTCAAACAACTCTTGCGTCCGTCGTGGAACGGCGCATTCATATTGTACGTGGACACAAGGTTATACTTGATAGTGACTTGGCAAATCTTTATGATGTAGAAACGAGAGTATTGGTACAAGCAGTAAAACGCAATAAGGAGCGATTCCCGGAAGATTTTATGATCCAGCTGACTTGGGAAGAAACACTAGCTTTAAGATCACAAAATGTGATCTTAAACAGCTCAGCTTCAAGATAACAAAATGCGGTTTCGAAACGCGGGCATCATACTAAATATCAACCTTATGTTTTCACAGAACAAGGTATTGCCATGCTCTCTTCTGTGCTAAACAGCAAGCGTGCTATTCAAGTTAATGTTGCTATCATGCACACATTTGTAAGACTCCGCGAAATGCTTGGTACACACAAAGATTTAGCGGAAAAAATTCAAGCTCTTGAAAAAAAGTATGACAAACAATTCCGTGTCGTGTTTAAAGTAATCTACAAACTCATGGAAAAAGATACTCTACCTGAAAAACAAAATCAGATAGGGTTTCATAAATAAGAAACAACACGGGCCTATGGTCTAGCGGCATGACGCATCCATGGCATGGATGAAGTCCGAGTTCGACTCTCGGTAGGTCCACCCGATTGAATTTCCCCGCGAAAATGCGTCCGCGCTCCGCGCGGTAAGTGGAAGTTCGGCAAGAAAAGAAAAGGGCGTTTTGAAATCCATGGAGAGCGCGCTTGCGCGCAAATGGCGGTTCGAGCCGATGGTCTTCAAAAAAGTTTTCATTTCCTCAAACTTTTTTGAAGAAGCGAGATTATAGGCAAGGTTTCCTTGTAAAATCCAATTTCGCACGAGTTCGAGCCAATGATTTCCTTTTCGCTCAAAATCAGATAATTTTTCCTCTAGCGTTTTCTTTTCAGACATCAAAGCGTTCTTTTTCTGTTGAAACTCCGACAACTCAAAACCGCCATCCAAGTATCCATCCATAAGGCGATCAATTTTAGCTTTGATGTCAGAAATAGAAACACGCAGATTTTGAGCGAAAACTCCCGATGACTGTCGGTTCTCTTGTTCCCACTCGGCGAGCTTGCTGAGATACTTGTCCCGCCATTCATCGGGTAAAGAAACCTTTTGACAAAGTTCCTGCACTTGTCGTTCAAATTCTTCTTCCCGCAAAAATTTATTTTCAGAACATTTAGTAATTTTGCTCTTGTGGGTGCAACGATAATAGATAAACTGCAAACCGCTTTTTTTGATATGTCGCTCGGCAGTTATCGCATATCCGCACTCGCCGCAAACCGCAAAATTGAGAAATTGAAAGTTTTTTGGGCCTCGCTTTTTGCGGGGCTTGCCGTTCAAAATTAACGCTTCCTGAATTTGGTCAAAAAGTTTCTTTGAAATCATTGGCTTGTGTGATCCTTGATGCACTTCGCCCCGGTAAGAAAAATATCCATAGTAAAAAGGATTTTTCAAAATATGTTCTACCGAGGCGAGTGCGAAAGGTTTGCCAGATCGTGCACCAACCAAGCCAAGAGAAAACATTTTGCGTTGAATCGCCGTGAGTGTATATTCACCAGTAGCAAAAAGCTCCAATACTTCTTTTATTTTATAAAATGTCTTTTTGTTAGGTTCAATCGTGCGAAGTCTCGGTTCGTTAAAATAACCGATTGGAGCTTTTGCCGATAATTCACCACGGCGTATCTTTTGTCGTATTCCACGCAAAATGTTTTCTCTTAAATTGTCGGTGTAATATTTTGCTTGTCCGAAGGCGACACTCAACATAAATTTTCCTTGCGGTGTCGCTTCAAACCAAAATGTCGGGAATTTTAGCGAAGTGATTTTGCCAGTATCAACAAGATAAATAACTTGTCCGCCGTCTATTGAATTTCGGGCTAATCTGTCGGGATTCCACGCTAAAATTCCCGAAGCGTTACCTTTTTCAATTTCCGATATCATAAAATTAAAAACTTCTCGGCCCGGCTCTTTGGCGGTTTTGCTTTCATAATATTCTTTGACAACGAAAAGAGAGTTTTGCTTGGCGAAATCACGCAATTCTTGAAGTTGCGCCTCAATACTCAAAACTTGGCGTTCCTCGTCTTCGCTAGATTTACGACAATAGATAAAGTATTTGATCATAGAATTGCGTGATTAAATTGCACCGCACTTACACCGATAATTTCTGAAATTCTCTCCTCATTGGCTCTTGCGTTGAAAGCGCAATCCAAACTTCGTTTGAGAACCGCCGACTTTCGGTGGGAATTCTTTCGGCGGAATTCAAAACCCCCTGGAATTTCTTGGCGGAAACTAATGCCGAGGGGCGAAGCCCCGAGGCAACTTCTTTGGCAAATCTGAAATGGTGGTGTCTTTTCAAAAAAGTCAGAACCCATTTTGCGGAGAACCCCCAATGACCGCCTCCGCTTCGCTCCGGCGGGACGCTCGGGCGCGACGGAATTCCCCCCACACCCCCCTTCCGCCGCGCCCTCGCTTCTGGCATTTCGGCGAAAAAATCCGGCGGCTACATTGAAAAAAGAATGGAAAGTTGATATGATTTTATTGCAAGTCATGAAATGTATTATATCACTTTCCATACATTATAATCTACTATGTCCACGATAGGCAAGAACATCAAACGATACAGACAGGAAAGAGGGCTTTCGCAAGATAAGCTCTCTAAACTTTCCGATTTGTCACTTAATACAGTGGTTAAAATAGAGCTAGACGAAAGCCCCAATCCTACTATTGAAACAATCCAAAGAATTGCGAAAGCCCTTGAGGTTTCGGTTGATGATTTGCTAAAGAAGTAACTTATGAGTAAACCAATGTTTAAGTTTTGGAGCGCAACACAAGCAGAAGCACTTAAAGAGTTGCATCCAACACTTGGCCACAGAAGTTGGAACGAACTCTCAACTCAAGAAAAGGATAATGTTTGGCATTATTTGAAAAACTATTTTTCGGATGAAAATCTAAGAACCTTTTTCGCTATTTATTGTTTAAATGAAAATCATAAATATAGATCATACGGAAAACACTTTTTGCATGACCAGACAGAGCAAAGTGCCAGAATGGATTTTGAACATATCTTTAGAAATGAATCGCAGAATGTTCTTCTCGAATTGTTCTCATGTTTTTGCCGGGCAATTCTAGTAGAAAGGGCCGATAAAGCACTGTACAAATCCAGTAATGAAACAGACGAAGAATTTAAAAATAGACTAAACGAATATCGGCATGAGGACTTTGATAAATTTGCAGAAAGACTAAATGATGTGTTTGAGCATTACGGCGTAAATGTATTACTAACCCGACAAGGCTTTATTCCACGACAAGACGACAAGATAACAAAAGAAATCTATATACCGGTTTTACAGTTTCTATCTACAGAAAACTGGGCATCAGTGAATCGCGATCTACGAGATGCATTCAAGGCATATCAAGAAAAAACCGACCAAGGCTATAGCAATTCAATCACCCATGCAGTAGCTGCTTTGCAGGCCTTTTTGCAAATTATTGTAGACGGCAAATCAGGTAGCTCTGAAGGAATTGCAAGTTTGGTAAAAAAGGCGCAAGAAAAAAGCGCTATACCGGTAGACAAATTTTCTTCCGAAGTTTTCAAGAATTTAGATGCTATCCTTATGCGAGAACGAGGTAAAACTGGAGATGCTCATCCAAAACAAGAGTATGCGAATGAAAAAAATGCTCGCCTAGTTTTAAATTTGGTTATGGTATTTATGCAACATTGCATTCAAAAATAAATTTATGAAAGTAATTTTATACATGGCAATAAGTTTAAACGGCATGATCGCTAAAAGCGACGACGATACAAGTTGGATTTCAAAAGAAGAATGGGACAGCTACAGCTTAGCCGTGCGAACTGCCGGAAACCTTATCGTTGGGCATCGCACCTACAACATACTTACAAAACAGCCGGAATTTTCGGAATTCAAAGATGTAAAACTTATCATCGTAGCTCAAGATGATTTTCAAACTTTAGCTCAAAATCATTTGGTTGCTCATTCGCCAAAAGAAGCGTTGAAACTGTTGAGTGATTTTGAAAAAGTAGTTGTTGCCGGCGGCAGCACACTCAACGCTTCTTTTGTTGAAGAAAATTTGATTGATGAAATTTTTATTGATATTGAGCCGATTATTTTGGGTCAAGGCATTCCACTTTTCAGAGACAAAAATTTTGAGCGCAATCTAAAATTAGTCAGCCAAAAGAAAATATCCGACAATGAAATCCAACTTCATTATGAAGTTTTGAAATAAATTTATGAATATCCTAATTTTTGGCGACAGCATAACTTGGGGCGCATACGATCCAGAGCAAGGCGGCTGAGCTACCCGTCTGCGAAATTATTTTGAAGAGAAAGATAATGACACAGATGTTTACAATCTTGGTATTTCCGGCGATACCACAGCCGACTTGCTCGAACGGATTGAGGTTGAAGCGAAATCACGCGAGCCGAACTTGATAATTTTCGCTATTGGAATCAATGACGCTCAATTTATTCACTCTACAAACGGCTTGCGCGTTTCGCTTGATGAATTTCAGCAAAATCTCGCAAAACTTCTTTCTATCGCCAAGAAATTTTCCGACAAAGTTGCTTTCGTTGGTTTAACGAAAGTGGACGAGTCAAAAACTACTCCTTGCCTGTGGAAACCCGATAAATCTTATTTCAACGAAAACATCAAACGGCTTGATAATGCCATTAGGAAGTTTTGCGAGGATAAAAAGTTGAAATTCATATCAATGGAGAATGTCGTTGGAAATGACGACCTTATTGACGGACTTCATCCGAACACGAAAGGACATGTTAAAATTTTTAATCGGATGAAGTCCGAGGTAGAATCAATATTGTAGCCGCCGGATTTTTTCGCCGAAATGCCAGAAGCGAGGGCGCGGCGGAAGGGGGGTGTGGGGGGAATTCCGCCGCGCCCGAGCGTTCCGCCGGAGCGAAGCGGAGGCGGTCATTGGGGGTTCTCCGCAAAATGGGTTCTGACTTTTTCAAACAAACACCACCAAATTTGATTTGCCGAAGAAGTTGCCTCGGCGCTTCGCGCCTCGGCAGTGGTTTTCGCCAAGAAATCCCAAGGGGTTTTGAAATCCACCGCCAAGATTCCCGCCGCGAGGCGGCGGTTCCCAAACGAAGTTTGGATTGCGCTTTCAGCGCAAGAGCCGATGAGAGATTTTCAGAAATTGTCGGTGTAAGTGCGGTGCAATGTAATCACGCAATTCTATGATCAAATACTTTATCTATTGTCGTAAATCTAGCGAGGACGAAGAGCGCCAAGTTTTGAGTATTGAGGCGCAACTGCAAGAATTGCATGATTTCGCCAAGCAAAACTCTCTCTTTGTCGTAAAGGAGTTTTACGAGAGTAAGACCGCCAAAGAGCCGGGGCGAGAAGTTTTTAATGAAATGCTTGGCGAAATTGAAAAAGGCACCGCACAGGGAATTTTAGCGTGGAATCCCGATAGATTAGCTCGCAACTCGATTGATGGCGGTAGAGTAATTTACTTGGTTGATACTCTCAAAATCCAATCGCTAAAATTCCCTACTTTCTGGTTCGAGGCGACACCGCAAGGAAAATTTATGTTGTCTGTCGCCTTCGGACAAG
>Ga0209542_10001754_pt1 | contig 50365 bp, 80 predicted proteins | sample RifCSPhighO2_01_FD_184028 | JGI IMG/M metagenome (GOLD analysis project Ga0209542, IMG submission 184028) | Soil microbial communities from Rifle, Colorado - Rifle CSP2_plank highO2_0.1 (SPAdes) (version 2) | ecosystem: Environmental > Terrestrial > Deep subsurface > Rock core/Sediment ...
CTACTGAAGCCGTCCAGCACTACATTACTTCTTCTCAACCTTGGGTTTGTTAATTTATTTTTTAACATTTTATCTATTGATACCTCGCCCTTTAGGGCGGGGTTATTCATCTTATTAATTTTTTTGTTTAGTTTAATCAGTTTAATTTTAAAAATAAAAAAATAAAAAAATAAAAAATTTTAACAGCCTCCAACCATGCCACTGCTTGTAGCTACTTGAGCTGCACTAGATGCTACATTAGTCGCGCTAGATGTAGAGCCCTTCAAAAATAAGACATATACGACAGAGATTAGCAATACTGCTATCAAAATCCATAAAACCAATGTTTTTTTATTTATGTCCATTTTAACAACCTCCAACCATGCCGCTTCCAGATGAAGAACTTCCACTGATTCTTGATGGAATTACTCCATGCATCTCGTAGTTCATTATCTCGTTTTCTGTCCATCCTGTTGTATCAAGCTTGCCATCAGTGGTTTGCACTGCCTGTCCTGTTCTAAAACCATTGAAGAAGGTTACGTAAATGACAACTACAGCAAGAATAGCTATTACTATCCACAAAATAACTTTATTGTCCATTTTAACAGCCTCCAACCATGCCCCCACTAGATGATTGTCCCTTCTCTATGCCACGATATTTGTTGCTTGCTAGATTAATGTAATTAATCTCTATTCCCTGAGCTTTCAATGCCTGAGCTTTTGTTTCGTGTACTCCAGGGAAAAATAAAACTTTCCATTTTCCCATTTCTTCTAAAATCTCATCATCACTAAACTCAGATCCATGATTCTTTATCAGGTATTTAGCAAGGCCTCTCATAGCATAACTATGAGCGCATCCGCAAGCTGGTTTTCCGTCGCTAAAGATTATTGCCTTAGCTCCACAGCAGTATTCACAGGAAATTTGGCTTCCTATGTTAATATATCTCTGCAGGTCTTCCCCGCTTAAGCTTATGCTGTTGTCAAGATTGCCTAAAACACCAATAGCCGCGTCTGCTTTTCTTGGATCGTTTACAGATACATCATCATATTTTATTCCTAATTCTTCCCCATATACTGCAGGAGTCCCAGTAGGAATAATATCTGAAGCGGAAACGGTTCCAAAAGTTGTAGCTACACTTCCAGATGATTTACCTAAGCCGTACATAAGCAAAGCTACAAGTACAACAATAGCAATTATCTGGAAAATAAATCCCATATCTTTCTTTTGTTTTTCGTTTTCCATTTGTTGTTTTTTAATTTAATTGTTTAGAAAATCTAAGATTTTCTTGTATCTTGTTAGAAAAAGGCATTTAAAACCGTTTTGGTGAAACTAGTTTCATGAATTAATTTGGGGTTTTAATAGAGGAGATAATAGTTGGTGCTGTTAGACGAAGTAAGGCAAGCACATCAATGTGTATGTGAATCTAAAAACAGAATTCAGAATTGACAAAAACAATAAAAAAGAAAAATTAGAAAAAGAAAAAAAGAAAAAAATTAAATTTTTCCGACAAGTTCAAGCGATGGCTTTAGTGTCTTGCTTCCTTGCTTCCAATTAACAGGGCATACTTCCCCGCCGTGCTCTCTTACAAATTGGGCTGCCTGTATTTTCCTGATAAGCTCCTCAGTATTCCTTCCAATACTATTGTCATGCATTTCAAAAGCCTTTATTATTCCTTCAGGATCTATGACAAATGTAGCTCTTGTGCTTAACCCTTCATTTTCTATATATGTTTCATAATCCCTGCAGATTTTTGTTGTCGGGTCAGCCAGCATTGGAAAATTTATCTTTTTAATTGTTTCAGAATTGTCATGCCATGCTTTATGCACAAATACAGTATCAGTGCTGACGCTTAAAACTTCAACATTCATATCTTTTAGTTTTTTATATTTATCCGCCAAATCTCCAAGTTCGGTAGGGCAGATAAAGGTAAAATCAGCAGGATAAAAAAACAGAACTACCCACTTTCCTTTATAGTTAGATAAGCTGATATTTTTTACTTTGCCTTCATGAAATGCCTGGGCATTAAACTCAGGGGCCTTTTCATTTATTTTTATCATATATCTTTACCTCCTTTCATCTGTATGAAAATTTACTATATTAGATTGTTACACAAGAATATAATTAGTTTTTTAGAACTACAAGATTATTCATCCCTCTTCTTTTCCTTTCTATGAACTGCTGCGCTTCAAGCTTATCCAGAAGGCGCGTCATTTTGACTTTTCCTATCTCGAATTTCTCCATCAAAGATTTTTGGAATACTGCCCCGTTTTCTTCCTCTAAAAATTTTATAACTTCCTTTTCATCTCTTTCTAGATTTTCTGTATCTATTTTTTTCTTTTTTTCTTTAACTTGCACTTTTTTAATGACTAATCTTTCTTTTGGCTTGCTAAACATAATTATTGACCCGAGAATTAAGATTATCCCTGCTATTGCCAGGCTTATACCTGTCTGAATAGATATAGTTTCATACATTGTACAGGCTGGGCCGTGAGTGCAGGTCTGGCTGACAATATTTTTTAACCCCAAATTAAAAATTAATATTATTATTCCAACTACAACTGATATTCCTATTATTAACAATCCAACGTGTTTATTTTCCATTTTTCAAACTATTAACAAATTTAATATATCTTGTTTTATCTAATTTTCTTTTAGTTTCTTCCTTTTTAAATTTAACTAACATCTTATCCTCAAGAACATCATCAATAGCATCATCAGCCATTGGATATAAAATGTTGTCTTCCTTGTATATGTGCTCACGGATTAAATCCACATAGCCTTTTGCATTTTCAATAAGCTTGTTTTTATTGTCTTTATCAATTGCTTCCAGCATATTTTTGACGAACTCCCTCCCCAAATCGTGCTCATAAACCATCTGGCTTATTGGATTGCAATGAAGCTTTCCGGCAACATCCCCTTTACACATTTCCCTGAATAATATCTCTTCTTCTTTATCATGATGAAATCTATCTGCATAATTCCTTATAAAATCAATAATTTCTGTTAAAAATTCTTTATTAATCTGTTTTCCTTTTTTTATGCCCAAATATTCTTTTTCAAGAGCATCAGCTACCTTAAGTATATATTTATGCTCATCCATAAGTATCTCAGATATTTTTCTCATTTTTTATTTTCCTTTTTATTTTTTAGGCTGATTTTTTCTGTATTCCTCTATTGCTTTTCTTAGCGCCTCATCTGCCAGGTTGGAGCAGTGCATTTTTATAGGAGGAAGCCCCTTAAGTTTCTCTGCCACATCTTTATTTGTAATCTTCTCAGCCTCGCTGATTTTCTTGCCTTTGGCCAGTTGTGTTATCATTGAACTAGTTGCTATTGCAGCTGCACACCCAAATGTCTTGAATTTAACATCTTTTAAGATTTCTTCCCCTTGCTTATTTTTACCAACCTTGATGTAAACCCACATAACATCTCCGCATCGCGGATTGCCGACTTTGCCTATGCCGTCTGGATTTTTAATCTCTCCGAGGTTTTTAGGGTGCATAAAATTTTCCATAACTTCTTTTGAATAATTCAGTGTCATTTTTTCCTTCTTTTTTCAGCAGAGCTCTCATTTAATTTATTGATTAAGTCATTAATTTCTTTGGCATTCATTCCATGCGCCAAGCATCCCTGTTCAATTGTTTCTTCCATTGCCATAGGGCATCCTATGCATCCTAAACCAGAATTAAATAGCATCTCTGCAGCTCTTGGATTAACGCTTAAAATTTCGCTTAACTTTGTTTTTTTTGTTATGTCAAGATTTTTAACAGCCATTTTATTCCTCAGAATTTGCTAGAGGAGAAATTTTTCTCAATCTCTCTACTACTTTTTTTAATTCTTTAACAGCATAATCTAATTCTTGTTTTGTTGTATATTTGCTGATGCTAAACCTTACTGAGCTGTTTGCTTCCAAAGGGCTTAAGCCAAGAGACAGCAAGACATGGCTTGGCTCCAGGCTTTTAGAAGAACATGCAGAGCCAGTAGAAGTAAATATTCCTTTTACATTCAAAAAACTGCCTGTTGATTCCCCTTCAATATTCTTAAAACTTATATTTATATTATTACAAAGCCTTTTGTCACCAGAAGCCCCATTAAGCTGTGTATCTGGAATTTTTAATATTTCTGATATAAAATAATTTCTAAGGATTTTCATTTTCTTTATGTCACTATTTGATGCAATTTTAACAGCCATGCCAAAGCCGATAATTCCTATCATGTTTTCAGTTGAACTTCTTAGCTTGAATTCTTGTCCTCCCCCATGAAGCAAAGGATCAATTTTCACCCCTTCTCTTATATATATAGCTCCAACTCCTTTAGGCCCGTGAATTTTATGTGCGTTTATAGTCATTAAATCTACTCCAGATTTTTTCACATCAATAGGCACTTTTGTAAAGCTTTGACAGGCATCTGTATGAAATAAGACTTTATTTTTTTTGCATATATCTCCTATGGATTTTAAATCTTGTATTGTCCCAATTTCATTATTGCCGTGGATTATAGAAACAAGAATTGTCTTTTCTGTTATTGAATTTTCAAGCTGATTTAAATCAACAAAACCCCCTGAGTTTACATCCAAATAGCTTATGCTTGCTCCATGTTTTTCAAGCCATTTGCAGGTATTTAAGATGCTATCATGCTCTATTTTTGTGATGATAATATGATTTTTATTAGGATAATTCTTAAAAAACAGCCCCTTGAGCGCGAAATTATTTGCTTCTGTGCCGCTGCCTGTGAATATAATTTCATTAAATTTAGCTCCAATCTCTTTAGCAATTATCATCCTTGCCCAATCTAGCCCTCTTTTGGCTTCTTCTCCTTTGAGATGCAGAGAAGAGGGATTTCCATATTTTTCTTTAAGATAAGGCCTCATTTCTTTTTCTACTTTTTCGTCTACCCTCGTTGTGGCAGCATTATCTAAATATATCTCTTTCATCTTATTGACCTTCCACATAGATTACAATTATGTTTATCTATTAGCTGGAGCATAGGGATGATTGTCTTTTTATTCAAAGAGTATATTCTTTTCTTACCTTTTTGTTCTGAAACAACTATGTTGCAGTGTTTAAGAGAGGTAAGCGCATGAGAAAGTTTGCTTTGCTCTATGCCAAGTTTTTCAGAAAGTTCGCTGACAGAAGATTCTTTTTTCTTCAGTTGCCCGATTATAGATGTTCTTACAGGATTAGCGAGATTTCTAAAGAAAATATGATATGTACTACAATTCATATGATATATATTTCATATTAGTTTATAAATCTTTTTGATTAGTGAAATTCACTGCAGAAGGGCAATAGTAGATTAGGAAAAATAAAAATAAAGAGGTTAGAGTTTTTTAGAAGATCGGCAAACTACTTGTTTTTTTTCTTTGCTGCCTTTTTCTTTTTTGCCATAGTTTTTCACCCCCTTTATGTTATTATTTAAGGAGCTAAAACTATTTAAATTTATTTACTATTAATTAAACAGTTAAAATCTTTCAATTTTTCTTGTAATTGTGTTAAAATAGCAGTTGTTTATTTTATCCTCTGGAAACATCTCAGGATATCCTTTATCTTTTAAATAAAATAAAAATGTTTTGGAGAAATCTTTAGTATAATAATAAAGATCTAAAATTTCATTGTACATCTCATTTAAAATATTATAATTAAAATGATGGTTTATTTTTTGCATTTCCGGATATTCTGAAGTTAAATCATTAAAATCTTCCTCAAAATTTCTCTCAAAAATAATTTTGGCTAAGAGAGTTCCTCCGGCAATATCTATAATGGAGTGTTGTTTTACATTTGCTACAGAATTGAACATTCTTTTTGTAGAATATCTTATAGATTCAAAAAATGAGTTGTCTTCAATTTTACCACTAAGAATTTTTTCAGATATATTATCAAATAATAATGAAAACCCTATATGCAAACTAGGGCAACAATTTACTTGTTTATCCAGTAATTGTATTGCTTTTAGGTTAATTCTATTATGATTATAAAATCTAGGCATTGTAGTTGGGACATCCAAAAATATTTCTTTTGCAGAGTTATTTAAATCAATAACACAGTCTGTTAGTTGTTTTATTTCCTTCTTTGAAAGGACTTCTGATGCTTGTTTTCCGATATATGCTAATTGAGACAGTAGATATGTATACATAACATCCTCCTCAGGAACAAAGGGGATTTTGTGGTCATATTGAGTATAAACTAAAAATTTCTTCTTAGTTTTTATTTTTGACTGTGTTCCATGATAGCTTATTAATCCATTTGTAATGCAGTATAAAAGTATTGGCGTGTGTTTTATATTAAAATTCAGGATATTATCCACAATTATCTCAATGGACCTACTCGCTTCATTGAATTGTTCTCTATAAATTAGTTGATTCTTTTTGTCGCAAAAAGGCAAAATGCTTGATTTTAGCAAAAGATTTGTTAACTTAGATATTATGGAATTTTTTTTGAATTCTGTTGTCTGTACACTTCTGTTTTCAACCATTTTATCAGACTAACCTATAAAGAATAGAAGAACTGGTTTAAAATTATTTATGTGATATATAATTATATCTTAATACAAGTAAAATATTAAATCTATAAAACTAAATAATATTTTATGAATCTATTAAACAGATGTATTAATTTATATTGATTGCTTTTATTTCTCTATGGGGACGGAGGGAGTTGAACCCCCACTAACTGGTCTGGAGCCAGTCGGACTACCGTTATCCTACGCCCCCATTTGTTTAAGAAAGGCAATTTGTTTAAATAACTTTCTTAGTGTAGTTATATCGAAGAAATAAATTTTAATGCTTCTTCATTAACTTAAGGCAACGCTTTTATTTCCTTAATTTCCTCGTCGGAGATAGAACATCCTTTAAATTTTAAGGCATAGAGCAGAGCGTCTAAAACCTGCGGCCCTTTAAGCCTCATGATTCCTTTTTTCCACGCTACATACATTAATTCACTTGAGCGGATTACTTTAAATCCCTTAAAATACTTAAAATTCTCCTTAATAAGCTTTACCTTTGTATGCATTTTTCTTTCCAACAAAAATTTTAGATTCTCTGGTTTTTCTATAAGCATTCTGTTAGTTCTTTCATCTATAGAAATAACATGATGTATTTTTCTTTCAGTTAAAATACTGCTTAAGGCCATACATGAAGATTCACCTAGGTGGATTAATTTAATCTCACCTTCTTTTGAAACAAATATCCCATTGGCAGTTTCCATAATTTGTTTTGTTTTTTCTATAATCTCTTTATTATTAACTCCCAATGAAGAAGGGAGTTCTAAAACACCGGTATCTAATAATTCTTTAAGCTTTAATCCATCAAGTTCAAATCTTTTTATTGCAATTGCCCTGTCAATAATTTCAACTTTTACATCTTCTGTAATTATGAATTTTCCATTGAAAATTTTTTTAAGCTCCTTGAATTCATGAAGAAGGCCATTCATTGTTATGCTAATTAAACTGCTTGCATCAAAGATTATTACTTTTTCTGCCATTTTTTATCAATCAAACAAATCAAGAGCAATTTTAATTCTTGATTCTTCCTTCATAGTCTGCGTCCCACGGACATCCGAGATTCCTGTTGTTCCTGCATATTCTGCAAGTTCGTACATACTAATTCCAAGCAATTTAGCAGTCTGCTCCATAGAAACACCGTGCTCGTATATTCGAGATGCCTTGTTAATCTGCGCCTTTCTAAAAACATCTTCAATATATCCTCTTAATTTTCCAGAAATTTTTCCTATCACTTCCCTAATTTTCTCAAAATCTTTTCTAAAGTCTTTATCGTCGTTTTTCCTAATATCCTCTATTGAGTGATTTAAAGAATTCATAATAATATTATAAAATTTATCCCATCCAGGAAGTTCTTTATAATTATCCCTTTCCATTATTTTGCCAATAGAATAAACAACTACTGCAACTGCTATATTATCCGGGTCTTGGGTAAGAGAAGCAGTATTTATTGTCTGGTTGCTTAAATCTTTGATAGTTGACGGATCATCATTTTCTATAGCCTGCCTAGTTTCTATTAAAATTCTTAGGACATTATCACGCTCTTTCATTTTCCAGCTAAGTAATAAATAATATAAAGAAAAAGATTATTTAAAGGTTAATATACTCATAAAAATATGAAAGAATCTAGAAAAGTATTGTTAGATACAAATTTTATTCTTACGTGTGTAAAGCAAAAAATAGATTTTTTTGAGGATCTTCAGCTCAGGGGTTTTAGTATAATAATTCCCTTAGAAGTTATTAAAGAGCTAAAAAAGATTGCAGAATCAAAAAAGAAAATTAGGTTTAAAGAGGCTGCTGAACTTTCCTTAAAACTATTGAAGATAAATGAGAATTTGTTTAAGAAAATTGATTTAGGAGGAAAAAAAACTACTGATAAACTTATAATTGACTATTCAAGAGAACATCCGGATATCGCTGTTGCTACGCTTGACAGAGAGATTAAAGAATTTTTAAAAAATAAAAAAGTGGTAATTAGAGGAAAAAAGAGATTAGAAATGATATAATTATTAAATTAGGTAAAATGGTTGAAAATATATCTAAATTAAAAAAGACATGATTATACAAATTGGAAAAGAAAAATATGATATACTTACTATAATTGGAGATATTGACTATAATACTAAAACTAGGGAATATGAAAAACTATATCTATTAGAGACATAAAAATCATTTCGTAGTAATATTGTATAATTTTCAAAGACTAAATAATTCAGCTGGGCAAAAACGTCTATAAGGAAATCTTTAAAAACCATTTTTACTCTTTTTTAATGTTTGATTGATAAAATGTTTTATTTAACAGAAGTAGAAGATCATGTAAGGGTAGACCCAAAGCTATTTGGATTAGCTACAGCAGAAGCTGTTGAAAACCAGCTTAGAGAGACTTATAGAAATTACTATGATAAGGAATTAGGAAAAGTTATTTCTGTTATAGGGGTATTGGGTGTTGGAGAAGGAGTTATTATTCCTGGTGATGGTGCTGCATACTATAAGTCTAAATTCAAATTGTTGGTGTGGAAACCAGAATTGCAAGAAATTGTTTTTGGAGATATAGCAGAGATTACAAATTTTGGGGCATTTATAGACGTGGGAGCTATGAGAGGAATGATTCATATAAGCCAAACAATGGATGATTATGTTAGCTTTAGTAAATCAAATTCCTTAACTGGAAAGCAGACAAAAAGGGTCCTTAAAGCAGAGGATTTGTGTTTAGCTAGGATAGTATCAATAAGCCACAAAGGTGATGAGCCAAAAATAGGGTTAACAATGAGGCAGCCTGGCTTAGGCAAAATTGAATGGATTGGAGAGGATAAAGTTAAAAAACAAAAAGAAGCTGCTAAAGCCGCAAAAGTAGCAGACAAAGAAACTAAAACACTGAAAGCAGGAAAAAGCAAGAAATAAAATGGCAAAAGAAAAGGCGTGCAAATTATGCAATATAATATATGAAGGGGATAAATGCCCTAAATGCGGAGCAAAAGAAGCCAGCGAGAGTTTTAAAGGAAGAATTGTAGTCTTAAACCCAGAAAAATCAGAAATAGCCAAAAAACTGAATATTAAAGATAAAGGAAATTACGCAATAAAAACGCGTTAGATTTTTAGCAAAAATAAAATGAGTATAAAAATAATTGAAGAAAAAGAAAATCCGCTGTTTAACAGAAAAGAAATAAAAGGATCAATCAAAAACGAAATTGCCCCAAGCAAAGTAGAAGTAGAAAAATCTATATCTGAAAAATATTCAACTCCTACAGCAAATATTGCAATTAGGAAGATTCTTGGAAAATTTGGCTCAAAAGATTTTGAAATAACAGCAATGGTTTATAAAACAAAAGAAGATAAAGAAAAAATAGAGATTAAAACAAGAAAACAACGCGAAGCAGAAAAAAAGGCAGCAGAAGAGGCTGCTAAAACAGCATCAGAAGAAAAAAAGAAAGTTGCTGAGACCAAAAATAAATCAGAATAAATAAAATGAATACTCAATTAAATAAAAATTTGGAGGGCAAGAAAGCGTAAAATTGATATCGACTTCCGTCGAGGTGCTGAAAGAAGTCGGCTTCAGTGCCTAAGGAAGGTTGATTGTCAAGGAAACGCCGTTTCCTTACAATGGCAAAAAAACCAACTGTAAAAAAGAAAGGAAAAAAACCCCACAAAAATAAGCCTACTAGCAAGAAGTATAAAAAATATAAATTAGAGGGGGATAAGGTTATAAGAGAATCTCGTTCGTGCCCAAGATGCGGGCCAGGAATATTTTTAATGAATTCTAAAGGAAGATTTTACTGCGGAAAGTGCCATTATTCTGAGTTTGAAACTAAGAAGTAAATAAATTAATTTTGATTGGGCAATGTATATCACATTAATAAGCCCATAATTTTTATCTTTTTATTTTTAATATAAGAAGAATATCCCACTAATAATCATAACCCTGGGAGATTCTTCAAGTCTAACAAATAGTATGACCTGAAGCCTCTCCTGGGGAAAAAGAGGTGATATATTTTAGAGGTATCACTGGTATATAAATGTTTCGGTAGAGTTACTCTTCAAAAATGACATAAGATAATTAACGTTAAGTGGTGATAAATTATCTATGTGTCCTTTTAAAGTGATTTTGTATTATTAAAAATAAGTATTTAATATACTAACTACATTCATATAGTCTTATATTTTTATTAACTACATTACGTTTAAAAACTTATTTATATTTATAAATATATGTCCTTAATTGAAGAATCTAATAGGGATAAACCTACAATAAAACAGGAACAGATTCATGATCTGCTTTTTAGCAGGGAAATAGGTTGGCAGGAAATTATTTATGACCTTATAAATACAGAACAGCTTGATCCATGGAATATAAATATAGTTTTTTTAACTGACAAATACCTTGAAAAAGTTCAGCAGTTGGATGAAGCGGATTTTTTTATATCCAGCAAAGTGCTTTTGGCTGCAGCATTCCTCCTTAGAATCAAATCTGAATTGCTTCTTAACAAATATATAAAGAGTATTGATGAAATTCTTTTTAATAAAAAAGAGGAATCTAAAAAAATCAATGAAAGAATTGAACTGGATGATGAAATTCCAGAACTTGTTCCAAAAAGCCCAATACCAAGATTTAAGAAAGTTACACTCAACGAGCTTATTGAAGCTCTGAACAAGGCAATTGTAACAGAGAACAGGAGGATTAAAAAGATTATAATAAATAAAAGTGCTGTATTTGAATCTTCAATTTCTTTGCCTAAAAGAAAGTTTTCTATCAAAGACAAGATAAAAGAAATCTATGACCGCTTATTTAATCATTTTGAAGAAAATAAAGAGCAGAAAAAAATATCTTTTAGTGATTTTGTAGGGGCAGACAGGGAAGAAAAAATAATCTCGTTTGGCTCGCTTCTGCACCTTGAAGACCAGAAAAAAGTCTGGCTTGAGCAAAAAAATCATTTTGAGGAAATCCATATATGGCTCAAAAAGGAATATTTTAACCATAATCCAGATCCCTTCGCTGATCTTAGACAGGATACAGAAGAAGAATCATCCAATGTTTCTAAAGATATAACCAACTAAAAAAGCCAGTAAAGCTGCTCCTCCTCCAATCAAAAATGTCTGAATTGAGGAATATATTCTTGATTTTTTTGTAATCTCCCCCTTGAACCATCCAATTATAATTAAAGAAAATCCTGTTAATAGGATTGAATAGATAAATTGTTTTTGGATTAAATATGTATTTTGTGTTATGGAAGCTAGGATAAATGATAGTAAAGGAATAAATCCTATAACAAGAAATGCAAAAAATGTAGCAGTAGCTGTTTTAAACTCATTTGTTTTGTATCGTGATATCTCATTTCTTGATTTTGTTGAAAGATAATTTGAAATAGCCATGGAAAATCCGTCTGCAAAAAGATTTGCAAAGCCAAAAATCAAAACAATTGAAGATGTCAGAGAAGCCCCTATAACACCGGATACAACTGCAAAAGTAGTAACTGTTCCATCAATTCCACCATAAACCAATTCAGGAAGATATTTATGCTCAAGAGTTCTAACACCCCTTATAAGAATATTAATTAAAAAATCTATTTAAACTTATTCAATTAATTATTTCTTCTTACTAACCTTATGAATAACTTTTTCTATTCTCATGATTGACTTTCCGAATTTTATTGCAATATAAGATTCATAATAAGAATATATTATTGCTGTAAATAAAAATGCGTGCCATAAAATCTCTGCATTTTCTAATAATCTTTCATTTCCAGAATTACTAACTAAATGATATACGGTCATAGAAGCTACACCAATAAGTGTTATAAACAAAAATACTCCAAGTGAAGATATAATACTTCTGAAAGAGTCGTTTTCAAGATGATGCACAGTCCTTATAATGTAGATTAATGCAACAATTCCTACAAGTGTTGTAAGAACAGACGACGCCTGTGCAACAAAAAGAATTGTTTGTATATTAATCATTTAAACCAATACCTCCTTGATTTTTTTTCTGCCTTCTTGGAAGCAAGATAAAATGTAACAAATGCGACTAATATAATAACATGTGCGATTGACTCTAAAGACAATTCAACTATACCACTATAAACAGATAAAACATCACCAAGTGTATGCATTACAAATCCAATATAAATTAACAAAACTCCATATGCGCGATATTTCAAGGTATATTTATTCTCTCTAATTGAATATTTCTGAGTCTTGAATGCAAGAAATGTTGCAACAGTCCCTAAAATAATTGCGGCAATAAGAAGCACAATCCCCTCCATAGATATATTACTCTTTATTCTTTTATAAACATTTCTAAATTTTGAGAGGCTGAGTTAATTATAAAAATCATTTATTCATAGTAAGATTATGAAAGTTGCAGTTTTATTTTCTGGTGGGAAAGATTCTTGTTACTCTGCTTATTTAGCAAAGTTAGAGGGATATGAGATAGCCTGCCTTATTTCAATTTTTTCAGAAAATCCTGAGAGCTATATGTTTCATACCCCTTCTATAGAAAAGACAAAACAACAAGCAGAAGCAATGGACATTCCTCTGATAATAGAAAAAACTAAGGGACAAAAAGAATTAGAATTAAAAGACCTTGAAAAAGCTATTAAAAAAGCAAAAAGTGAATACAAAATTGAGGGTGTTGTTACAGGAGCTATAGAAAGTATTTACCAGGCATCAAGAGTCCAGAATATATGCAATCAACTTGGCTTAGAATGTTTTAATCCCTTATGGCAAAAGGATGAGGAGGAATATCTTGAGGAATTAATAAAAAATAAATTTAAAATTATAATTACCGGAGTTTTTGCTTATCCTTTAGATAAGTCTTGGCTGGGAAAAGAGATTAACAGTGATTTTATCAAAGAAATAAAAGAATTAAATAAAAAATACAAGATTCATCAGGCAGGAGAAGGAGGGGAATTTGAAACATTTGTTTTGAACTGTCCGCTTTTTAAAAAACATTTAAAGGTTAAATCTTTTAATGATATATCAACAGGAGAAAATAGCTGGAGAAGAGAATTGGAGTTGAAATGAAAAAAAGATATATTATTGCAGGAATTATCATTTTTTTAATACTATTTTTATTAATTATAAAAAATAATGATAACACATCTTTAATAATAGAAAGAGAATCTAAAATTCCATTGGATGCAGTAAAAATGACTCCTGAAACAGATGACCATCCTCCTATTCTACATTCTTCTGAATACAAAAATTCCGTGCCATTAGATTCTATTAACTCTGCTGGTGCAGAAGATTCTCCGTTTATTCCATTAGACAGAAATGAGATTTATTTCTTTTTTACTCCTGATGTAAGAGTTCCTGTTGAAAAGCAGATTTTAGATGAAGTCACAGGAATATGGTTTTCAAAATATGAAGAGGGAGTATGGCAAAAGCCGGAAAGAGTTGTTTTGCAGGATAAAGGAAAGCTTGCCGGAGATGGATGCGAATTTGTCAAGGGAGATTTTATGCTTTTTTGCAGTGTCAGGGAAGGATATACAGGAATCAATTGGTTTAGTTCAGATTGGGATGCAAAGAAACAAAAATGGACTGACTGGAAAAATGCTGATTTTAATCCAGAATATGAAGTTGGTGAATTGCATATTTACAAAGATGAATTGTATTATCATTCATCACGTGCTGGAGGAAAAGGAAATTTAGATATCTGGATGCTAAAAAATATTAACAGCAAATGGGAAAATCCCGTCAATATAGAAATAGTAAATTCTCCTGAAAGTGAGGGATGGCCTTATATAACTCCTGATGGAAAAGAACTCTGGTTTACTAGATTTTATCAAGGCAGCCCTGCAGTATTCAGGTCTAAAAGAATAAATGGAAATTGGCAGGAGCCGGAACTGATAATCTCGCAGTTTGCAGGAGAGCCTACGCTTGACAGCAATGGCAATATCTATTTTGTCCACCATTTTTACAAAGACAGCAAGATGATAGAAGCTGACATTTATGTAGCGTATAAAAAATGATTCTAATAGTTAACATTTGCAAAGAGAAACTGCATTACTATGAATTTGTAAAGCCAATAGAAGATATCTTAAAAAAAGATAGAATAAAGTTTTATACAATTAATTATCACAATTTGGACAAAGAAGATATTAAAAAAGCAGAAAAAATAATTATCTGCGGGACATCACTAAAAGACAACCATTTTGTGGGAGATATAGATAAATTTTACTGGCTAAAAGAGTATAACAAGCCTGTTCTTGGTATTTGTGGGGGCATGCAGATAATCTCAGTTTTGTTTGAAGGTAAATTAAATAAAAAAATAGAAATTGGATTTTATGAAGAAGAATTCAATAAAGAATTTTTAGGATTAATAGGAAAACAAAAAGTTTATCATTTACATAATAATTGTACAACTCTTCCAAAAGATTTTGAAGAATTTACCGGTTCAGAAATTCCGCAAGCAGTTAAACATATATCAAAACCTATTTACGGTGTTTTGTTCCATCCTGAAGTAAGAAATAAACAAATAATAATTAATTTTGCCTTAGCATAAAAAATTCTTGTAATATCTCTCCACTAAAGTGTGAAGTTTGTTTTCTGCATTAAAAACTTTTAAATAGGATATTTATTTCTTGAGAGTATGGCTGATAAAGCAAAAACCCAGACACTTACAATCATGTTTACTGATATTAAGGGGTTCACAGACAGGACATCTAAAAGCTCCCGCGAGCAGCTTAACAAAATGCTTGAACTGCACGAGGAATTAATATGCCCTTTTTTTAATGAATTTGGAGGGAAAATAATCAAAACAATCGGTGACGCATTTATGGTGACTTTTCACAGCCCAACAGACGCTGTTCTCTGCGGCATGAAAATTCAAAAAGAGCTTGCAAAATATAATGAAAGCATTCCAGAAGAAAATAGATTTGAAATAAGAATAGCTATAAATACAGGAGAGGTGGCTATAAGAGGGAATGATATTTTTGGTGAGGCTGTTAACATTGCATCAAGGCTGGAAGGCATTGCAGAAGCAGGAGATATATTCTTTACAGAATCTGTATATTTAGCAATGAATAAAACAGAAATACCTACAGCAGAAGTTGGTTACAGGCATTTTAAAGGAATTCCAGAAGAAATTAAAGTTTACAAAGTTTTAAGAGAGGGTAAAAAAGGAATAAAAGAAAAAGCATATTTAAGAGAAACGAGAACAGTTAAAAAATGGAAAAAAATATTAAAGTGGATTGGTATTATTCTTTTAATCCTTTTTGTAATCGGGCTAATCTTAAATAAGCAGCAAAAACAAGAGAAACAGACTAAGCAAGAGCTAATTCAAGAGATTCAGGTAATAAAAGCAGATATAGAACAAGCTGCGCAAGAGAGAGATTTTCCAAGAATTAAGCAGGATATTGAAAGATTAAAAGAGATAAGCAATAAGCTAAACAACCCTATAGAATTGGAAAAGGCAATAAGTGATATTGAAAGAAGATATACTGAATTAGTATCTTCAAAGAGGATTGGTTAGTTTCTGTTGAGCAAGAAGCAACCTCATGAGTTAAGATTTTTCTTTCAGGGAGGAGGTTGGAAGCGACGACAAATAAATAAGAGAGATTGCCAGCCCGTTTTTTTTGTTGTTTTAGGGAAAAAAGAAGATTTTTAATATCCCTTTGATTATTTTCTAGATGAAAAAGTACAAGGTGTTTCGCTCTGTTAGCTTTCAAAAAAAAATTTCAAAATATGATAAAAACATACAAGAAAGAATTAATAAAATTGAAGATAAACTGATGTATAATCCAGAGTATGGAAATCCGTTAGGGACAAGATGGTTTAGAGAATCAAGATTTGAAAATTACAGAATTTATTATTTAGTTTATGAAGATTTGCAAGCGATTTATATAGTTGCAAAAAAGACCAACAAAAGGCAATTAATACAATAAGGATTTTCCTTGAATTTTTCAGAGAAGAAATAGAAAGATTAGTTGAAAAAGATAATCTTCAAGATGAAGAATCTTAGAAGTTCACCTTGTCCTTATTACATTGCCTTGTTTAATATCCTTTAGGCTTTTAACTAATTGTTGTAATAGTCCTAAATCTATGTTTGCCTGCATTTTCAACTTTTCGTATTCATCTTTTGGGATTTTTACCATTTCCATATCTATTATAATCAGCATTGGCTTAAATAGTTTTTGGTTTTTTATTTTATAATGATTGTTTTATTGGGAAGTTTGCTTCTTTTTTTCTAAAAAAGAAGATGGGCACTTTCGTTAGTTTTATAAGATATAAATAATTAAATAAAATATGAAAAAGTAGGCTAAAATTTTAGTTGTTATTGGAATTATTTGGATTGTAACAATTTTAATATTTAATAGCATTTTATATTTCAAAGTTAAACAATTTTCTGATAAAGGATTAAACGAAGAAGATGCAATTGCTATGGGTAATTGGAGGGGACTTATTGAAACTGTTGATGGTCGTTCCCATTTACTACAATATTTTTTTATTTTTTACAATTTGGAATTCCTGCATGGGTTATTTTTATAATTGCTGGAATTTGGGGTAGAGAAAAGAAAATATAAAAATTTTATGTCTAACAACAGATAGAATTGACGTAAAAAACAAAATGTCAGAAGGACTAAAAACCATCAAATCCCCATCACACTCTCTTTCCCGCTTTTCATATCCTTGACTTTAATCTTTTTTTTCTTAACTTCGTTTTCGCCGATCATTATCACTTTGTTAAAATCATAAGAATTTGCATATTGCAGTGCTTTTGAAGGCTTTCCATAGTAAATACCGACAGCTTTATTTTTTTCCCTTAGCCTTTGTAAAGTAGAAATAGCTTCCTTATCCTGGCCCAAGGATACAACTAAATATTTTTCTTTTTTATCTTCAATTTTAGACAGTGCTGTTATCCTGTCTAAACCAAAACTAATGCCAAAACTTTGAATATTGTCAATTTTAAATGCTCCTCCGGCAATTATTGTTTCTTTTACTCCTTTAGCTTTAACTTCAAAAACAGTTCCATTATAATAACCCAAACCCCTGACTATTGTTGGGCTGAACAAAACTTTAACTCCAAATAATCTGCAGTATTTTATTAAATCAAGAATTTCTTTATAAGATTTAAACTGCTTGAAATAAGATTCGTTTTTTTTAAGCTGATTTAGAAGATTTCCTGCCCCAAGCCCATCTAAATTTTTCTTGATTTCTGATTCTGGAAGCTTGCCGTATTTATCAATCTCTGTTAAAACTTTTTGCCTGTTTTTCTTTTTTATTTGCTCTTTTTCAAGAATCTCACTCAAAAGTTTTCTATTATTAACTAAAATTACCGGCTCAATTTTCAACTTTTTTGCAATTTCTACAGCCATAGAAAGAAGCTCTGCTTCATCTTTTATAGTTGAACTGATAATATCAGCGTCGCATTGAACAAACTGTCTCAGCCTGTTTTTTGAAATTGGCTCGTCACGGAATACAGGGCCGATCTGATATCTTTTATACGGCAGTTTTTTATTTTTCATAAGCCTTTTAATCTGGAAAGTGAATTCATACCTCAAGGCAAGTTTTCTCTTAGCCTTGTCCTGAAGCTTATAGATATCAGAAATAACTTCATCCTGTGCTTGTTCTTGCGAACCCCTGACAAATTCTTCATATTCTATTATTGGCGTTTCTGCAGGCTCAAACCCATACCTTTCAAAAGTTTCAACTAAAACTTTTTGGACAAATGCTCTTTTTTGCGCTTCTTCTCCCGTATAATCTTTAAATCCTTTTAAAATATCTTCCATTTTACTTGAATTCTCCCGCTATGATTTTCATTTAACATTACTCAAATCTTTAACTAATTTTTCTATATTCTTTTTAATTCTATTAACAATTTTCTCAATATTTCTCATATTTTTTCTTTGTTCATCCTTAATTTTCCATACAATAATCTTTTTTTCAAGAGGTGCAAGCCAGTAATTAAACATTATTTTAGGAACATCATCTGCTATTAAGATAATCAAGTCAGCTTTTAATAATTCTTTTAGGTTAACCGGCTTTGGCTTTCCTTTTAGCTTCACTCTGAGCATTCTTGCCCCTGCCAGTTGCGCTCTGTCTGGAGCACCACCGACAATAAATCCTCTGGAAGCAATTTTAATTTTCTTATTTTTGTTTATCTTTTTAAAATATTCTTCTGCTATTTTGCTCCTAAACACATTATACTTGCATACAAAAAGCACATTTTTAACGTTGTTATAATCTGGCCTCATTTTTCCTCTTTTAAAGATAATCTACTAATTATCCTCTAATTAAAAAGAAGCATATCTATTAAAACCTTTCTTGTCTGATTATTATTAGTCTATACCTTCATTGATTATATTTTTTTCTAAATACATTTTTTGTTCAGTGGTTAGTCCTAATGGATATTCAAACATAGAATTAATCTGCCCCATTAATTCAACCAATCTATCTTTTTCATTCACGCCAAGCAGGTGATACAAAAGGGCTATTTTCTCTAAATCTTTTTTTGTGCTTCTAGTATGATCAATGATTTTTTTTATGTTAGAATCAGATACCCTTGAAGCAAAATATCCTCTAGCATAGAGCCCAACAAAACGAATAGAACTGTCTAGGCATACACAGGAAAATTTTTCAAATTCTTCTGCAGCTTTTTTAAATGTTCCATAATTTTCCTTAATTCTACCTGTGAGGATCTCACTTATTTCTTTTGCTCTCTTGATATCCTCTTTAAACTTCTTTCTTGCAGCTTCTTCTTTATTTTTTTTAACCACCTCTACATCTAAAACTTTTTTATAACTTTTTAGAAACACGGTATCTTTAATATTTTTATGCATAAATTTTGTAAAGAATTGCTTCTTTTAAGAATTATTGTGATGGGGTTTATGAAAGGGCGGAAGGAGTAACCAAGCCAATCCTGTTCGGGTTAGCACCTATCTGTCTTATATTTAATTTAGAAGCCAAGCTATTAAAATCTTTATCTGTGCCGATAGTTAATAGCTGTTTTTGTCATATTCTTCTTAGTGAAAATGGGCTTTTAAATATTCCTTGTTTGAACACAAGAGGGAATTAATCTAATTAAAAACTCTAAAGTAACTCTCTATAAAGTTTTTTAGCTTCTCTAATTTATCCTGACAATATTCTTCCAAATCTTCTATGCCCATATTTTCTATCTTTATCTTCTTTATTAGAATTGCATTTCCATCCCTATCCCATTCTGCTTTTACTGAAAGAGAACCAGTCATCTTTTTCTCTGCTACTTTATGGGTAATATCCCCTCTTTTATCGTTAACATCTTTAATCCAGTTATCAAATTCTTCTTTTAATTTATTAAAATAGAAAACTTCTTTGTTATTTAGATTACTTAAAAATTTCCCTATTGTTTCCCATCTTCCTGAATTTTTCACCTCTTTGTTTTTTAGATTAAATTTAACCAGAAAATTTATTGTCCTCATAGTGTTAGCCAAAAAAGAATGGAATTCAAAGATGATTATATCTTCCCAAATAGCATCATACTTAATTTTAAATATATCAACGTCTGGGGAGATAAGCTCCCTAACCTCTTTAAGTTTTTCAGGTAGGCTGGGATTTAACCCAATACTATCTTCAATTTCCTTTTTTCTCTCTAAAATATTATTAAAATTATACCAACAATTTTTAAATAATAATTCAATTTCTTCAATATCTTCTTTTAAAGAATTGTGCCTTTCTTTTATATGGATAATAAACACATTATCCACTAATTTTTGATTGCATAGATTATCGATATAGTTCTTATCTTTTTGCAAATGATACAGCCACTTTTTGACTAAACTCTCATATTTTGTTATTACATCTCCATTATCGATATCAAAACTTTCTTTTAACCAATCCTTTAAAGTAGATGTTGTTAGATAACCCGTCTCTTGTCCGTCTTCACCATATTCATTATAAAGCAAATTAAATCTTGAATTCTTTAGGTGTTCTATATTAGCCTCTTTAACCTTTTCTATCCCCTCCCCCTTCTTTATAAAAAGCACATTTTCCCCAACTTCCAAATTAACAATTAGAATATATGTTTCTGGATAGAAATCAAAAACCCCTATTTGTTCCGCATTTAACATATTGCCCTTACTGAACTTTACTTCTAAAAAGAAAGTATCTCCATCTTTATTGACGACACAGAAATCAGGCATTTTTTTTAAATAATCTATTTTAGAATATTCTCCCTTTCCGCTTTTTTGTAACTTGAAATTTCCCCCACATTTTTTAATAAACCATTCTAATTGTGTTAATGGGTTAGCGGTATCTTCCTGTCCCATTCTTAATACATAGAAACCCAAGTCTCTTAACATCTCTTCAACTATAGTTTGAGAGATTGCCTTCTTAATCATATTTTCTGGATTGCTTCCCATAAAAAATTAAAGAAATAACCCTAATTTAAACCTTCTTGTTCTAAGAAATTTTTCCAAGCCTCTTTCCTTTTATCTACCTCTTTTTCACTTATTTCTTTTTAAAATTGGGAATTTTTCCAACAAGTTTCTTAGATTCCTCTATCATCCTATCTACATCTGTGATGTTTTTCTCTTTAATCAGGTTTCTGAATTCTTCAATATCACTTGCCATAAAGATTAAGAATAAATAATCTCTTTAAATTTTACTAAACAAATACCTGTTTATTTAATCATTAAATTGTTCAAAAATCATTATGCCTTAAAATAACCTTTTTCATACGTTTTTTAATCTGTTTTTTAATGGAACAATTATTTAACATCTCTTGCATTATTAAACAAAAATGCAAAGGTATAAAAAATATTTTTATGTATATATATTATGAAGATATTTGGTAAAAAGAATACGCAAGAAATAAGAGATGAAGAAGAAGAGAATTCTAAATTAAAACTTCAAAGAACAAAAGAGGGTATAATTTTAGAGGTTTTTGAAGCATTGCAAGATGATATTTATAAAGGGATTTCAAGAATAGATGAAAGGGTAATGAGAGAACTCGAAGTTAAAATAGGAGATCCTATAATAATTAAGGGGATTAGGAAGACTGTTGCAATTGCCGAGAAGGCATATTCTGCAGATGTCGGGGAGGGAATTATAAGAATAGATAGTATTTTAAGAAAAAATGCTGGAGTTGAGGTTGGAAGCACAGTTAGTATTTCTAAGGCAGATATTAAGCCTGCCAAAAAAATTACAATTGCCCCTGCACAAAAGAACATTATGGTTCAAGCAAAATCAGATGGGTTGAAAAAAAGTCTATTTGGAAGAGTCTTGATGAAAGGAGATTTGCTTGTGTTGGGAGGAGTTAAGAGAAAAGGAGATTTATTCTCTGAAGACATGGGGGATTTTAATGATTTATTCAATGATATGTTTGGTAATATGGGCATGGGAAATTTAGGAGAAGGTGTTTCTCAGATTAAATTTATTGTAGTAAATATAACACCAGAAAACCAACCAGTTATAATAGATGAAAAAACAGAGGTTGTTCTCAATCCAAAGGCAATTGAAATACCTATAAAAGAAATATCTAAAATTGGGGAAAAAATCCCTGAGAATAAAATAATTCTTTTAAAAAAACTTCCTTCAAATATAAAAGAATATTACGAAGTAAAAAATATTTCAGAAATTTTAAAATTATACAATAAGAATAACAATTTCCCTGTAAATAAATACGAAGACGATGAAAAGAGAGTCATAATGATTGGTAATTACTATTATTCTGAATCTAAAAAGGAAAAGATTATCAAATGAATAAAATAAAAAAAATCTTTTAGAGAGTTTAGTTAAATAAAAATGTGGAAAATATGAAGAAAGATGATAAAACGAATGTAATAAAATGCCCTTATTGTGGTTATAAACCTCCAAAAGAGGTATATAAAGAGCATTTAAAGTTATGTGATGAAAATCCAAAAAGTGAAAATTATAAAGAACTTAAGGGGTTAGGTGGGTGGTTGATTCTCATTCAGATAAGTTTGTGGATAGGAATTATAGCTTATTTTTTCTATTTCATAGAATTTTTATTAGATTTTCAAAACATTTTATTTATTATATTTTTTCTTGTATTATTTATACTCACAGGATATACTTTGTTTTTAATGTATTTATATGATAAGAAATTCCCTTTGTTTGCAATAATTTGGTTATGGTTACCTTTTTTAAGTCCCTTAATAGGATTTATTATTTTATTTTTTAGTATGATTACAGGTTTGACTACTGCTTATGAATTAGGGATTTTTATTGGAGGATTTATGCTATCTATTATTCCATCAATTATTTGGACTGAATATTTTAGAAAGTCTAAAAGAATTAAGAATACTTTTGTTAAATAATTGGTCAATTTCTAAACATTTTTATAGCTTTATTTATTAATTCCTTTATGGTAAAGAGAAAAAGAAAATCTTATGGAATAAAAGATATTGAAGATTATAGTAGTTTAGGTAATATCGCAGATGCTGAAGATAGTGTTTGGGGTGGTGGGAGAAATAAATGGAAAAGATTTCCTGCTACATTAGGAGGAGATAGTCAGGATAATGAAAGAATTATTTATAGGGAGAGGACAGATAAACCTGTCCATGTTGTGCATGAAGATTATAAGAAAAGAAAACATTCTGAAGATGTGTTTGGAATGTATGGCTTTTCCATTATAGTGATAATAGTTGGCATTATTATCACCTTAAGTGGTGCTGGCTCTATGGGTATTCCATTTATTATTATAGGTATTCTCGCATTTTTGTTTGTGAGATGGTATTCTAAATGGATGAAAAGACATTATCACGATTAAAAGAAATTGGTAAATAAAAAATAAAAACAATTTATTTATAATTATTAGATATTCCAATCTGGCTCTAATAAACTAATATCACAAACGTCTTTTTCAGACCAGTTGAATAATCCTAAATCGTCTCTTTCATCTTCTGATTCATATTCAACCTCTTCCTGTTGGTCGTGTTGCATTTTCTTTGATACCTCCCTTATATTTCTTTAATATGAAAATTATTTGTTGATTAAGACTTCTCTGTTCTTCTTGGGATATTCTCTCCAACCAATCTTTAAGTTCTTTATTTGGATAAATTGTTATTCTTTCCATACATTATTTTAATGTATAATACCTTTATAAACCTTTTGGGAGGGGAGTGCAACACGACACTTTGAGTATCGTCTCCCCTCTAATTTAAATGTTTAATTCTTTTAAAATATTATGAATAGTTGCAAGGCTCGGCTTCTTTTTGTTTTTATTCTTATCATAGAAATAAACTTCTTCATGCTTCAATATCTCTCTGAAAGATAAGCCCTGACTTTTAAGCCCTCTGACTTTTTCTCTTAACCTTTGAGAGTTGATTGCTTTTCTCCCCCATTTGTTGCCAAACTTTGAATAAGTCTTTCCGTCTTTCTTCTTGATTGCAAGTTTAACTCTCTCGCTTTTCTTATTGCTTTCTTCTTCAGCCAACCAGCCCATTATTTGCAACATCAAACTATGCATAATCTCATTAAAAGGCTCTTGTATTCTGTTAATACTTTCAAGCCAATCCTGTCTTACAGAGTAAATCTTGCAGTTATATATCTTGCAAAGTTCAAAGAACTCAATAAGCTTTTTTCTGTTTCTATAAAGCCTATCCAAATCCCAGCAGATTAAATATTTGACTTGTGCTTTTTCTATTGCCTTTTTTATTTCATTAAAGTTTTTTCTTTCTAATTCTTTCCAGCCAGAAACCTTATCTTCAAAAACATCATAATCTTTAAGACTTAATTTCTGTGTTAATTGCTCACAGGCTTCAAGCTGATTTTGTGGATTTTGTTCTTCTGTTGAAGTTCTTAAATAAATAATTGTTTGTTTCATTTTTCAAGATATGAAACAAGTCTTTTTTTTTCTTTAAGGAGTTCTTTTATTAATGCCTGAAGTTCAGGAATGTCTTTTGTTGGAAAGCCGAAGTCTCCCTCTGCAAGTAACTCTTTAACAGATAGTAATTCAATTTCAATAATGTAAAGCTGTAACTCAAAAACATTCTTGCTTTCATAATCAGAAACATTTTCAATATACGATTTATCCCCTGCATCATACCAATACCCCTTTTCTTCAGAAGCCCACAGTATTTTATTTATTAAGGCAAGTCTATCATTAAACTTTTTGCTCTGCCTGAACTTGTTAAGCTCTCCTATAATAAATAAGTTATGTTTCTCTGCACAACTATCACAAACAAGTGTCTCCTCTGCTTCGATACAATCACCGAAGTTATTCTCTGTAATTTCTTTCCAACATCTTGGGCAATTGCCCCATTCTGTTTTATTTTTTATCATTTTGAACATAATAATTTAGATTAAACTTGTGGCTCGGCTGTGCTTTCTATTGGTTTTACATTAAAACCCTCAATATCGTAGTATATAATACGCTTATCCTTCCATACAGGATTAAAGGAATATCCTTTTTTCTCTATATTTGTTTTATGAGCATAGATAGAAGTTAAAGACACACTTAACTTATCAGCAACTTCTTCAGCATTATGCTTTTGTAATAGCTCTGCAACTCTTTGCTGTGTATCTGTCAAAGCTTTGTTTGGTTTGTTATCTTTTGCCTCATTCTTTAATAGCTTATTCATAATGTCTTTGTTTAATTGTATTGTAAATCCCTTTTTCTTTTTCTCATAAGCTTCAAGCAATTCTTTAGAAGGCAGTTTAAACTTAAGTCTCTTACTTGCATAAGTCTTATTGCCTTTCCTATATCTTAAGTATTTAGGATATTCTTTTCCAGTCATAACATTAGTCTGCAACATCTTAACCTTAACAGTTGCAGTTTTATCGTGTGAGTTTATGCCTTGCATTTCTGCAACACCGTGAGATAGCTTTCTTGTTGCACTATCAATAAAAGATAATAAAGGAACTGTCATTATAACAATCAGATTTAAGTGTCTTGAAGTCTGAAAGAAGTAATTGATAACTCTGTTTGAGATTGTCATAAACTCTCTGGCATTATGCTCAACTCCAAACTCGTCCCACATTACAACCTTGCCTTTGATTACTTCTCCTTTCTCTGAACGTGCAACTAAATCATTTATACAATTCATAAAGTCTTTTGCTTTGAAACAAACTCTTTCTATGTCAAAGGTATTATCAAGCATTTCAGCAAGTCTCAAAGCAGAGTAGCTTTTGCCCGAGCCTGTTGCCCCAACAAAAAGCATAAGAAAATTTTTATTCTTATTCTGAACTCTATCTTTGATATACTGAATTAAGACAGGCTCTTGCTTTTTTCCTTTGCCTTCTATGTCTGGCTTTTCTTTCTTTGCTTCTTTCATTTTGAGTTTTACATCTCCTCTTCTGAAGTTTCTTCTTCAAAGAAGTTTAATCTCTTGCTTAACATTATAAGCTCTTCAAAAAGTTGAATGTGCCATTCAACTTTATAGCTATACCATTCATATTTTACATCTTTGCCTTTCTCTTCTCTTTCAGTATAGACTTTATAATTTTCAGCAAATTCGTCTTGAAGCTCTTTATCAGCCTCTTGCATTTGTTTATCAAAATATCCAAGAAGCAAAGCTCTCAACATTTTCACAGAGTTAGAATAAACATCTCTTGAATTCTGCACATAAGTTCTTGTTGTTGGGTTATATCCTATTTCATTCCAATAGCCCCCGTGCCACTCAACAGAGCCATTAACTACACACCTGTTTATATGCTGAAGAACTATCTGCTTAAATGTCAATCCGAACTTTCCTGAAGAGCCACTTCTCCAACTATCCATATTTGAAAATTGTATCTCGTCATTCATTTTATTCACCAATAGGCATATAGCCTTTTTTGTCTATGAAAATCATAATTGCCTTAAACTGCTCCTTTGCTTTTTCTCTACGATAAATATTTTTTTTATAAGCATCAGAACCATAATCCTCTAATCCTCTACTCTTTTCCTTAAGCCATTCTTTAAGCTCTTTTTTCTTGTCCTGATATTCTTTGTCATCTTTTAATTTAGCCCAAAGCAACCCCTCTAAAGCTTCAACTTTCGGAGTTAAAGAGATATTGAAATTGCTTAAAGCTTCTCTACATAGCTGTATTTGATTCTGAAGCTGTTCAACAAAACTTAAGCTTTGCTTCGGTTTTTCTATTATTCTGTCGTCCATTTTATTTAGAAAATTCTCCAGCAGTATCCTCTTTATATTTAATAAATTCAAGCAATTCCTTTAATGTCAAACACAACTCTGTTCTTGTGCCGTCATCTTGATTAACAGCATAAACACATCTACATTTTTTACAATAAGTTATAATAGGCTTATCCTTGCAAGTGTTTATTTGAACTCCTTGATTATTCTCATAAGAGCAATTATTCTTTACTGCTTCTTTCATAACTTGTTTAAATTTTGATTGCTTCATTTTATTCCTGAAAACCTGTTTTTAATTTGAGTTCTTTTCTTAAGAGCAAAAAGTCTCTGTGCTTATCCACAAGCCTATTAACTGTGGCTTCAACTTCTTTCAAGTTGCACTTCTGACTTGAGACTATAATCCCTGAAACTTCTATATGATTGCCTGACACAGTTTCCTGAATTAAATCAGCAAACTCTTTCTCTGTCAAGTCTTTTATTTTTCTATTGTCTGGCATTTTGTTTATTCTCCTTTGCAAGTTTTATTTTCAGATAGCAAGGAAAATAATGATAAACTCTTCCATAATATTTTTTAAAGTTTTCCTTGCTCAAGATTTTCTTTTTACACAAAATACATTTCTCAATCATTTTTTATACTCCTTGTCATAATTTCTTTAGATTTCAAGTAAAAGCAGAGTTTAATTCCGATTTCTGCCTCTTTAGGTTCTGCACCATATTTCCTTACTAATTCTTCAAAACTCACACCATCCCAACTAAGCAAAGCACATTCAAGTATCCAAATAAAAGTGATTTTATCCATTAAAACTCCCATCTTCAATTTCAGAGAAGTTTATTTTTTCTGAAATTTTTTTTAAATTTTTGTCAGAAAATTGATTATCCACTTCAATAGTATCGTCATATTCGTCATTTTGCGTCATATTCGTCATAGGAGTTTTTTGTATATTTGTAATATTCATCATACCTTCATCATTGTTATTTATACTATTTATGTGTAAATCTGATGAATATGATGAGTATGATGAAAAATCAGGAATTAAAGGAGCAACAATATTTTCATAAATCTCTTTTGTTAAATTTAGGTGGCTTCCATACATATTTTTCTCACGAAATTCTTTAAATCCAATCTTATCCAAGTGTGCCGAAATTGTTTTATTTGCAACCTTTTTTTCTTTATTTGTATTAAATTTTTCTGTGATTGTTTTAATATAAATTAAGGTTTCTCCACTATCAATTTGTTCTTTCAATATTTCTAAAATTTTATAATCAAAACTACCTTCAGGAATAAAATCTTGTTTTCTTTGTTCAGAAATTTTTATTGCAAACTCAAGAACACGATTAAATAAATCATCACCTATTATTTTAGCTATTGTTAAAAGTGGTTTCCAAAGCTGAAAATCTCTCTTTTTTAGTTTTTCAATTTTAAGAGATTTATATGTTTCCTCAACATTTTTCCAGTTTTCCCAAGCAAATAAATAAAGATTATTTAGGATATTTTGATAAACTTTCTCATCAATATAATCTTCTACTTCTATTTCTCCTCTTCCATCTCTGTCAGAAGCCTTTGTCATAACGTGAGTTATTGCCCGTGTTTCAGTTGCGTCTCGAAGTCCTGTGATACTTCCAATCATAGTTGGAGAATAGCACTGATAATAAATAACTTTAAAGTCATTTCCCTGTTTTTCTAATCTTGGCACAGAAGACCCCTTTGTATAACTTCCATTAATTAATTCCACAATAGGAGAACTCTGCCATTGTCCCCCAATATACATAAACAATTTTTCAGCTTCGTCTATGTATTTAGTTGGACGTTTTGAATGGGTAACTCTAAATAAACTTGCTTCAGAAGGATTAACCATTATAGAAGTTGGATTTAAAGTAAATAGTCTACTAACACACATGGTTTTAGATTTTGCACTTCCAGAAACTCCTCTTAGCTCCATTATTGGAAAAGTATTAAATAACTGAAAGAAATAAGTTGCAATATCCCAAAGCGAGTGAATATCATACCATAAATCATTTTGAAAGTAAATAAATTTTTTATAACCATTATTTTTAATATTTTCAAATATTTCTTTTCCTGAAACTTTGATATTCTTATTTTCTAAGAATTTATCAATTGTTTCTAAATCAATCCTTAACTCTAATTCATTTGGAATTGCAATATATTTTATTTTAAATTTATTCTCTGTTTCTCCATTTGGCTCAATTAATTCTCTATTAGAAGTTATAACAGCAGGAGAACGGATTTGTCTCCGTCCAATTATAGCATTTGTCTTTTTGTCTATAATTGGGATTTCTTTTGGAAGTAAAAAACCAAAACCAAAATTATCCCCTATTTTATGACAAGAGAATATTGTCGGCTGAACAATTTTATCCTTATCAAAAATAAACTTCCCTGAAAGAGTATTTTGATTGTGTTCTTGTTTCTTTGGCTCAGGTTTCTTTAAACCGTATTCTTCCCTCGCAACTCTCAAAACATCTTTAAATTGTTCAGAAGATAAATTTTCGTCGCAAGAAGTGATTAAACCTTTATTAAGAGCAATTGCTTTTGCAACACTTCCCCCAGCATCACACCTAAAGCAATGCCATACATTTTTTGAAGGATTAACAAAAAAGTTCATTCCTCCTGTTGAACCATGCCAAACGTTCGCTCCATAATATTCAGAACCTCTTTTCTTTAAACCTATTGTGGAAATAATGGAAGTTAAGGGAATTGAATTAATATCATTATCACCATAGTTTTCAACCTTTGCAAAGTTTGGTCTTTCATTATCAATAACTCTTTGAAGAACTATATCAGGGAGTTTGTTTTTGTGTTTATCTGGAGTTTTGCCTTCTTTGATTTTGTGAATTGCTCCATTATATCTTAATTGTTTCCAGTGAGGACGGTTAATTATTGGAATTAATGTTCTACCAAGATTACTTTTATCTAAAAAATCCCAAGCTTCAGAAGGCACAATCAACTTTGCTAATTCTTTTTTACATTCTTTTTCTCTGTTTTCAATCAAATTTTCAAAACCAAAAGCATAGAAATAAGGAGATGTTCCATCATGTGAAGCAATACAATTGTCTATTTTGTGGTTATTTGCGTTTTCAGAAGTTTGTTTAACCCATTCTTTTATTTGTTCGAGAGTTGCTGTTTTCTTTTCTTCGTTTATTATGACTTCTTTTTCAAATTCAATCGCCAAACAATCAAGAGGACATTCAATTAAAACAACATCTTCGGTTAGTTCTTTGAATAGATACTTTTCTCTTTCTTCAGTTCTTTTTGCATAACACCTTTCTTTTTTTTCTTTGTCAAGCTTAATGTCTGACTTGTAGGCACAAGTTATTTTTCCTTTATATCTATTATAAAATTTTTCCTCATTAAATTTTTTTTCAGTTTTTTCCATTTTCATCCTCTTTGTATTTTTCTAAAATAGGAAATTCTGTTGGTTCAAAAAAGTAAAAAACATTTTCAATTCCCAACACCTCACAGAGATTCTTAGCAAATTCAAGAGAGGGAGTTAATCTTCCAGAGCAAATACCATAGATATACTGGCGTGTTGTGTCAATATTTTTTCTCTCTTTTAACAAATCCCTTACAGAAGCGTAAGATAAACCTTTATTTACAAATATCCATCTCTTTAAAGTGGTTCGTGGTCTGAATATAGATTGCTCTTTTATAGGTTCTTTTACGCCTTCAGGCAAAATTTTTTTATCTTCTGATAAATCATCCATTTTGAGATTGAACCTCGTTTTTATTTTTTTCTTTCAGCTCATTTAACAACATTAAAGCCTTATTGTATTCGGCTTTAATCTGCTCGTAATATGAAAGCTGTTCAATCTGTTGCTCTTTCATTTTCACACCCCTTTATTTTTTTGTCAATAAGAAATAAAATCAAAGAAGTCATACTTCTCCTTTCTGTTTCGGCTATTTCCTTCAGTTTTTCTTTCGTTTCTGGCTCAAGCCTTATTAGTAGTGTGCTATCCATTTGATTACAGAAAGATATAAATATTATATACTCTACTTTATTGTAAATAGTAAGTTAGATAATGAAAAATAAGAATTGGTTAAACAACATAAAAAAAGGAAAAGGTAAAGAGATAGCAAGGCTCTTTTTTATAACATTTACAACCCAAGAAATTCTTTCTAAATTTTTGTATCCAAACAGGAAAAAGAAAGCAAAAGGAAAGAGAAAAGAAAAAATTCATTATGTAGAGCCGATTATTAATATAAGAAGTAAAGAATGGGATAGTTATGGTTTCCTTGAAAAATCTAAACCAATTCCCTTTAAAGACAAATTGGAAAGACAACAATATGTTTATTGGAAAATAATGAATTTAGAGCCGATATATAAGTTCTGCAAAGAATACAAACAAATAGAATTTACAGAAGAAGAGAAGTCTTATCTCAAACTGTTATTGCTTTCAGAGAAGATCAGAGAAGCTATAATAAAAGAATATTCTGAAGATATAATCAAAGCTACTTTGATGTTCTACGTAAAGAACTGTATTATGCGTTATTTCACTTATTTGAAAGACATAGAAGAAAACCCAGAGAAATACCTTAAAGAAAAAAAGAAAGCTGAAGAGCTTAACAACCCAACAACCGAAGAAGGAATTTTAAGTAAGAAATGGAGTGAGAAAATTAAAAGACAGGCATATAAAAAATATGCCCCTTTAATTCCTTACAAAAAATCAAGCTTCAATATCATAAAAATAATTACTCTGAATAATTGGAGTAAAAGCCCAACACCTCTTAACTTTTTGTTTCAGAGTTACATTCATAATATTGAAGATAATAAAGAACTTGTAACCTCAACAGACAATAAGATATTGAAGGCTCTTAACTTGCAACCTTCAATTTAATCTTTCTTTGTTGTTGCTCTATTAACTCTATCTTCTTCGTCATTTCAGCAAACATTTCAGAATATTCTTTTTCTCTTGCCTGAAACTCTTCTTGAGTAATTGTTATCTTTGTCTTTAGCTCTTGATTTTCTTTGTCTATTTTCTGCATACTTACATTCTTAACATCTTCTTTAACAAGCTCTTCTCCAAGCTCTCGGTTAATATAAACGTCTGGCACGTTTGAACTGAAAGCCCAGCCATATCTATAACATAATTGTTGTCTGTTCTTTATTATCGGAGCGTAATGTGTTGCTGAAGATTTTCTAAATATATGAAAATGTATTCTCTTGCCCAAAACTCTCTTGCCTAATCTTGTCAAGAAGATCCTTATAGCATCATAGCTCTTTTTTAAAACCGCTTCTTTAGGCTCTCCTGTTGGAATTTCATTTAAGTAATCCCTTATTGCCTCTGTGCTATATTTCCAATAAAACCCTATCTTTCTTCCTTTAGTCTTTGAGTATTCTTCTTTAAGATTTATCTTATAATAGGGAAAACTCTGTGTAGGCTCTTCAATATCCTCAAATCTTATGTTAAGAAATTCAGAAGCCCTTAATCCGCCGTCAAACAAAATGGCTATCAAAAACCTCTCTTCGTTTGTTTTACAGGCTCTAAACAATTTCTCTATTTCATTCTCTCTTAAGAACTCAACATCTTTTTTAGGAATTTTTATAACAAACCATTTTCTAAATCCTGAATATTTTGAAGGATTAAAAAACTCCAAAAACCTGATAAGAATTAATTCCATTTCTCTCTGACTTGTAAGAGAATATGCCTGATTAAATCTTGATTTTATCTTTCCTGATTTTAGATCCTGTTTAAGTTTAGTCAAATCTTCTTTTGTAAGCTGTGTTAATTGCTTCTTCTTTATGTTCTGATATGCCATAGTCAAAGCGTCAATATACTTTCTTTCTGTGGCTTCCTTAATATCCACAGCTCCAGCGTTCTCTCCATTCTTTGCTTTATCAACAAACTTCTTAATTAAAGAGAACTCTTTGCCTGAAAGCTCTTTTATCTTTTTATATCGTGTATCAAGCCTTAAGTTATATATCTCAATCTTCTGTCCTGTCATAAATTATAGACGGAAAGCCCTTTTATAAAGGTTTCCACCACGAACACTCTTGTACAGGGCGGAAGGAGGGAATCGAACCCTCTTCCCACGAGCCACAGTCGTATGTTCTAACCATTGAACTACATCCGCCATTGTAAGGAACCAAGGTTCCTTGACAGTCAACCTCCTTTAAGGTTGGGTCAGGCCTGATTCTATATTTTAATTTAGAAGTTATGATATAAAAAACTTTCTTAATAACATTAAAAACATTAACAATTTAAATGCCGGTTTCTTTGTTAAATCATGTATATAAAAAGAGGAAAATTAAAATTAACAGCAATAAATAAGCTGAGTATACTTAATCTAATATCTAATATAGGGATGGCTGCTGTAGGAACGATTTGGGCTATTTATTTAGAATCTATTTTAAAAAAGCCGTCTTATGTTGGATTTTTAATAACTTTTTTCACAATTATCAGCCTTACAGCATTTATATTTTTAATACCCTTAATAGAAAGGCAGAGCAAAAGCAGACTTTATATGATATCCCTTGCACTTTATTTAGTATCTTATATCTTATTTGGAGTTTTATCTCATGTTTATGCAGTGGTAATATTGGGGGCTTTTATGGCAATAATTGTCAGCTTAAGAATGGACACGTTTGGCATTATGGTCTCTGACAAATCTAAAGATGGCAAAATATCTGCAAATGAAGGCTTAATTTATACATTCTTGAATCTTTCTTGGATGATAGGGCCGCTAGTTGCTGGTTATACCACCAGCCTATTTGGAGTTCGTTCTGTATTTATAGTTGCTGCAATATTCATCTTCTTAACATTGATATTATTTAAAAGTTTTGATATAAGAGACAATAGAAAAAGAAAAAGAACAAACCAAAACGTTATAAAAATATTTATAGATTTTTTCAGAAATAAACACAGAGTAGTAAATTACATCTTAAGCGGAGGAATAAATTTTTGGTGGGTTCTTGTTTATGTCTATCTTCCTTTAATGATATTAGAAGCAGAAGCGGATGGTAGAATAATAGGTTATGCTTTATTTGCAATAGTTGTCCCGCTTGTTTTGCTGGAATATCCCTTTGGCCTTCTTGCAGAAAAAATAGGATTTAAAAAAATATTTTTTACAGGATATCTCATATTAGCAGTTATTGGAACATCCGCATTTTTTGTTAATAATATTTTTATTATTATTCTCCTTCTTACAACAGCCAGCATTGGAGCAGCAATGATAGAGTCAACAACAGAAGCATATTTTTTTAGTATAGTCCCAAAAAAGAATCAGAGGGACAAATATTACGGGCCTTATAATACAACAGTAGAAATTCATCATGCAATAGCTTCTTTTATAGGGGGATTAATCCTTTTGATTTTTCCTTTTAAATTCCTTTTCCTTTTCTTTGGGGCAATAATGCTCTTAATGGTAATACTTTCTTTAAAGGTAAAAGAGATGATAGATATAAAGAATGAAGAAATTGAAGGAAGTCTGGAAAAATAAGATAAAAAACTCCCTATGTTTCACCACGCACTAAAGTGCGTGGTTTTTTTGGAGTTTTTTAGCCAGAAAACAAGGGACAATTGCTCTGCAATTGTCTGCCACATAAATGTGGCAGTTTATCCTTGTTTTCTGTATTAGTATTTTCTATCCTTCCTTTTCAGGATATGTTCCTATGTTTCCAAATCAGCAAACTCTCTAAAGTTTGTGCGTTCTTGAGAGGCTTTTTCAGTGTAGAAGCTGCACAATATTTCCAGCTCTCGGTTTTTAATATTAACATGAGTAGAGTTTCCTGTTTCTTCTCCCTTATTGAAAACTGACGAAAAGAATTCTAAACCATCAATTCTTGGGCTTGTTCTTAATCTATAAAGGAATATTCTTCCAGTTGAATTTGAAATAATCTCGTTTACTTTTTCGCTAGTTGGGCCCTCGTACAAAATATTTCCTTCTCTATTCTTAAGGATATATGTTTCTTTAAAATTATTCATACTAAAAATCAAATAAAGGGATTTATAAACATTTATCTATCCAATCATTTATAACCACTAATAATAAGTCTAAGGTATTCAATTGCAAAGGGATTTCTCATCCTTGAAAGGATATTTTCTGCTTCTCTCATATAAAACTCTCTTATATGCTTATACTCGCCGTTGACAAAACAGCCACATGGGTTTTCTAGATGCATTGCTAAGAATATTGCAATTTCCATGTCTGTCCTGGCATATTTTGAAGAATCGTCCATATCCTACATTTATAGAACATCTTTTTAAAGATATTCTTTCTTTAAATTTATATGGCTAAAAAACAAAAGACAAAAAAGAAATATGAGCTAATGGCTCCTGCAGGAGATTTTCCTATGCTGGTTGCAGCTGTGAATGCTGGAGCAGATGCAGTTTATTTTGATTTGCAGGAATTTACAATGCGCGCTGCAGCAAAGAACTTTAAGGTTAGTGATTTAGAGAGAATAAATAAAATCTGTGGAAAGAAAGTTAAAAAATATCTAACATTGAACACTATAATATACGATAATGAAATAAAACGTGTTGAAGAAATAATAAAAAAAATTAAAGGAAAAGCAGATGCAGTTATCTGCTGGGATCCTTTGATTATTAATCTTTGCAGAAAATATAAAGTTCCTTTTTTCATATCCACACAAGCTTCTGTTTCAAATGCAGAGGCAGCTAAATTTTATAAGAAATTGGGAGCAAAAAGAATTGTTTTAGCCAGGGAGCTAAATTTAAGGCAGATTAAAAAAATAATAAAAGAGGCAGGCATAGAATTAGAGGCGTTTGCACATGGGGCAATGTGTGTTAGTATATCAGGAAGATGCTTTACAAGCCAGTTTCTATTTAAAAAATCAGCTAATCGAGGGGAATGCCTTCATCCATGCAGGAGAACTTACACTATAAGGGATGAAGAAAATAATGAGCTTAAACTTGAGAATTCCCGCGTTATGTCAGCGAAAGACCTTTGCACTTTGCCTTTTATAGACAAAATGAAAAAAGCTGGCATAACATCATTTAAAATTGAAGGGCGCAACAGGGACCCTAGATATGTTGATGCTGTGGTAAGAATATACAGAAAAGCGATTGATAAAAAACTTACAAAACAGGAGATAAAACAAGGATTAAAAGAGCTTGATAAAGTTTATAATAGGGGGTTCTCCAATGGTTTTTATCTCGGCCTGCCGACAGCAGATGACTTTACAAATACAGAAAATTCTGCTGCTTCAGAAAGCAAGCATTTTGTTGGGAAAGTAACTCACTATTATCCTAAAGTAAGCGTAGCAACTATTAAATTATCCTCTCAAATTAAAGTTGGGGATGATATCATTATAATAGGAAAAACAACAGGCCTGGAAAAATCAAAGATTAGATATATGGAAATAGAACATAATCCAATTGAAGAAGCAAGAAAAGGCCAAGAAATAGGCCTTAAGCTTTCTAAAGTTAGAAAAAATGATGAAGTGTATGTTATAAGGAAGAATATTTATTAAATCTAATTGATGATAGAATCTATCTTAATGATTAATTAATCTTCTTTAAGCTGTTTATCCTGTAATTGTTACAGGAGAGCTTACTTGCTGGCATAAATACTCTTTTCCAGCCCCATCATCAAGCACTACAACAGCTTCTACCTGGTCTGGATTAATCCCACTATCAACAGTAACACTAAAGCTTTTTGTTCCTAATGCAGGGATATTCTCTTTTTGTGTGTCTGTCACATCACTATCTTCTGTTGTTGTGTTTGTAAATATAAACTTAACACCTAAAATATCTGTGTCCGACTCTGCAGCACTTCTTTCAACGCTAACATCATACATGCTAGATGCTGGATCAAAAACAACAGATTTAGGAGAAACCTCAATACTTAAACACTTGGTAGCAAGGCCAGCCTGCGCACTGCCTCCTTTCAAAACTCCGCTCACAACAGCCCATATAATTCCTACTGCAGCAAGGACTAAAACAATCATTATTACTGCAACTACAACAGTAGACAATCCTCTTTTGTTTTCCATTTTCACCTTTTTTATATTTATGCTAATTTTTAGTTATTTAAAAAGTTATTTGTTTTTTATTTTCAATCTCTTTGTTAAATCCGTCTAAAATCCTGAAGAATTCTTTTTTATCCATTATCTTATCAACTTCAGAAAGCCCGATATGTTCCGCCATTTTCCAGAATGCCTCTGGCTTATACCCTCTTTTTCTTAAAGAGGCCACTGTTGGAAGCTGGGGATCATCCCATCCGGAATATTTCCCGCTTTCTATTCCTTCTCTAAATTGAGTTGTGGATAATTCCATATCTTTAAAATGATATCTTCCAAGAAAGCCGTTCCATGGAAATTTTTTCTTTAAAACCTTGAAAATCATTTCTTGCCTTTTTGCATTATCCCTGTGATCTTTTCCCCGGATAATATGCGTCATCTTCATTTCAATATCATCAACACTAACGGCCAAATTCATTAGAGGCCAGACTTTGTATTTATTTCCAACTCTTGGATGTTTGACTTCGTTAATTCTTGCTAAAGGGAAGTCCCTCATTGCTGGATTAGGATTATTCATGCTTGATTTAAATCTTAATACAACCTCTCCTTCTTTATAACCTCCTGAAGATTTACTCAGCATCTTTTTCCATCTTGTTAAATTTTCTTTTTTGGTGTTGTTTCTGCACGGGCAGTTTTTCATTTCTAATACATAGTATTTAAACTTCTCTGAAGAGCAAGTGCAGACATAAGCTGCATCTTTTTTAATCAGCTTTTCAGCATATTCATAATAAAGATTCATTCTGTCTGACTGAATATATATTTCAGCTTCACCATTAAATAACCATTTGGCATCGCTTGTTATTAATTTATAAGCTAATGGATCGATATTTTCTGGATTAGTATCCTCAATTCTTACAATCATTTTACCGCCATATTTTTTTACAAAATCGTAGCTTAAAGAGGCGTTAATTGCATGCAAAACATGCAACGCTCCTGATGCCGATGGAGCAGATCTCATTACAACTCCAGACTTAGGAACATCTGGAAGCTCTGGAAGGCCTTCACGTATTTCGCGCTCGCTTACCAGTTTTTTTAAAGATTCAAATTCTTTTTGCTGATTTTCTATTGAAAGCCTGTTTATTTCACTAACAATTTTAGAAACCTGTTTTGCATGTTTTCCAATATCCTGTTTTTTCAGGCCTTCTGCAAATAAGCCAGAGATAACAGACCCCTGCATGGCTTTTCCATTATGAGTAAGCGCATTTTTTAATGCATAGGCGCGTATTTTCTTTTCCAAATCTGTTTGTTTCATAAAATCCAAAAACAAAAAGAATTAATAAATCTATCTTAGATATATTCAACAAATTAACAGTAGATATATGTCTTTTAGTCTTAATCAAAGATAATAATATTACTCCAGAGTGATTACAACAGAAAGATTTAAATAAGGTTTTTATTTGGGATATTTATGACTAAAATAGAAATAAGCAATTGGGTAACATCCTTTTCATATGCTGTTGGAACATTACAACTTGTAATAGAAGGAAATTCAGATAAACATATTCTTGGAGATAAATATTCTGATTTTAAGGAATATTTAACTAAAGAAGAAGGTTTATTAACTATTCCTATGGTTGTTGGAATATATCAGGAAAGATTACCTTTAAACGAATCTGAAAGTTTTAAGCAAGAACGACTAAAAGCTGAAAGAAAAAGAGATGAAACTATAGATAATAGGATAAAACAATTAATGGGATGTGAAGATACTGTAGATAGAAATCTTATCCATATATCCTATGATCCTGCTGTATTTGATTCAGGTTTACTAAGAAGCCATGTAAATGATAAAATGGAGAGATTAGCATTTTCCCAGATTAGCAGGATACTAAAATTCCAAGGTAAGAATGTGGCTCTTTTCTATGATATACTTCTAAAAGAAAAAGAAATGTTAGAAAAGATTTTAGGATGCTCAGATAAAATTTTAAGAAAAAAATTATTTTCATATCAACTTAGTGAGAAAGAAAGAGAATTAATTAGAGAAGAGATATTTCCTAAATTAGAAACCTTTCTCCAACAAGGAGAAAGAATTGGATTAACTAGAAATGAAAAATACCTTACTACATCCTTAATTATGAATTATAATAAATAAATCTATAAAATAATAAACCATAAAAATATAATGGAGTCTCCTGAAAAAAGAATTATTAAGGCCTGTTTGGAAAGATATGGCGGAAATTTAGCAGGAATCCTTATTTTTGGATCTTATAATACAGGACAATATGACCATCGGATTTCTGATATTGATACAATAATATTATTAAACAAAAAAGAAGGTTTAGACCTTCAAAAAGAGCAAACTTCATTAAGGGAGGAATTATCCGAATTGAATTTATCAATACAGCATTTTGATACTATTAAAGATTATGAGGAACATATCTATAAGAAAGGAAGTTGGTCTTCATGGATAACTGTCATTTGCGGCTCAAAAATTATTTATTCAGCTCCTAAATTTAAGAATTTTAGAAAAAGATTATCTAAGAAACCAATTTCTAATGAAAAATTAATAGAATATATACAGTATAAAGATAAATTTGAGCTGGAAGGATATTTCAAACAAAGAGGAGGATATGATATAACTAAAGCATTATTTTCCCATTTAAGAAGAAAATTACAGATGTTAAGTTTTTATCAAGGAAATAAATTAAATTTTGATTATAGTATATGTTTAAACAATTTAAAAGATTTAAAGTATAAGAAAGAATTAATAGAAATTAGTGAATTATACAAAAAAAGAGGAGTTTTAAAAAAATCGGAAATTTTAGGATATGTTAAAATTGCAAAAGACTTAACAGAAAAAATTATTAAATTGTTAAAGAAAAGCAAAGCTATAAATCCTAAATTTATCTTAGATTAGCCCTGCCTAATATCTTTTTCTCGGCTTGCTATCCAAATAAGCTGCAATAACAGCTGCGATTGCAAATAAAACAGCGAATTCACAGTATATTGAGGGAAACATTATTCCAAGAGCAGGAATTATTGACATTAAAATGATTACAGGAAATAGGTTTAATATAATTGCAACAAAAATAACTATTTCTATTTTCTTTTTGATTTTATTTTTTTCCTTTACTATTTTAGACAATAAAAAAATACATATCAGCAATAAAAAACCAAAATAATAAATAACATAAAAGGCCCGCAAAATAGGAAAAAGAGAAAACATTGTTTGAACTTCTACAAAAAATTTATTGCATTCCCCTTTAATAATAAAATTATTGCTAAAAATTGCTATTAAACTGAAGATAATTGGCAATAAATATACCAAAGCAAGTTTATATGACTTATAATCTCTATTAATAATTCTTAAAACAGAATAAAGGCCAATGGCAGGCAAAAAGGTATAAGTTACAAAGCCAATTTTTGCCCAAAAAAACGCACTGCCAGAAGTGCATAGCATAAATTCGCTGAACTGATAAAACCCTAAAAAATAAAGGAAGATTATAAAGAAAAAATTTACTCTTGATTTTTTAAAGTAAATAAAAATAAATGTAGCTACGAAAAATTCCAAGATTGCTGTTGATAGCGAAATTACTGGTGTAAAACACATAATAAAACAACAAAAAATAGATTTATTAATTTATTTAGCAGTTTCAGAATCTGTTTACATCCATTTTTTTCTCGATTAATTCCACTCTTTGTTGTAAATGATAAATTTGGTTAGAAAGTTCTTCAATTTTTGATGTTAGGTCAGAAAGTTTTTTTGCCAATTTTCTTCTTCTTTCTTCTAAATCCATGCTACTTGCAGATCCTGGAACATTTAGATAATCTGAAGAATTGGAATTATTTTCAGATCCACTCGAGGAAGCTATTGCCCCAAAAAAACCAAAGGCATTTCCTGCTCCTTGTGAAGATTGTTGTGAATTTGATGCTTCACTTGAGGATGTTGTTTGGGATAATTTTTCCTTGTCTCGCTTGTATTTTCCAGTTAAGTCCACAAATCCTTCTTTTTTTCTAGAGAACCATTTTACCATGAAAGATAAAGGAATTGGCTATTTTTAAAATTAGTTGTTGAGAATGTTATAGCTGGAAAAATGAACAACTTTATGTAATTTATTAGTTCTATAGTGATATAATTTATTAAAGAATCTTAAATATGTCAACATTTCTCCTTCACAAGTCAATAATTTATAAATTTGGATAATAAACATCATTTTATCCCCGCAGAACTGTATTCCCATATTCTCTGCTATATCAACAGGCATATTTTTCTCTAATCCCTTTTTAGAAGGCGTCTTAGATAATATTTGATTCAGAGTCATATAATTTAAATTTATTATTTTATTATAAATCTTCTTAATAAGAGATGTATAAAAAGGTTTTTTAAACGCCTCTTCCTTTAATTTTCAATGGCAGGGATTAAAACACCAGCAGAAATTATTCAAGAAGTGACAAAAACTAAAGAGGCTCTGGCAGAACATACTATTGTATATGATTCTGCAACAGAAACTTTAGAGCCGACTTATTTTTTTATGGTCGATCTCATGAATGATTTTGGATTAAAGCCAGAAAAAATAATTGACAATTTTGTTTCTTCTCCTGGCTCTGGCCATTTTGGAGAGATTGGACAAAGAGCTACAATAATGCAGCAGCAGGGGGCAAAAATATTAGGGGATGTTAATACTGTTTTAAGAAGTGTATTAAATGTGGTATATGATCTAAAAGAGTTTAAAATAAGATTACAGCATTATGAAAACCTTGGTTTAAAAGACAAAGGCCAGATAGAGGCGGCAATGCTTGCATTAAAACAAATTTGGATGGATAAAGTAGATATAGTCAAAGGAAACTCGAGCATAAAAGCAATGGCATTGGGTCAGGCAGGATTTCAGACCCTTTTAGACGCTTTTTTGGTTGTAAAAGATCCAGAATCAGCTGAAAAATTAGACCTTAATGAAAGAGTTAAAAGGATAGTAAAACAAAGGATTGCTGAATTTAATATTTGGGTGAAAGAATCAGAAAAGGAATTAAGAAAAAGATATGAAATGGAAAGGAATTATCTTAAGAGCCAGGTCAATAGTTTAAAATTATATATAAGGTGGGTTAAGCCATATTTAAAGGCAGCCCAGCAATTAGAGATGACTGAAGTCGGAAGAAAACCAGATTTAGTAAAAACATTCAATACAATAATTCTTGAGCTGAGTTTGTTTGGGAAAACAGAAATTGATGTTGTAAAAGCTGTTGATGAAGGAAACCTTCCAATAAATTTTAAATTAGAGAAAATAAAGAAAAAATACAGGAAATATTACAGCTGTATTCTGATAGATTTTAACTTTAGGGGAATTCCACAAAAGATCTCACAAAAAGGAGAGTATGTTTATGGCGGGAAAACCGAGATTAATTTTAAGGCATATATTATGAGAGAAGATGAATACAAGAAATTTCAAGAAGAGCTTGATAAATCAAATATTGAAGATGGATTTAAACTTATTGAGGGGGCAACAACAGAAAGCCTCTCGCAACTTCAAGAGGAGATTAATTCTTTTTTAGAGGAAAAAGAGCTAGAGAAAAAAGAAGAGGAAAAGAAAAAAAGAGAGATCAGCCCATTTTTAGCGTTGATAGGAAAATATGGTGAAGAGCCGGAAAAACCTGCAAAAAAGGGCGAAGAAAAAATTCTGCCAGAAAATAGAATAGAAAAAGATTATATAAAGCCAATTGCTAAAGAAGAGGCAAAAAATTTATTGTTCCAGCTTTTTGACATCTATAAAAAGGCACATGGAATGGTCAGCTACACTTAAAACTTAGAAAAAGTAGTATACAAATCTTTAAAAAAACAATTCTTAATTAAAATTTATGCTAACAAACGAAGAAATAAAAGATACATATAATAAAATTTCTGAGTTTAATAAATTAACAAATAGGCTTCGAAGGTATTTGAGGAAACTTGAAGAAGAGTCGCTGTTAATCGCAAAAGAAAAAGGTCTTGAGTTAATAACAATTGATGAAAGTTTAGAGTATCCTATTATCAAAGGAGAAAATCAAATATTTATCTACAATTTTAGAGACGAACTGAAAACTGATGAATTAATAGCCCTTTCTAGGGATAAATTTCCATCATTATATAGAAGATATAACAAATATTATAAGAAACGTAGAAAAATAGACTTGGAATTAAATAAATTAACAGATATATTGGACAAGAAAAGATTAGATATTGCGGTATAGGTCTTTAGCTATCCTTCTATATGTCCCTGTTTTCGCAGAACCATGTCTTGGAATTTCAGTAATTACTGATTTTCCTTTATATACCTTATAATGTTTAGAGCCTTGTTTAATTTCATAATCCAGAGATTTAGCTAATTTTAATAATTCTCCATAACTTCCTATTCTCCCGCCCTCTAGTGTTAATTTCAATTTAGATCTAATTTGTTCAACTCTTCTCTCCAAACTGCCAGCAGATAAAAATAAAACTACTCCAAGAAGGATTAAACCCAAACCAAAAAACGAGCTGGAGGTCTTTCCAATCCCTTCAACAACAGCATAACCGGTAATTCCTGATAGTGAGTTTAGAACAAATAAAACTCCTATCCAAAATAAAAATACCCCGCTAAATCGCTTGAAATTAAATTTAAATTTCATAGTTTAGTTATTATTATGAAGTATTTAAATTTAATTAAGTTTGAGTGATATTTTATAAATAACAGTTTTATATCTTCGTTTTAACATCTATAAATGGATAGAAAATGAGTAAATATTTATCTTGATTAATAGTTGTTATGTGCAATAGCTATCGCTTATTCATCAACCCTTGCCTAAGACGACGGCTCTGGCCTAATCCAAATTTTTTCCACAGCCCATTAACTTTATATACTATTAATTTTTCTGTTAGAAATGGGTTTATTTGTATCTCATAGAGTTAATGAAGGAATGCATATAGAAGGAAAAGGCATCTCAGTTGATGTAATTGTAAAAGAGATCGGGGGTGATATAAAATTTAGAACAGCTATTTTGGAAATTAAAGGAGTTGAAAATCTTCATTACCTTAATATTAAATGGTTTGATGGCCTAGTAAAGATTATAGATGGTGTATATGTTGGGGTGAGAGATAAAAGATTATCTAGCAAAGATAAGATACGTATGCACTATAGTGCTAATGATGAATATTGTTTTGTAAGGAAAGATCTATAATTTTATATATTTCTATACCTTTAATTATTAATGGAGAAAAATAAAGAAGAAGAGGAAGAAACTTCTGAAGATAATCAAAAAGCAATAGAATCAGAAGAAGCTGAAGAGTCAGGAGAGTTAGAAGAAAAAATTAAAGAAGCTGAAACTGAAGAAGAGGAAGAAAAAGAAGTTAAAGCTGAACAAAAGGATGGCATCACTCAAACAATCCAAAGAATAAAACAAGAGTTTAAAGCCCCAGTTTTGGAAAAGAGAAGTAATTTAGAACAAATAGGAGCAGAGGCCGAGATACAAACAACTACACCAGTACAAAAAAGAGTAGCAGATTATAGTTTTAAAGACAACAAAGCAGAATATGCAACCAGTTATATTCAAGATAAAGACACAAAAGATTATCAGTTATTTGCTCAAGAAAAAGAAGAGCTTGCCTTAGGAATTATCCATGATTCAGAAGATTCAAGATTAAAAAGGGCGCAGTCTGCGGCTTCATCTGAAGCAATGTGGCAAAGAGAGGCAGAATCAAGCTCTAATTGGGAAACAGAAAGAACTAAGACAAAAAAGAGAATTTCTCCTTTTGAGCCACAAAAAAAAGAATATAAATATTATAAAGAGAGCATATAATCAGATAAATTAATAAATAAAATTATCCTTAATAAAACATGGCAAAAGCAGGTGATTATAAAATAAGTGATATTTACCAGGGGGGAACCTCCAGCTTGAATCCATCTTATGGAAGTGTTTTTACCGGCTATAGGACAGGCGCTGGAGAGTTGGGATTGTCCACAGATCCAAGAACCGCAAATATTCTTCAGGAAGTTTCTAGCAAATTATCTACAGGAATCAAAACAATAGAACTATCACTCATTACCCCTGCGATATTTGAATCTATCCCTCAACAACAGCTCAAAGAAATTAACAGGCTTTCCAAACTAACAGGAGTTGATATGACTGTTCACGGACTTATTGTAGAGCCCTCAGGATTTACGCAAGAAGGCTATAGTGAAGATGCAAGAAATCTTGCAGAAAGACAGATGAATTCTTTTGTTGAAAGAACCCATGAAATAAATCCAAAAGGAAATTCTCCTATAACATTTCACTCTTCTGTAAATATCCCTGGGGAAATACCACAAAAAGGAGAAAAGCCAAAAGAAGTTTTTGTTATAGATGCTGATAGAGGGTCTATTCACAGGCTTCCTGTTGAAAAAGAGAGATGGACAGGAGAGCCAGAACTGGAAGCAAAAACTGAATTAAGAAAAATAAATGAAGAAGTATGGAAACAGCAATTATCCAAACTTGCATCAAATACTTATGAAGGTGTTAAAATAATAGATGATTCAACACACCTGGCTCTTGGTGCAGAAGAACTAAAAAAAGAAGGGAAATCAATACCAAAAGAAATGGAGAGAGCAGTGTCAGAATTTAACACTGGCAAGGCTATACTTAATGATTCTTACAGGGGATTAAAAGAGCTTTTTAAAATAGCGAAGAAACATACAGAAAATGAAAATGAGATGAGAAATTTAGCAGAATTTGTAGAAAAAATAAAAAACAAATCTGAAAAGATAGAAAAAGACCCAAAAAGCAAAGAGAGTGTCCAGTACATGAAAGAGATAGTGCAGGATGGAATAAGTGTTTTAAATGAAGTGGCTCCGCAGAAATATAGGCCATTTAAAGAATTTGCAATGGACAAGGCAGTCACTACATTTACAAATGTTGCTATTGATTCTTATAAGAAATTTAGAGATAATGCCCCAATAATCAGTATAGAAAATCCTCCTGCAGGAGGGGCGTTTAGTACTGGAGAAGAGCTTAAGCAGCTTGTTGAAATGACTAGGGACAGATTTGTCCAAAATGCAGTTAAGCCAAAAGATCATGGAGGCCTTGGTATGTCTGAAAAAGAAGCAGAAATTCAGGCAGAAAAATTAATTGGTGTTACTTGGGATGTGGGGCATATAAACCAGCTTAGAAGATTTGGGTATGGAAAAGAAGACATAATTAAAGAAGCTGAAAAAATTGCTCCTTTGTTAAAACACGTTCATCTTTCTGATAATTTTGGCCTGGAAAATGTTGAGCTGCCAATGGGAATGGGCAATGTATCAACAAAAGAGGTTTTTGAAAAGCTTGGTGAAAAAGGAAGAGAAGCGAAAAAGATTATAGAGGCGGCGGCATGGTGGGAACATATGAAAACCCCTCCTATAAAAGAGTCCTTTGAAGCATTTGGATCCCCTCTTTATACAGAAAGAGGAGGGCCTTATTGGAATCAAACAGCCGGTTTAGAGCAGGGCTATTTTACAGGATATGGAGCAATGCTTCCTCAAATTAATTATGAAATCTTCGGGGCAGGATTTTCCCAGCTTCCAACAGAGCTTGGAGGCCAAAGGCGCGGGGCAGAAGGCGGAAGATTAAGCGGAAGGCCGATGGAATGATGGATTTTATTCTTACTAATCACGCTAAACAAAGAATTATTGATAGGGAAATTAGTTTAAATCAAATTAAAGACACGGTAAACTTTCCAGATTATACAATTAGAAAAGATGGAAAAACAGAGGTTTATAAGAAAATTGAGGATCAAAAAATTCCTTGAATTTTACCGTGGACTAAAGTCCACGGTTTGTTTGGAATTTTAGGATGCAAGAAAATTCTTTAAAAGGAATTTTCTGCACAGAAAATGCAGCGCATTTTCTTGTGCTCCGAAATGGCTTCATCCACACGCTTTAGCGTGTGGTTTTCGCCTCCAACATTTCGGACATAAAATTCTGAAGTAGTTTATTTACAAAAAGGTAAATTTATAAAGATTGTAACATTAATATGGAAATGAGAATAACATACGACAAAGAAGCAGATGCAGCATATATCTATTTTAAGGAAATTTCTCCTGGAGAAGTAGCAGAAACAATATCTCTTAATGAAACCGTAAATGTAGACAGGGATAAGGAAGGAAAAACTCTTGGCATAGAAATACTTGAAGCAAGCAAAAATTTACCAGTAAACACCCTGAAATCTGCTGTCCTTATTTAACTTATCTTTAAGACCAAAATTCAGTAAATTTAAAAACTATATTAAATAATATATGTTATAGTATACAAAAGAGAGATGATGGCATCAAAAAAGAAAAAAATTTCTAAGAGAACCGCTAAAAAAAAATCTGAAACAATAAGAGAATTAAATATGAAAAAATATCCTTCTCTTAAGCTAAAAAGCGAAAAAGATATAGCAATGGACTTTGCTGTAAAGGCTTATGAGAAATTTAATAAAATAATTAAATCTGTTGTTCTTTTCGGTTCAACAGTCAAACAAACTTCTGTTGCCGGGTCAGATATTGATATAATTCTTATACTTGATGATGTGACAATAAGATGGGATCAAGAATTAATAGCATGGTATCGGGAAGAGCTGGAAAAAATAATCAAGGCAAGTCCTTATCAAAAGAGCCTTCACATTAATACAATAAAATTAAGCACTTGGTGGGATGATTTGTTAAGAGGAGATCCTGTTGTAATAAATATCCTCAGAAATGGAGAAACCATGTTAGACATGGGAGGGTTTTTTGATCCACTTAAGATATTATTGATTAAAGGGAAAATAAGGCCGACTCCAGAAGCGATTTATGCAGCTCTTCAAAGAGCCCCTGTTCATTTTGCAAGAAGCAAACTGGCTGAATTGAATACAATAGAAGGACTGTACTGGGCAATGGTTGATTCTTCGCATGCTGTGCTTATTGCTGCCAATGTTCTTCCGCCTTCCCCAGAACACATTCCTGCAGAGCTGAAAGAGAATTTTGTCAACAGTGGTAAATTAAAAACTAAGTATGTTGATTGGTACAGGGATTTATTAATTCTTCATAAAAAAATTTCACATGGAGAGATTAAAGATCTCAAAGGGGTTGAAATAGACCAGTGGCAGGAAAGAACGCAGGAATTTTTAGAAGTTATGGCAAAGCTGGTTGATGAGCTGATTAGTTAAAATTATTTTTTCTTTTCCGGCTTTTCATCAGGAACTAAAGAGTTAACAATTTCTTTTGTAAGATCTTCATCTACTCCACTCTTTAGTTTATCAAAATAACTTTTTTGCAATAAGCCGATTACACCCATAACATTCTGGTATTTCTCTAAAATCTTTTCAGAATTTTTAACTTCTTCTTCGCTGTACAGTTTTTTATTTTCTACAATTAAATGGGCTTTCTCAACTTTTTTAACAAGCACGCCATAAGTCTCTTGGCCAGCAACTTCATTAAACATTTTTTTAGCTGATTCTTGTTTAGATGTATCTAAATATTTATTAAATTGGGCTTCATATAGGCCAAGAATATCCTCTATTTTTAAGGCGTTAATAGAATCCTCATACAACTGATGATAATCTTGAACTGCTCTTGCAATACCTTTTTCAGACGCCTTTGTTCCTTCTAAAAGTGGCTTAGCATCATTTCCAATGCCTAAACCTAAAACCAATTTATCCAGGCATTTTCCAGCACCGGCTAAATTTTTCTCTTGAAAATACTGAGCAGCAATAACCGAAAGCTCGTACTTTCTAATTTGCGAATAGTCTGGTTTTTGTTCTTCTTTTGTCATTTTTAATGAAATCCATAATCTGGATTATTGAATTTACTTTTTGTTGAGCTGATAACATAAATACTATTATCTCCTATGGGCATTAAAGCGTGATCATCATAATCATTAATTTTTTCAGCATCTGCTAATTTGTTTTCTAATTCTATAATTTTCTTTCCTAATTCTCTAATTAAATCATCTAATTCTTCTATTCTATTTCTCATATATTTTAAAGAATTCCGGTATTTATAAACATTTCTATATTGTCATTACCAAGAAAGAGTAACAAAATAAATGTTAACCTATTTGGCTTTTACCAGCTCTTCATGAATGCGGATTTTACATGGAAGTTTTGACTTAACTTGCTTTATGGTTTTTCTAGCAAAGGCCGCTCCCTTTTGGGATGCAATAGCTACAAAAAAAATTTTTGAGCCTGTTTTGACAATAGCAGCTTTTCCTATAGATTTTCCGAATGACAACTGCATACCTGTCTGCATCCTGTCTGCTCCAGCTCCAGTAAGCATTTTGTTTTCTCTCTGGATATGATGTGGATAAGGAACAACATGGAACAAATATTGGCCCACAAATTCTTTTTCCAGCTTTTTATTTATAAACTGCCTGCATGCTTCAAGTGCGTTATGCCTTATCTGGCAATTTTCAGCAGAAACAACAGTCAAGTGATAAGGCAATTTTCCATCTGTAAAAAGCTGTTCATTGCCCATTACAAATTTAACAATTTTGTGAGGAGGAATAGTCTTGATAAAAGATTTATTCTTCCTTTTGCTGTTTCTTGTAAAAGGATGTACTCTTTTTTTTGAGTAAGATGATGCTTTTCTTAATGCCATGATTAATCCTCCAAAAAAACTCCGTCATTCTTGATAGGGCCCTTTATTGTGCCTATTATTTCATCAAGATTCTTTAATTTTGATATGATCTCTTCTCCAGTAACAAATATCTTTTCTTTCTCGCCTATAAGAACCTCGTAAAACTCGCCGTTTTCTAAGTAACGGCGGAAACCTTCTACATATTGTGGATTGAGATATCCTTTATAAGAGATTGTTCTCCCCCCATCAAATCTAGAAAAAATATATAATAGTGTTTTAGCCATTTTATTAAACTCCATAATCTTCATCAAGAGGGCCTTTAATCGTGCAAATTGCGTCTGGGTCCTCTAAATCTTTAATTAATTCTAATAACTGGCCGCCCCAAAGAACATATGGCTTTTTATCTCCAATTTTAATTTCATAAATGCCATCTCTGTCAATTTTAGCTGGTTCAATCTCGACAGCTGTTAATTCTAATCTTCCAAATCTGATTTTCATTTTATTTTTTTATTTAATCCCCCCGATAATAACTTCTGTTCCGATTGATTGCCCTGGAAGGCCTTTTTCAAATATAGCCCTCATAACACCCTTATTGCCATGAGCCCCACTAATTTTTCCTTTTATTATTTTTCCAGCAGGAGATTTCCATGAAACTTCTTTTCCGATGAGCTTTTCAGCATCTGTTTTTGTTTTCAAACCATCAATTTCTATTAAAAAATGCCTTGGCTTAACTGTATGCCTTCCCATTCTAAACTGAACTACTTTTCCTTTCATAAAATAATAAGAAGAAGATTAGTTTTTAAAGTTTGCTGATTGTTTTTATTTTTTGTGAGGTCAAGAAATATCTCGTAATAATTAATAATTTATCAAGAACTATTTATATCAAAAACACGATGCGCCACCACACCTTAAAAGGTGTGGTTTTTCTGTATCATAAACAGCCTTCTAAATTATAAGATACCTTATAGCCTTTTTCAATTAAAATAGTGTAAGCTATTATGCAGCACTGGTTTTTGTAAGCGCCAGATATCACTATATTTTGTCTTTTTTTTGGTTTAGGAAATTTCTGAGGGACAAAATTTATGTCATTAACAATAAAATAGTCATTACTTTTCTTTCCATTAGCTATAATCTTGTTTATTTCTTCTCTAATACCAACTGCTCTTTCATAAAAATTATCTTCTTCTCCCTGCGAGATATGCCAATCAACAAGTTCTGGATGTATAATTAAATCCACTCTTTTTTCTCTAAAGATTTTATTAAATATATTTTTCATTACATCAACGGCGAGGATACCCAAACTTTTAAGTTTGGTGAGGAATCGCCGTCCTCCAATAAATTTAATTCTTTTGTCTGACTATTAGGAAGAGCCCGGATACTGGGCTCTTCGAAATAAACG
>Ga0209542_10001755_pt1 | contig 50345 bp, 44 predicted proteins | sample RifCSPhighO2_01_FD_184028 | JGI IMG/M metagenome (GOLD analysis project Ga0209542, IMG submission 184028) | Soil microbial communities from Rifle, Colorado - Rifle CSP2_plank highO2_0.1 (SPAdes) (version 2) | ecosystem: Environmental > Terrestrial > Deep subsurface > Rock core/Sediment ...
TAGAGCATAGCTCACGGGGCGCTTCCATTTTTATGACCTTTATCCATCTCTTGCAGAAAATATGGCTTTCTGTTAATATATTCAGAGTCATTATCTTATAGCTATGACCGATACAGATAAACAAAGCTACGAATTGGCTTTTCACGTAATTTCAGGTCTTGATGAAGCTGGTGCCCAGCAAGCTAGGCAGGATTTAGAAAAAGCCGTAATTTCCCATGGAGGGGTAATTTTGTTTTCAAAAGATCCTGAGAGAATAAGATTGGCTTATCCGATTAATCATCAAACCAGTTCATATTTCGGTTTTTTTAATTTTAGTCTTGAAGACAAAGAAGTTATTAATGCCATTAGGGATGACCTTAAAGTAAATACAAATATTCTGAGATCTTTAATATTAAAGATAGCGCCGGAATCAAAGAGAGAAAAAGAGGGAGTTGTCCGCAGACTGGCTAATGCCGAGAAAAGAAGAATGAGAACCGCAAAACAGGCGGAGAAGCCGTCTTCAAAAGAGGAACCATCAAAACTGGATGAAAAAGAGATAGATGATAAGCTGGAAGAAATAATTGATAAATTATAAGTTTTTGTCCAAGAAGCCGAGTTTATCGAGGCTGATTGGTAACAAAAAGTTACCCCCACACCTACTGGGCTTAAAGCTTCAATGTAGTGACCAGTAAAAGCCGATAGGCGGCTTCGCCTTATAGGACTACGGAAGTATAATAGTTTTGATTCCAGTAGGTGTGAGGGTGGCAAGTTTCTAACAACTCAGCGTCTCAATCAGAATTGATTGCTTCGTTGAGAAACATCCCATGAATTTAAACAAAGTCTTTATAATCGGTAGATTAACCGCAGATCCTGAAGTAAGGTCAACTTCAACAGGTCAGAATGTCACGACTTTAAGAATGGCCACCAACCGTGTCTGGAACGATAAGGCAGGCCAGAAGCAGGAATCGGCTGAATATCATACGGTCGTCGCTTGGGGACGATTAGGAGAGGTGGCAGGGCAGTATTTAAAGAAAGGTGCTATGGCTTTGATTGAGGGTAGAATTCAGACCCGTTCATGGACTGACCAGAGTAATAATAAGAGATACATGACTGAAATTATTGCTGAGGGATTACAGCTTGGCCCGCGTCCGGCTGGAAGTTATAGTGAGGCGAGCTCACGTTCGGCGGGACCGGCAAGTACCGGAGGGTTCAGGCCGACGACCCCCCCGTCCGATATTGGTTCTGTCAGGCCCATGGGCCGATCAGGGGGTTCACCGGTTCCAGATTCAGAAATCCCAATAATCGGAGAAGATGAGCCAACAAGCGCAGGGGTCGACGAGGAAGAGAGAAGAATAGATGAGAAAGATTTACCATTCTAAGTTTTTGTCCAAGAGCGTAGCGATTGGGTACAAAAAGTTAACCCGCCTCTGGCGGGTAGCGATAAAGCAATCCGCCAGAGGCGGATGCTGATAATTGTAACTATTCACTTCGTTCATAGACAATTATCGCATGGATTGTCATTTGTGCAACGACAACGTAACAAGGATTGATTACAAGAATAAAGAATTTTTAAGGAAGTTTTTGACTTCTCAATTTAAGATTGCCACAGTTCGAAGAAATGCAATTTGCAATAAACACCAGAGAAAAATCTCAAATGCAGTTAAGAACGCCAGATATATGGCTTTAATACCTTATACCCGCCTTCAGGTAGCTCAAAGGAGACAATAAAAATCGAGACCGTCTGGTCTCTATTTTTTATAAATAACATTCTAACATTCTGCAGAATGTTAGAATGTTATTTGGTGATTAATATTTCAACCCGTTCGATAAACTCAGGGTCGAAACTCTCATTTACCAATGAGAATTTCGACAACATCGCCTTCTTGAATGATATAGTCTTTACCAACAGTATGTATGAGTCCTTTTGAGCGTGCGTTTGCATGGCTTCCGGCTTCAAGGAGATTTTTCCAGTTAATTACCTCCGCACGAATAAAAAGTCGTTCAAAGTCGGTATGGATTGCTCGAGATGCTTTTGGTATGGCATCGCCGATATGAGCGGTCCAGGCTCGGGTTTCATCTTCTCCAGTCGTGAGAAAAGTCAGAAGGTCTAAGGTTCTATATCCAGTTTTAATAAGTGTATCTAATCCGCTTTCGGGAAGATTACCTGCCTGTCCGGTAGGCAGGAACTCCCTAAGATATTCAGTTTTCTCATCGGGTGTAATATCTGAAAGCGTCAGCTCAAGTTTGTTGCACATAACAATAAAGGGATAGCTACCTGTTTGCGCAGGCAGGCCGATTGCTTTTAATAATTTCTCGTCAGGTATATATTTTGAAGTCAGCTGATCTTCGGAAACATTTATAACATAGATAAATTTTTTAGCGGTAAGAAGGTTTAGCTCTTTGGCTAAGACCAGCTCGTCTTCGTTCATTCCAAATTTTGATATTAAACTGCCGGAATCAAGACGCTCTTTAAATTTGGCCAATATCGGTAAATCTGTCTTTGCTTTTTTTGCTTCGGCGTTGTTTCCTTTTGATTCTTTCTCGGCTTTATCAATTCTTTTTGTTACCGTTTCAACATCGGCAATAACAAGCTCGGTATTTATTATTTCAATATCTTCGGCAGGATTAATACGATTATGAACATGAGTTATATTTGAATCTTCGAATGCCCTGACAACTTGGACGATAGCATCGACTTCACGGATATTTGCTAAAAATTTATTTCCCAGACCCTCACCCTGGGATGCTCCCTTAACTAATCCCGCAATATCAGTAAATTCAACTGTAGCATATATCTTTTTTTTCGAGCTAGACATTAGCGCCAGGGCGTCTACTCTTGGATCGGGGACCTCAACGACACCTACGTTCGGATTGATAGTAGTAAATGGATAGTTCTGTATATCAACAGCGACATTGGTTAATGCCTTAAAAAGAGTGCTTTTTCCTACATTTGGAAGCCCAACTATTCCTATAGATAGAGTTGAATACGACATAATGGTATTTTATCAAAAATTAATAAAAAACCAAGTATTTTTGTAAGTGTTGGCCAAAAATGAGTAGTTAGCTACAAAAATGCATAGATTAGGGTATATTTGCATAGTTTTAGATGTTACTTGCATAGTTTCCTGGTTTGTGATAGGCTCGCTTGTATATGGAAGAAAAACTATTAACTATTACTCAGGCAGCTGAATTATTGGGTGTTTCGCTTGATACTTTGCGCCGTTGGGACAAGAACGGTAAATTGGTTGCGATCAAAAAAGGTGGCGGTACCCATCGTTTTTATCGTGAAAAAGATTTAGAGATTTTTGCCAGCGACTTAATGAAGTTTGCCTCCGAGTGGGTCCAGGACGGTGTGGAGTTTCCGGGTACGTTTTATTGTCAGACGAGCTCAATTTTTAATGCAAGACTAACGAAAATGGAATATGCTCTTATGAAAGAGCCTGGCTTTGAGAAGCTATATTCCTTGATCACTTTAATTACGGGAGAGATTGGAGATAATTCCTTTGCGCATAATTTAGGAAAATGGCCGGATACACCGGGAATATTTTTTGGCTACAATCTCGAAAAAGGTATCGTTGTTCTTGCTGATCGAGGACTGGGTATTTTAGAGACGTTGCGTCAAGTTCGTCCGGAGCTTCCAAGTCATGTTGCAGCAGTAGGGGTCGCATTCACTGAATTTATATCTGGCCGGGCGCCAGAGAAACGCGGGAATGGGCTTAAGACTGTTCGTGAAGTTATCATGGAACAGCCAATCGACTTATTTTTTACCAGTGGCGATGCCGAAGTACGTATGCAAAGCCCTGATAAAATATTTCGTGTTACACGCGGTCAGCGTATTATACGAGGATGTCTGGCGAAAATAGAGTTCTAGAGCATGTTTAAAAACCATCCTTTCGTCTGCAATTTCATAATTTTGGCTGCAAGACTTCAGAAACTTCCTCGATATAGCTTTGACTAAACCTCGGAAATTTCTTCGTCTTTCGCTCAAAATTCTGAAATTTCGACAAGAAAAATGGTTTCTAAACATGCCCTGATAAAAAATATATGAATCCCGTTAGAAGTACCCTTAACGGGTTAAATAAATATGACTGTAAATAAAATAATAATTAATATTGTATGGCACCGCACGGTGGTAATTCGTGCTTTGCACTACTTCTAACAGGATGAAATTACAATTAGGAAAATTTGGTAAAACATTAATATCGCGGGAATTAGGTAGCGAGGCTTTTAAGGCATTTCAAACAACCTTACGTGAGCTTTCTAAAGATGAAGAGCTTGAAATAGATTTTTCTGATGTGTTAACTTTATCGCCATCATGGGCCGATGAATTTTTAAGTCCTTTACTCGATCTTCTGGGAGATCGTTTAGTGCTTCTACCAAGTGATAATCTTTCGGTGCATGCGACGATTAGAATTCTTCAGGAGGCTAACAAGCGCACATTTAAGATGAAATCGTAAATAACCCCACCCCTCGAATCTCTCTTAAACTCAATTTTTGCGCATTGCCTTCTTATCCCAAATTACCTTCCTAGCGTCGAAACGGGGACAGAGCTTTGATTAAGCCATATACCCGAAAGAAACCCGAAGGTTCTATTTTAATTTAGACACCGTCCTCCAATTGGGAGCCGGTAGTTAATTGTGAGGGCAAAAGGTATGAATTTAATTTGACGGGATATTTAAGATTGATATACTTGACTTATGATAAAAGATAAAATAAATGGAATTACCCTTGACGATTTAGCTAGTATGGTAGCTAGGGGTTTCGATAAGGCAACAGCTGACATATCCGAAATCAAGACCAAGCTATCAGAACATGATAAGCGATTTGACGAACATGACAGGAGATTTGATAAATTAGAATACCATATAGATGAAGTTAAAGATGCGGTGGAACGACTGGAAGAGAGTGACGTTTTAAATCTCCAAAAACGAGTTCAAATTCTTGAAAAAGCGGTGAAATCTCTGGCGGTTCAACTTCAGAAATAATAAAAAAGTATTCTTATAAAAGGTCTCGCAACGACGAAGTTTTTTAATTTCCTAAAGAGGCTAATTAGAGGCTTCATCTCTAACTTTCTGTGGATAACTAGGAGCTGAGGTTACTTTCTTTTTAAAAATTGTTCAGCTTTCTCAATATCCCTCGGTAAGTTTATCTGAATCCATTTTTTCATCAGGATTCCTTTTGTTTTTACTTTTTTAGCCATCTTGAGGACTGTCTGGGGAAGACCATATTCGCCGTTAAGAAGCTTAACGGGCTTGTGTTTGAATATCTCCGGCGTAAGTACATATGCTCCGGTAGCTAGGAATGCGCCTCTTTTCATTTCTTTTTTTGTAGGGTATGACGCTCCCGCCAGGTTTTTTTCTTTGTCTGTTTTTATGGATAAATATTTGTCATGTTGAGGTATCTCCTTTGCCAGACCAATGGCATGCGAATGTTTGATTAACCTCTCCAGCTCTTTTTTTGAATAAATATCATCGCCGTTCAAAATCAGAACTTTGTCCTCTACTAAAGGTTTAATCAGCTTGAGTATTGCGCCCGTACCTTCGAGCTTCTTCTGCCAAATATAATTAATATTTATCTCACCGTATTTATTCCCGAGATGGGCTTTAATCTTGTTTCCCTCGTGTCCAATGATAATATGGACCGTTTTAATTTTATCAGGCAGTGAAGAGAGAATGTATTCAATTATCGGTTTGCCTGATACTTTGGATAGCGCCTTGGGATTCTTCTTAGTCAGTTTTCCCAATCGCGTGCCTCGGCCAGCGGCTAATATAACTGCGTTCATTTGCATTATTAATTGTTATTTTACTGGCTAGATCTAAAATAATATATAGCCTCCAGTAGGTATCTTTTAAGTGGGATATGAAAGTAGTATACTAAAAAATAACAATTATGAATAATCTACTAAAAAACATAGACGAGGTGCCAAGGGATAAAAAGCTCATTGTTTTTGATTTAGACGGTACATTAGTAGAAACAAAATCCCTTCTTGATGCTGAGATGGCTGATCTTTTGGGGCGTCTATTGGGTTCAAAATCAGTAGCGGTGATTAGTGGAGCTAAATATGAACTTTTCCAGGATCAAATAATTCATAGATTAAAATGCCCGGAAAGCTTGTCGGCTAATTTATTTTTATTTCCAACAACCGGAACTTCTTTTTATCGCTATAACAACGGTTGGAATATGATTTACTCCGAGGAATTAACTGAACGAGAGAAATCCGATATTAGAGACGCAGTAGAAAAGGCTTTTCTGGAAGTTAATTATGAAGAGCCAAAAAAGGTTTATGGCATAACTCTTGAGGATAGAAAAACTCAGGTTACCTATTCGTTTCTTGGCCAGGATGTGGTTAAGGTTTTAGGAGAAGAAGGGGTTCGGCTAAAAAAAGTCTGGAGGGATGAACATACTAATTTGAAGCTTGAAATTGCAGAAGTTCTTCAAAGACTTCTTCCTGGTCTTGAAGTTAGGGCTGCCGGATATACATCAATAGATATAACAAGAAAGGGGATTGATAAAGAATATGGCCTGAAGCAAATGGAAAAGTATTTGGGTATTCCAATTGAGGATATGCTTTTTATCGGAGATGCAATATTTCCGGGAGGAAATGATTATGCCGCCCTTAAGACGGGTGTTTTATCAATAAAGGTTGAAGGAGTGGGAGATACTAAAAAAATTATCCGACGTATTCTGGGCATCTAAGTCAGACCCATTAGTTGTTTTACCTCATCTATTGTTTTCTGGGCGAGTTTTCTGGCTCTTTCTTCGGAACGTTCTAAGATTTGGATTACATGCTGAGAATCTGTCTCAAATTCTTTTCTTTTTTCCTGGATTGGTTTTAGAAATCCAACAGTAACTTCAGCTAAATCATTCTTAAAATCTACATATGACTTGCCCTCATATTCTTTCTCAATGTCAGTAATCTTTTTGCCCGAAAGTAGTGAGTAGATGGTAAGTAAGTTAGAAATTCCCGGTTTATTATCTTCATCAAATATAACTTCCTTTCCTGAATCAGTCGTGGCTTTTTTTATTTTTCGGACTATTTCATCGGGTGAATCCTCGAGCGCTATATAGTCATCACCTGCTTGCCCTGAGCTTGTCGAAGGGGTCTTAGACATTTTTTTTGTCGGGTCCTGGAGAGACATTATTCTAGCCCCGTCTACAATATGAGCTTTTACATTTGGGAATACATCACCCTGGCCGGGCAGGCCGAAAACATGATTAAAGCGTGCACCAATCTCATTAGTAAGGTCAATGTGCTGTTTCTGGTCATCACCGACGGGAACAAGATTAGATTTATAAAGCAGAATATCGGCAGCCATTAAGACAGGATAGGTCAGAACGCCAGTATTATTTTGGTAGCTTTTTGCGGATGCCAGTCCGGAATGCTCAATCTGTTCTACCTTCTCTCTATAATTTGGCAGTCTATCTAACCAGCTCACGGGAGTAATTGTATTAAATATCCACGCAAGCTCCGTGTGCTGAGAGACTCTCGATTGTCGTATTAGATGAGTCTTATCAGGGTCAACACCGGCAGCCAGATAATCTAAAATGACGTCCATTACCTGTTCTTGATAGGTTTTAGGGTCATATGGCGTAGTAATTCCGTGATAATCAACCACAGCAAAGATTGCAGAATCTGCTTTTGATTGAAGCTCAAGCCAATTTTTTATTGCCCCAAGGTAATTGCCTAAATGGAGCTTACCCGATGGTCTTATTCCTGAAAAAATCTTAATCATAGGATAATGATATACGAAAATCAGCATTTTTACCAGCATTTGACTCTTGGTCTCATTTGTATACAATATTAGTCGGTCCTTATCAGTATTTTTCAGGAGATAATGAAAAATGGAAAGAGATAAAGATATTCTTAAAGAAAGCATCAGGGTTGTAGTTATTTACAGTGTTTTATCGGCGGCACTGAAATTTAGTGATAGGTCTGCCAATCTAAGTTTTAGGGTTAGTGAACTTCTTCGGGGATGGCAGGGAGATTATGAACTGGCCTTAAGAATAATGGGTCATGAAGGGTCTCTTTTCTTCAATCAGAGTCAGGAAGATGCTTCCAGCGAATTGATCTTTACTCTAAAAAAAGAAATGAGGGAGTCGTTAGTAGACTATTTGAAGAGGATTGGTTATACGGTGAGTATGATTGCGAGACCTGTATAGTTGAATTACGTGCGGGTCAACAGACCCGCTTTTTGTTGCTTTAACTCAGCTATTGTTTTTTAGTTAAAATCGGTATAAGTTATTGCCTAGAGTACTTTTACATGGAGTGTATGGTGGAAAAGCATTATTCACAAGAAGAACTGCTGAGTCTTAAGGATATGTGTTTGGCACATAATTATTCTTCGTTTCCGGTTACTATTGTTAAGGGGGAAGGTTGTTGGGTTCAGGATATAAACGGTAAACGATATCTTGATATGCTTAGTTGTTATTCAGCTCTTAACTTTGGACACAAGTACCTAAGAGTTGAATTGGCATTGCGGGAACAACTTCAGGAACTGTCCACTGTTCCGGGTTGTTTTATTACAAAGGAAAAAGTTTTATTTGCCAAAGAGTTAGCGGAGTTTTGTGGAATGGAAATGGTTCTTCCGATGAATACGGGAGCAGAAGCAGTTGAAACGGCATTAAAAATGGCTCGGAAGTGGGCCTATGTTAAGAAGGGTGTTCCGGTTGGAGAAGCAGAGATAATCGTCTGTAGTGACAATTTCCACGGACGAACCATTTCGGTTATTAGTTTTTCAACAGAGATGCAGTATAAAAAATTATTTGGTCCCCATACTCCGGGTTTTAAAATTGTGCCATTTGGTGACGTTTTTGCTTTGTGTGATGCTATTACGCCTAATACAGCTGCGTTCCTCGTGGAACCTATTCAGGGCGAGGGCGGGATTAATGTCCCCCCCGATGGCTATTTGAACGCATGCCTGAAGGTCTGTCGTGCAAATAATGTATTGTTTATGGCGGATGAAATTCAAACTGGTTTGGGACGGACTGGATTTGACTTCGCTTGTGACTATGAAGGCGTTAAGCCGGATGTATATATTTTGGGCAAGGCTCTTGGTGGGGGAGTATTGCCAGTTTCTGCAGTAGTTAGTTCGCGAGAGATTATGGGAGTATTTGAGCCTGGAGATCATGGAAGTACATTTGGTGGAAATCCACTAGCCTGTCATGTTGGCAGAGAAGCATTGAGGGTTCTTCGGGAGGGAAATCTAAGTATGAAAGCTTATTCTGCCGGTGTATATTTTTCAAATAGATTGAGAAATATAAGAAGTAGCAACTTGGCCAGAATTCGTGGCAGGGGTCTTCTTATAGGATTAGAGCTAGCGCCGGGAAGTCCTACTGCACATTCATATTGTGAAAAATTAATTGAGGAAGGAATTCTTTGCAAGGAAGCTAGAACAGATGTTATCCGTCTCTCGCCACCTCTGATTATTACGAACGAGGAGATTGATTGGGCGATGGAGAGGATAGAGAGAGTTTTTTCATAGATAATAGATAGTTGAGCGGGCTAAGAGCCCGCTTTTATATTGGTCGTGTTTACAAGTGCTTAGTATTAGATTGTCGGGTATAGTATAATTGAGTATCAAGGAGTTAGTATTAAGTATTAAAGAAAAATAATTAATAATATTATGGCTGAGGAACCAAATTTATTTCCGCCTCTGGCGGGAAATAATAATCCGAATATTCCTCCGACTTCTCCGCCGGTGGTTAGACCGCCACATAAGTCAGTCTTACATTGGCTTATTGTAGTCGTAGCTATTACTGCTGTTGTCGGATATTTTGTCGTTTCTTTTTATACTGAAGCTTGGCCGTTCGGGAGTATGCTTAAACCCTTACCCCAACAGAACTATGTGTTATTGGATAATATTCCCGCACCCACGCAAGACCCAACGGTAGACTGGCAGACTTACCGCAACAATGAATATGGGTTTGAGTTCAAGTATCCGGGAGATTGGGCTGTAATTAAGCCGGACAATCAAATTATTTATTTGGCGAAAAAAACCGAAGAGATGGCTGGAGGAGGTATTACAATAAGTAAATCCTCGGGAATATTGGAAGATATAGAAAACGACCTAAAATCGGATTTAATTCTTGTTAGCTCAGATGCAAAGATAATTAATGGGATTCAGTGGAATATTCACGTTGGAAAAGAGAAGCGAGAGCCACCAGAGCCACCTATGACTTTCATTTCTTTTTATTCCGAGAAAGATCAAAATATAATATCCTTTGGGGCTATATATAATCCTCTAACTAATGAACTTATCGACCAAATCCTCTCAACTTTCAAGTTCATAAATGTCGCTGACACCTCAGATTGGCCAACGTACCGCAATGAGGAATTTGGGTTTGAGTTCAAGTATCCGGGGAAGCTAGAATTAAGAGAATATATGGGTGCGCGTAATTTAGTTCTTGATACTAATGGAGACTGGACTGTTTTATTGTCTAATCAAGATTATAACTATACTTTTTCGGGTTATGAAAAAATGGATGCCGATACGGTCATGAAGGGTATTGAGTCATCTGCCAAGCTGGGAAACGTTGTTAATGATACAAAGATAAATAATTCGCGTGTGATTGTTTTTAATGCGAAACAACATCCCAAAGAAGAGGGGGAATATTATGAATACTATTGCTTGTACGCAGCGATATTCGGCAATCAAACGGTTATACTTGAAGGAGGCGGACGCAATCCCGTATGTTTGAGCAATACCGACGATTTAGCCAGATATGACAAAGAAAGATTGTTCAACCAGATCCTCTCTACGTTCAGATTCTTGAGATAGAATTATGAAGCATGAATTATGAATTATGGTTATTGCTCATCTAAAAAAATCTCCTCTCGGAGATTTTTTTAGTATTTAAACAAGCGAGAGTAGCCTTATCAATTTCGAATCCTTAGAGCAACTTCAATATAAATTCAAAATAATTTAGATATTTTCTGTAGAATATTAAAATTGGGATGTAGTCTTACGGAAGGGCCCCAATTTTATATTCAAGAAAATGAGAAATTATTGATGAATTTATTGATGTTGCGAACTGGATGAGAAATTGATAAGGCGAAAGCGAGCTATACCTCGATAACTACGGGTAAAATCATAGGTCTGCGCTGGGTCTTTTGGAACAGGAACAATCCGATTTGATTGCGGAGCTGGTCTTTGAGATAGGCGAAGTTTGGTTCGTAGGTTTTTTGGGTTTCAACTATTTTCCTAATTCTTTTTATTACCTCCATTAGCATATCTTTATTGTCTTTGAGATAGATAAATCCACGGGAAATGATATCGGGACTGGACATAAGCCGATGGCCTTGGGGAGTATGCTGAACTAATGCAATAAGAACGAACATTCCATCTTCAGCAAGTATCTGTCTGTCGCGCAATACAACATTTCCGATATCTCCGACGCCAAGTCCGTCAACAAAGACATAATCGGATTCAGCTTTTTCGCGGTCCAACCACCATTTATCTTTCTCAAAGTGTATTATGGAGCCGTTATCGGCAAGGATTATGTTTTCCGGTTGGATTCCTTCTTCTTGTCCCAGTTTGCCGTGCATTACCATCATCGAATACTGGCCATGGATAGGGAAGAGAAACTTGGGGTGGATAAGTTTTATCATGTGGCGTAAATCTTCGCGGTTACCGTGGCCTCCGGCGTGAATATCCAGCAGTTGATAGTTAAATACATTGGCACCATTGCGATAAAGCTGGTCTTTGAGGAATTGAACATCTTTTTCATTTCCAGGAATAACTGAAGATGAGAAAACGATAGTGTCATTTTTTAATATTCTAATAAAGCGGTGATCGCCATTTGCAATGCGCATCAAAACAGCATTTCCTTCGCCTTGGGCTCCGGTAACAACTGCAGTAATTTTATTTCTGGGATAATTATCTATTTCCTCCATGCCAATCTGAGTTCCCTTAGCCATTTTTAGATAGCCGAGTTTTTTACAAATTTCAACATTGGATTTCATAGAATAACCATCAAAGACAACTTTTCTGCCATGCTTTTCGGATATGGTTATGATTTGCTGGACACGATTGATGAGGGATGCAAAAGTGCCGAGTATCAGCATACCGGTAGATTCGCGGATAAGCTGGTCGAGGTTGTTGGTAATATCCTGCTCTGATAGAGAGTGGCCTTCTTTTTCGGCACCGGTAGAATCTGACATAAGAACGAGAACCCCGTCATCTCCGAGTTTTTTCATTTCTTCAACATCGGCGGGCTTGTCGTTTACGGGCGTTTCATCAAACTTGTAGTCCGAAGTATGAACAACCATTCCAACAGGTGTTTTTATTGCTAAGAGGAGGTCATCGGGAATAGAGTGGCTGATTCGCAGGGCCCTGACGGACAGCTTATCGCTTACTTTTATTTCGTCACCGGGGTTAAAATTAATAATATCCGGTTGTCTTTTATCTTTAAATTCATCCATTCTTTTCATGATTATTGCTTTTGTAAGAGGAGCAGCATACATGTCTATATCTCCAAGCTTATCAATAACGAAAGGAAGAGCCCCAATGTGATCCATGTGGCCATGAGTAAAGAACATGGCTTTAATCATGTGTTTTTTATCATCAAGATAACTTGCGTTAGGAATTATAAAATCTATACCCGGCATTTTCTCATCGCCGAATCGTACGCCGGCATCTATGAGAATTATCTCGTCATCGTACTGGATAGCGGACATATTTCGGCCGACTTCACCTAATCCGCCGAAATGGATTATCTTAAGACCGCCGGTTGCTGTACCTATCTCACGACCTTGTTCTTTGCGGGCTGTTTCACGCAGAACTCTTACCTGTCTTACGACCGGTTTCATCCAACGATCTCTTTGAGAACGTTGGAGTTTCTTCATGTCCTTTTTGTTGGGATCTCGAGGGCCTTGAGACGCTTGCGATCCCGGGGATGCATGCATAGCCTGAGGTACATGCGTACTTTGAGGTGCACGATGATCCTGGGGACGACGAGGATCTTGGCTTCTTGGGCTAGGATTTGGTCTGTTTCTTTGTTCTGTCACTTAGATAAGAATTATGAATTGCGAATTACGTATTACGGATTTATTATATTTCCGTTATTCATTATCCATTATTCATGATTCGATTTTGTTTGAGAGTGCCCAGAGGGGGAGTTAGCCTTACGGCTATACGCACCTTTGCCCACACACCAATATCGCGGAACTATCTTATTGTGTCGCGGGAGGGATTTGGACCCTCACGAGATTGCTCCCACTAGCTCCTGAAGCTAGCGCGTCTACCAGTTCCGCCACCGCGACATTGGTGTGCGGGTGAATCTGCTCCCGATTTCTTCCAAATCTTTGATTTTGCTAAGAAATCGAGGGTTCTCGATTTTATATCAAGATTTTCATTCAAACTATTTTAAATAAAAATTTTGATTAAAATCGGGACAATTCCCTGCCTGCAGGCAGGCACCATCTGGGCTTGCTATTATTAGTTGTATAATGTATAATATAGGGCAGAGTTAAGGAGGCGAATGGATGGATCCACAAACGACTCAAACGGTTTACCAAAATGTAAGAATGATTGCGGATGCCATTAATAATCTAGCGGATGCCGTAAAAGGTCTTGGATTTGTTTTTATATTTTATGTGCTTGTTAGAATTTTTAAAAATTAAAGTGATAATTAGTCGAAGCATCTCGGGAAAACCCGGGATTTTTCTTTTATTTAGAGAAAAAACGCTGGAATAATGAGATACTTACGATGATGTAAACATTATAGCATACCAAGTTCATGATTACAAGGGGGTCGACTACTTAAAGTTCCTATTGGTTTCGATATACCACTTCTCAATTAAGCTGAAGTGATCTGAAGGTGTCGCAATAATCTCATTTTGAAAACCCCGCACCTTTTTGTTATGGGCGTACAGATATTGAGGACTGTAAAGAAATATGGCCGGAATATCCTCTATTACTAATTTTTGGAACTCATTATATTTAGAAAAACGATCAGTCGGATTAAGGGTTTTCCTAGCATCTTCCAATAGGGTATCGACACTCTTGTTGTCATACAAGGCAAGATTCAAACCCGGATCTCTTTTTTGAGAGGAATGCCAAAGACTGAATGGATCAGGGTCTAGGGTCAGTATTTCTCCGAAAAGAAGCATTTCGTAGTTTCTGTCCCTTATTGTCTGCTGAAGTCCCGATATTGGAAGAGTTTCTATCTGGAGATCTATCCCGGCCTGCTTCCATTGTTCTTTGAGGATTTGAGTGACTTCGATAAGCTCAGGCCATGTTGATGTCGTTATTTTTAATGATAGTTTATCTCCATTTTTATTTTTTCTGATGCCGTCTTCTCCTTTTTGATTCCACTCCGACTTGTTTAATAATTCCTCTGCTGTACCGAGATTGAAATCATATTTTTTTATATCTTCGTTTATGTCATATATTCCTTGAAGCATCGGTGAATCCACCGGAACACCTTTACCATTCAGAACCTTTTCTATGATGGATTGTTTATCGGTCGAATGAGCTAAGGATAGGCGGATATTTTTATCAGAAAGAATTTTACTCTGGTTTTGGTTTATAAAAATTCCGAAATAGCGGGGCATGGTCATCTCTTCAATCGTTAAGTTGTTCTTAAATTTAACTTTGGCGAGGTTTTTTGAAGATACAAATCCGAGATTTTCCGTATCACCCTGATTGTATGAGTTTATTAATTCATCCTCAGACTCATAAAATTTGAATTGCACTTTATCGATAAACGGTCTTTGACCGTAAAATTGTCTGTTGGAGACCAGCTCGTAAAGATTAATTTTACCCGATTCATTTTTTTGAAGCTTATTAAAATTGTAGGGACCCGAACCTATCGGTTTGATATTTAGTTCGGAAAGGGCAAAATTTATCGGTTTTACATTTTCCCAGGCATGAGCAGGCAGTATTGGCAGAGTCAGATTGTTAAGAAATTGGGAGTATTTATTTTTTAATTTTAAAATTATTGTATATTCGTCAGCTTTTTCTACCTCAACACCCTGCCAGTTAATTCGCTGAAGGCTTCCGTAGTCAGGATTTTGAGCAGCTTGAATGGTGAAGACAACATCGTCCGCTGTGATTGGTTCGTCATCGTGCCATTTAGCCCCTTCTCTTAATTTGAAGGTGTAATTGAGCTCATCGGGAGAAACTTCATAGGATAATGCAAGGTCGGGTATAAGCTGGCCCTTCTCGTTGTATTGCAGAAGACCTGAAAAAATTAAATTCACCAGATCGCGGTCGGCATCACTCTGAGAAAGCAGGGGATTTATATGGCGGGCTTCGCCGATTAACCCTTCTTTAATAGTTCCTCCGTATGAAGGGACTGGAATAGTAAAATGATAGTAGGAGGTTATTGGCAATGATATGAGCGAGCCGACTATTATCAGGAGAAAAACCAAGATAATATATCTTTCTTTTTTAGAAAATATTTTGGGTAAGAGCCTAAGCTTAGCTCTAAAACCCCGATTCTTGTTATGAAGCATTTCTTTGAGGCTTTTTTTGTGAGGAGATTTCTTATCTTCGTTTTCCGAAGTCAAGCCAAAAAAATCATCTAATTGCCGTTGCTTATCCAATCTTTATGAAATTTTCAATTTTCAATTTTCAATTTTCACTGAATGTTTCAATTATTAATTTTAACTAAGACAAAATCTTAATTGAAAATTTGGTAATTGAGAATTCATTGTAAATTGTAAAATTGTAAATTGTAAAATTGGTTAGCTAGAGAAGTATTCTTGCCACTGCCATTCCCAGGAATAATACCGCAAGCACAATGGTGGCATAAAAAATTACTTTTTCTGCGCCTCTTCGTGTACTGAATTCCATACTACTTCCGCCAAAAGTAGAAGACAAACCGCCCCCTTTTTGTTGGAGAAGTATTAATACTATCAAGATTAACGAAACTGCTATGTGAATATATGTAATCAAGAAATTTTCAATTTTCAATTTTCAATTTTCATTGAATATATCAATTATTAATTTTGACTAAGATAAAATCTTAATTTTAAATTGAGTCATTGAGAATTCATTGTAAATTTTAAATTGGAAATTTGTAGATTAATCCGCAACTTTGGTAAGGGCTGAAATGATGATATTTACCGCACTTATTACTATAGTTGCCCATACCAATGTAATAACATCGCTAATGGTAACAAAATCGAATATATAATCAACTACCCATAAAAGTAAGGCGTTGATAATGATTGTAAACAGGCCAAGGGTTAGGATTATCAGCGGAAATGCAATCAGCTTGACGATTGGTTTTATTATTAAATTAAGCAGTCCAAGAGCTACTCCGGCAATCGCGTATTCTTTTACCCCTCCGTTAAAAAGAAACCCTGGCACAAGCAAAACCGCAATATATAGGGCCACTGAATTACCTAAAATTCTTACTGTAAAAGGTATCATAATCTTGCTTCAAGAGTAGCACTAATTTATCAAAAATTCACTCTTGACTTTTTGGTCGAAAAGGTGTATAATAGTAGATAGAGATTTAGTTCCTATCACTTTCCAAGGGGTGGTGAATGCTACGAATACTGAAGCTTTTTTGGGAGTGTCTGACCGTGTGGTCTGTGCCCCCAACATCGCTTGAAGGTGCAGAAGCGATTGTGGCACATGCAGCTGGTGAAAACAGTCCGAGTGATCCTGGTCTGGTCAACGAGTTTATTGCTGGCAAGATCAGAGAGCTCTATCACCAGCTCGGGGTACCAGTGATTATACAGGGCGAGTTGAAACCCTGCCTGTCTGACATCCCGCTGACTGCAGTGAGTCCGAGACAGGCCGAGGTTGCACCGAACTATATGCACACCTATGGCATCGCGCTTTGGCAGAAAGCCGAGTGCGACAAATTGGGTGTCAAGCGTGTGATTTTGGTCTCAATTTACCCTCACTACTGGCGAGCCGTGAAGGCAACACAGAAAGTCGGTCTGACCGTGCTCGTGCCGTCCGGATTGAAAGAAATCTTTGACCCGAATAACTCTCAGTGGTGGGCCAAGTACAAGTGGGTTAGCCGCCTCTACGAGTTATGTCTTGCCCGTCCGTACTCACTCCTGAAGGGGTGGATCTAATGCCCGTGATAGAGCTTTACTCTATCGCGGGCTTCATTTTTATTTTATAGACTTACTGTGCAGCTTTCGATAATAAGAGATGGCGAATCTATGGGCCCCGAAGTAGAAATCCGGCTTGTTAGGTCGAAGATGCCGAATTTTACTACTGGGTAAACTTCGGAATCTGTTTTCTATGAGTTTTTCTATAATAAGATATCGCAAAACGGTGGGCTTCCGCATTAATTTGCAGGAGCAGGTTTTTTACATTAGTTGGAAGACCGGAAAGAGGGATCGGGTCTTTTTTATTTTGGACAAATATTTTTTCGCCGATATGTCTTTTATTTTTTGTAATGGCAATTATTTTTGGTAATTGTTTAATTGAAAATTCATTAAAAATTGTAAATTTTAAATTGAAAATTACTTTCTGTGCGACAGAAAGTTGTTGTCTTCCACCATCAACGAGGATTAAATCGGGATACTGCCATTCAGGATGATTAAATCTGCGGGTCAGGACTTCTTTGAGCATTGTCGTATCGTCCGGTGTGCTTTTGGTTCTTATCTTAAATTTTCTATACTCATTTTTATCAGGGACGCCATCACTGAATACAATCATTGCACCAACTGCAAAATTACCTTGAATATTAGCGATGTCGTAAGCCTCGATTCTCTTTAGAGGTCGCTTAGCGTTTATTAGTTCGGTTAGTTGGTTAAGGGCATTTTTAGTACTATCCCCGTTAGTATCAAGGGATAAGTATCTAGTATTAAGGATTTGTGCATTTTGGAAAATCTTTTTTAATTTTTCAATTTTATATTGTAACCCTCTAGCTTCCTCAAACTTTTCTTCTTTTGCAAAATTCTTCATTTTTTTTTCAAACTGTCTTATTACGGATTCTTTCTTTCCACTCAATACATCTCTTATCGCTTTTATATTCTTCTGATATATTCGTAAATCGTAAATCATGATTCTTGAATCTTCTCTTGTAAGGCAGCAGTAGCCCAGACATTTTCCAATATGATAATTGAGGCAGTAGCTATTGTGCTTTTGTTTACATGTGCAATAGGGAAAAATCTTACGTAATAAACGGAGTGTTACTTTCAATGCGCCGGCATCGGTGAAAGGCCCAATATATGTTGATTTATGATTTGAGATTTTTGAATTATGAATAGAAGATTTTCTTGAATCATTAATCATGCTTCTTGAATCTAGATTTATCGGTTGATGAGTAAGGAATATCTTTGGAAATTTGTCAGTAGAAAATCCTACATAAAGAAATTGCTTATCGTCCCGAAGCATTATATTGAATTCAGGTTTATATTTTTTAATATATTGGGATTCAAGAATAAGAGCTTCAATCTCCGAATTTGTTTCGATAAGGTCTATTCTTTTTGCTTCGGATAGCATTCTTAATATGCGCGGATCTTCTGTTCTGCGATAGCTATCCAATCTCTTTTTTAGACTCAACGCCTTACCCACATATAGGGCCTTTTTATGATTATTTATGAATAAATATATACCCGTGCCGGATGGAGTTAGGGCAATCTTTTGTTTAAGCTGGACCTTGTTCATAGGCCCATATTATATCATAAATTTTCATTGTTGACTATTGGTTATTTTTCGTTTAATCTTCAACAAACACAGTATCTTGACAAGTTTGAGGAGATTGATAATGCATCCTGATTTAGTAGAGGCGGTTCAACTTCATAGGGATATATCAACAGAAGCAAGAAAGGCTCTGGTTGGATATGAGAGGGAGAAATTACTAACCAACGTTGCTTTATTCAGTCAATTACCGGCTATTTATGACGAAGATGAAAAAAAACGCGTCAATGCTGGCAATGTGCTTCTTGAGGGAGTTCCCGGCGTTGGAAAAACATATTTTGGAGTGATTATAGCCGCGGTAACGAGTAGTCGCTTTGTCATGATTGAATGCAACGTTGAAACAAAGCCGAGCGATATCATTGGCTATCACATGATTAATCCTGCGACTGGGAAAGTCGAAATTAAGTGGGGTCCTATCGTTAGTGCGGAAATTGCTCTTGCGGACGAGATTAATAGGACTTCTCCGAGAACTCAAGGCGGAATGCTGTCTGCTCTGCAGAATAAAAAAGTGACTATCGATGACCAGACTAAAGATCTTCCGGAATTCAGCTTTGTTATCGCAACTATGAATCCTCTTGAGCTTGGACAGGGAACGTTCGGACTGTCTGATGCCATGAAAGATCGTTTTGCGATAAAGATTGTCATCGGCTATCTTCCTCCTGATGAGGAGCAGAGATTAGTCAATTTTGATTTTAGGAAGATTAAGCTTAATCCGCTGGTTGCAAAGGAACGCGTTATTGCGCTTAGGGCGAGTATCGAAGAAAAGGTTTTTTTGCATCCCAAGCTAGATAAATACATAAGACGGATTGTTACTGCTTCCAGGCCGTACAATCCTGAAAGAAAATGCTACGAACACTCTCCTTCAGAATTGGTTGAGAGATATGTGGAGGGCGGTGCATCGCCGAGAGCAACTATTTGTTTTGGCCGGCTAGCCAAGACCTGGGCTCTTCTTTCCGGAGAGAGGGATGAGGTTTATCCCGAGGATATTCAAAATCTTGCTCCCCATGTTTTTGGCCACAGAATAGAGATGAATCCCATCGGGGAGACGGATGGTATTAGTGTCGATACGATCATTAAAGATGTGATAGATAGGGTAGCTGTGCCGTGAATAAAGAGAATAAGGATAATGAAACTTCGGTCATCTCTTTGCAAGATATCAAGGAGATCGAACTGAGGGTTTTGGCCAGAAGCCGTGAATTAATATCCGGAAATCATGCAAGCATATTTAGAGGATCTGGTGATGAAATCGCCGGTTTAAGGGATTTTGAACCGGGCGATCGTCCCAACTCTGTTGACTGGTCTCAGTCTAGTATTAATAGCTTCAGCCCCATGGTTGTTAAAGATTTCGAGGAATTTAAAATCATGGATGTTGTGGCGGTGGCGGACAGATCGCTGTCGACGCGCTTCTGCATTAATGGAATCTCGGTTGCTCATATTATAGCCAGAGCGATGGCTACGATAGGGGTGTCGGCTTTGTTTTTCAGGGATCCTTTCGGAAGTGTAGTTTTCGATGAGAATTTTTTCCTACAAAGTTTTAGGCCGGAGGCGGGTAGGAGCAAGCTGTGGAGATGTTTAAATAGTTATCAAAAGCCTCTATTGTCGATAGGTGGCGATGGTAAGGACAACCTCACTCGGTCGGTTAGGGGGATTTTATCCCGAAAGTCATTGGTCGTGCTGATATCAGATTTTTTATTTGATGATGCCGAAAAAATACTCGCAGATTTCAGGAGGATTAAATCTATCCATGATGTCTTCGTGGTTTTGGCAGATAGCTCTTTCTCGCTTCATCTGCCCAACTTGAAGTCGGGCTGGATAGAGGTTTCCGATGCAGAGACCGGCCGGATTATTACTGTATCTAGCCGTGAGCTAAGGAAATTTAAGTCTATGGCAGAGGAGCGTCAATTAAAGATAGGGCAGGAGATTAAAAAATTGGGTATAGGAGTTGTAAGGGCAAGCGCAGATAAGCAAAGATCGGACATGGAACTTGTGAATTTCTTTTTCATGCGAAGACTGGCAAAAATCAGGTCATAATCCGGCTTTTAAAGCCGGATTTTATGTTCAGCAATATCTATGGACATTTAATTGCTTAATGTTACTATAAACCCCAAGAACATTGAAAATTTACAGACAAGGAGAAGGCTATGTTCTGTAGATCTATCAAGTATGCGTATCTTATTGCCGTTATTTTTGTTGGATGTTTCAGCTCCCTGGCTAGTGGACAGGAAAAACAGATTAATACAACTGCCGTGGATCCTATTAATTGCTGGTGGAAGTCAGATAAGGCTGCGGTGCGGGTAGGGGAGCATTTTAATCTAACCCTTACCTGTCAAGTTGTAGAGACCGAGGAAGAGAAGGTTGTTATTGACCGATCGGCTATCGAGCCGAATGCGGTCAGCTTGGTTCCTTATGAAGTTGTATCCGGTAAAACTTTTGATGATATAATTTCCGGTTATTATCGTTTTTTCCAATATCAGTATGTTATCAGGATTTTTGAAGAAGATATTTTTGGCAAGGAAGTGCCTATTCCTCAGCTTGAGATAAGCTATGCCATCCAGCGAAAGGCAGATAGCGGTCAGGATGTGAGCGGATATGATCAGCGTTATAGTCTGCCGTTATATACGATAAAGATCAACTCTTTGGTTCCGAAAAACGCTAAAGATATCAAGGATGATGTGCGTGGATCTTTTGATGATGTGGAGAGGTATAATCTGCATGCCCGTATCAGTTATATTACAGCTATTTCGTTTGGAATAATCGGTTTTCTTATTGCTATCCGATCTCTTTTATTGACTTGGCGATTATTTAGGAGCAGAAGCGGTGCGGTGCCGTTGTCGGGCATTGTAAAAACAAAGACGATTATCGGTTATCTTATTAGAGAGCTCAAGCTTATCAGGCAAGAAAAATTGAATTCGGGATGGAGCGAAGATCTTTTGATAAGAATGATGACAGTTGTTAATATCGGGGGATCTATAGCTTTAGGTCAGCCAGTTATTTATAAAAAAGTTGACGTGGAAGTTCATGATCTTGAGGGGCAGTTGAAGCTTATCCGAGGCTTTTTTAGGCCTAAGAAAATCCTGGTTTCATCTCCGCTAACCGTTGAGAAAATGTCGTTGCTGGTCAAAGATAAGGAAGCAATGAGCTATACGCAAGGATATCGGCGACTTCTTCAGTCGATGGTAGAAGCGAGCGTACTGCTGAGACAGTTTAGATATGGTCGAGATGGTTTCCCGGAAGAAAACGATACTAAGAAGCTTGATGAAAGTTTAAAGCTTTTGTGCGTGTATATATCCGGTTTAGCCGATTTTTATTCATGGCCGGCGCTTAAAATGGCCGATATGTCAAAAAGATTGCGGACGTGGAGAAGGAGAACTGCATGGTCGCACTGAAGCAGGCATTTGAAATGTTTGTCGGTCTTCTGACGGATTTGTGGAAATCGGGCTGGGCTAATTTTAAGCCAGCGCACGGATATGAATCGTTTATGTTTCTGTTTATCGTGTCGGCAGTTTCAGTTTGTCTATTATTTTTCTTAGGCTTGCATAGGCATAAGCAGGGAAGAACAGCTGTTGTTCTTCCCTCTGTTATCTTCAGTCAACACAAAAGCAAGTTCTCTTATTTGTTCTATAGCTTGCCATTATTTATATTTCTAGCCGGACTATTTCTCTTCGCCCTTGCCTTAGCTGATCCGATATCATCTTTTGTCAACGGAGTAACGACTTATCCTGGCAAAAGAATTATTTTAACAGTGGATGTCTCCGGTAGCATGAGCGGCATATTCAATACTAAGCGTCTTAAGGTGCGTGGGATGGATCGTAAGTTCTATACTGCCGTAGCAGCGGCAGAGCGGTTCGTTCGTTTGCGCATGGAAGGTAAATACCATGACTTGGTAGCCCTTATAATTTTTGGCAACGAATCCCGCGTGATCACGCCGTTTACCCATGACTATGACACTATCCTTTTGTCACTTAATCTTATATCAGAACCAAGTGAATGGGATCGTTTCAATGACGGCGGAACATTCATAGTGAATGCCATGAGGCAAAGCGTTGATTTGCTGAAGCATTTTGATTTTCTGAAAGCTTCTGGAAATACAATAGTCTTGTTCAGCGATGGAGAGGATAGCTATACTAAATACGGGGGATTAGATCTTGACGATGTTCTGCGGGATGCGATAAACAATAAAGTCCCCGTACATTTTGTCCGCATAAATTACCAAGATACATTCAATCAGCAATATGATCCGATATGGAGCGGGGCAGTGGAAAAAACAGGCGGAAAGTTTTATGCCGCCGCCGATGAGGACGTAATCTTGCGCGCGGTGAAAGAGATTAACGAGGTTACTACCGGGAGCATTGAGACCAAAAGATATAGCAGTAAAGAACCTAGATTCCAGATATTCTTAGCCGGAGCGATTGCTTGCTGGATTCTGGCTTTTATTCTAAAATCCTTCAAGCAGTTTAATAAATTTCCTTAATGGAAAAGGAGGAAAAAACCATGAGGAAGCTTTCTCTGTTGCTAGTGTTCGTAATTATATTCGCCGCGTTTGGAGCCCTGTCGTATAAATATAGTCAATATCAGAATAAATTAGCCTCGGCTGATAAATTGTTTTTATCTTTAAAATTTCAGGATGCCGATGAATCTTATCGTAACATTGAAGATGATCTGAAGCTTCCCGTTAGATACCTGCCCTCTCTTCTTAGGCAAGATTCGGACTATCTTGAGTTAAAACGTCTTCAGTCCGCCTATGAGCAGGGTCATTATGATCGCTTAATCGATGAGATACCGGCAGTAGAGAATATCGATAAAGAGCCGGAAATTCAGTTTATCCTCGGCGATGCTCTCTATAGAAAGGTCGAGAAAGATACTGACCGCACTAGAGTGCTGAATGCAATCGAATCGGCTATCAAGGCCTATGTTAAAACCTTGGAGGAAAATCCGGATCATTTTAATGCCGCGTTTAACTATGAATATCTTTTAAGAATCAGAGATCGGCTTCAGAATAATAAAATGCCGCTTCCCGTGAATAAATCTAAACAGAAGCAGAAGCAGGAGAAGGGCGATAAGAAGAGCGATGACAAGGGCGACAATGAAACGCAAGCTCAAGGTGATAGCCCGAGCATTCATGGTCAGCCCGGTGAAACCGTTGGTCAGAAGGGAAAGATAAATGTTAAAGTTTATGTTCCTTTGACCGGTGAAGAAGGTGAGCGTCAAAAAAAGAGCCCCGGTGAGACTAAAGGCGATGCCGGTAAGAAAAAGGGATAATATTCATGTTCAATCTGGCCGATATCAAGTTTCATGATCCTGCCTATCTATGGCTTTTAACTGTTATACCGTTTCTTTCGCTCATTCTCTGCTATCTTTGGTTTTCCCGCAGAAGAGCGATCCTGCAAATATATAAATATCGAACAGTACCGATAAGAGAAAAATATCCTGTATTAAGGCCATTTATTTTTTGGGCGGGAGTTGCATGTGCAATCGCCTTGAGCGTGGTTGCTCTAGCCCGTCCCCAGGTATATGTGAGCGATATTCAAGAGGGGATGATTGACGTTGTATTTATCATTGATGGTTCGTCTTCAATGCGCGTTGAAGATTCTAAACCTACCAGATGGCGCAGAGCCATAAAATTCATGAGAACTTTCACGGAAACGCTTAGCTGGAAAGGCGACCGGATAGGTATTGCTGCTTTCGCCGGTTATGCTTCTCCGCAGGTCAGGCTGACTAACGATCCGAATGTTGTAATGTTTTTTGTTGATAATCTTGATAACGAACCGCCTTTCTATCTTAAGGATGACAGAACGTGGGATACAAATATCGTAGAAGGAATATATTGGGCCTTAGGATTGCTCATCAAGGATGAGGAATTCAGGGGTCGAAGCAAGAATGCTCAAGCGCTTATAGTTATTTCCGACGGACAGGCTTGGAGCGGTGAGCTGAAAACAATCGTAGGAATGGTTAAGAAAGCCATCCCGATCTATGTTGTCGGGGTAGGCACTACCGCTGGAAAAGTTATTCCAGAAAGCAAAGAGCATTTGGGGCAAGAGGAGCACTCCGCGATAGATAGAAGTTCTCTTCGGAATATCGCAAATTTTGGCGGGGGAGAATATTTTGAGCTTGATTGGGATAAGAACGACAGTAAGATAGCCGTCGAACTCATAGATAGGATAAAGAAAAACAAAATAAACAGCGCAAGCAGAGAAAAAGTTTTTAAGGATGTTCATTGGGAGTTTCTGTGTGCGGTGGCGGTTATACTGATTCTTGGCATTCTGCCATTCTATGACAGGAGAGGAGTTCTTGTTCTATCGGTTGGCACCATAGCTATTACGATAGTGTTCTACAGCATTATATTGTGACCTCTTGAACAAAGGGGTCTTTTTTTTGCAATTTTTGATGTTTTAATAATTGCAAAGACAGGTAGATTGTATTCCTGTCGTTTATTTTTATGACTTATATCATCTACGATGGGAGTAAGAAGAAAAAAGCATGCATAATTCATCTTGCCGAAGAAAAAAACTCGGGGTTGACTTGAACCCATTTATTGTTTAAACTCTCCCTAATTATCCAGCTCGTTAACAAGAGGTTTACGATGCGCTTTTTCAAATCGCTGATTCTATTCACTATCTTTTTGTTGATTACGCTGAATGTTTCCGCCCAGTCTGCGAATACCAATTTATCAGTTAAGGAAGTTCAGAAGCTTGCATATGGCACATCCGTTTACGGCTATAGTACTCTTGACCCGTCCGGTCCGAAAAAGTTTACCGGAAAATATTGGGGTGTTTTGAGCAATGTGCTCGGCCCCGGCCACAATTGGATTGTTATTGAGCTTAACGGAGAATATTTTAAGAATAGCGGTATTATTGCCGGCCAGTCTGGCAGTCCTGTTTTTGTTCAGATTAAGGGCAGGGAATATAAAATTGGAACGGTGTCTTACGGTGAAAATTTTACAAAAAACCCGATTGCCTATCTGACGCCTATTAATGAAGTTCTTGATTCTTTGTATGAACATATTTCCGGATTGGGATTAAATCATCTTACTGAGATTAAGAATATTCTTGTCGAGAACAATTTAGATAAATTACTTATGCAGGGTGCGGTTAGCTCGGGTAAGAAGGCGGTTGTTAAAGCCGGTGTTACCAAGGAAGATTATATAAAAAACATTAAGGCTGGTTCGGTGCTGGGCGTACAGCTTGCCTGGGGAGATTTTGATTTTACCGGTTCGGGAACTGTTTCTCATGTTGATGGCGACAAGATATACATGTTCGGCCACCCTCTTCTTCAACTGGGACCCGTTGAATATAGACTTGTTCCTGCGCGAGTTCTTGGCGTTCAGGCAAGCGTAATTTCTTCCCATATCGTATCTTTTCCGATAGAAGACGTGGGAGCGGTGGGAGTGATTACTCAAGATAGAGAAGCGGGCATTGCCGGGATGCTTGGCAGAGAGCCCGAAAACCATATTCCTGTCCAGGTAAATCTGGTAACCAGTAATGGCGTGAAGAAGACATTCAAGTTCAATACCATATCTGACAGCTGGGCCGGCCCTATTCTCATAGGTTTGGGAATCAAATCTTCTGTTTCATCGTGGTCTAGGGCGACAGGTAATACAACCTTGCTTGTGACAGGAAACATAAAGATTGATGGCGAAACGGTCGAATTTAATGAAGCTTTCATGGATAGTGAATTCTTTAGAGAGAATTTTGTAGGTGCGGTAGACTCACTATTCTATCTTTTTAGAAACAAACTAGCGGCGATATTGACTAATAATTTTTCAAAGGCCAAGGTTCGGGGCGTAACAGTTAACGTAAGGGTTTTTGATGAAGTCCGAGCTCTTACAATTGAAAACGTTGCCCTTGATTCGCCTGTTCTTAGGTCTGGCGATAAGGTTAACTTTAAGATTTCTCTCTCTCAACCTCGTTTGGAATCAAAGATGATAGCCTTATCCATTAATATTCCTGATAATCTTAGCGATGGCATTGGCAAGATAGTTGTAGGCAACGCTGACACCATTGGCAGACTTGAGAATGAGGGTGTTCGCATTGTCAATCTGGCTACCCTGATCGAGAGTCTCAACCAGAAAAGAAAAACAGATGCGATCTATGTCTATTTAGTCTATCCTCCTTCTAGAATGGAACCGGGGACTCCCGAGGAGCAGGAAAATCCATCTGTGAAAAAGATATCCAAAAGACTTTCATCTAATGTCGAAGAATACGAAATATCGATGGATGATTTTGTTATAAACGGTGAGAGAATGCTTGAATTCAAAGTTGGTACTGGAAACGGTACCAAGCGACAATAATCGAGCATATAACCAGGTTAAGGAGTAAATAAAACGGCATTTTGCCGTTTTTAATTTTTCATTAATCGCACACTTTCTGCGTTGATTTCGTGCCTATTGTAAATTATTTAGCAAGTAGTATAAATATTAAATAGAAGCCTGTACGTTAAAAAAAGGTGATTCAATGACCGTCAAGATGACTAAGCGTTTATTGTTTATTCTCGTCTTCGTTTTATTCTCTGGGTACACTGCGGTTATGGGCTATGGTCAGGATACTCCCAGACAGCCCGCTCTCATTGAAGATAGGGCTAGTCAGCAGAGTCAGGGGACTCAAGATAACGCTCAAGGGCAAACTCTTTCCACCGAAGATATGCGCAAGGCTTTATTCGAATATATATTACACAACGACGATCCCATGGCCATAAGGAGACTCCACCAGCTGATTATGACCATATATGAGATTCAGGGGCACTATGTTGATAGTAAGAACACCACTGAAATTCTGGATTTAGCGATACAGGGGATGATGAGAAATCTAGATCCCAATAACGGAATTTATATCGGTCCTAAAACAGATAAAGCTGACAAGGTAGTTCCTATGCCCGAAGATAGCTTCTATGGATTGGGTATAAGTTTTGCCTTAGTTAATGGCAAGTTCTTCATTATCAGAGTTTATGATAATTCGCCGGCCAGCGAGGTCGGTATTAAGACGGGAGATATATTGCATACCGTAAACGGCCAGTCTGTAGATGGTCTTAGCGCAATTGAGGTAAGTAAGTTAATCAAAAGCCATGACGATAGCAAGGTCGTAATTGGAATTACCGATTCAAACGGAAAGCATGAGAGGGAGCTAACATTAACTTTGAGGAATGTAGATAATGCCCCAATTGAGTATAAAGATCTCCCGGGTGATATAGCATATATTAGGTTATACGTTTTTTCTAAAAGTACGGACAAATACTTTGTAGAGGCTTTGAAAAAATCTTCCGGTAAAAAGGCGCTCATAATTGATTTGAGGGATAATCCGGGTGGATATATGGGGTCGGTTGTTAATGTTCTTGGTCGCATGCTGGGCCCCAATAATGTTGCCCTAGTGGCTGTCGGCAAGAATGGCGTTGCTGAGCCGATTCCTACTGAAGGTGAGAAAAGTGTTTATCCTAATAAGTTGGTTGTTCTGACTAACTTAAATTCTGCTTCTGCGTCAGAGATAATGGCTGGAGATTTGCAATCTCTTGGTCAAGCCAAGGTCATAGGTATCAGGACCCATGGTAAGAACACGATTCAAACAGACATAGGTCTCGGCCAGTCGAATACTTACGGTGATGAGGTAGTAGGAATACACCTTACGATAGGCAGATATTTCTTGCCTGGCGGCCAAGATGTTGCTAAAGATGGAATAACGCCTGATATTAAAATTGACCAACTTTGCGATTTTAAACCCTACGAGTATCTCACCAAAAGAGATGCCCAATTCAATAGGGCATTAAAATTTATCAGAACGGGCAGGTAATTGTTCGTTCGAAGCCGATTTTTATCGGCTTTTTTGTTTTTTTTACGGACTTTGTGTATAGTGATGTCGTCTTGTAGACATTTTTTTGGCTATAATCAATATATAAATGACTTATCTTCGAAATTCAATTTTAGCCACGATTATCTATTACGATATTCTTGATTTCCCGCTGACCCTGTTAGAGATTTATAAGTATATGATAAATCCCGGCAGATTAACGAGATTTAAGGATAGTTTTGGCGAGATAACGCCCGGTCTTATAGTGGAAGAGCTTGATAAGCTAGTCAGTTCAAAGATAATTGGTCACAAGAACGGATTTTATTTTTTGGACGGAAGAGAAAATCTCTATAATCTGCGGATGGAAAAAGATAAACTCGCTAACCAAAAATGGAAAAAGTTTTTGAGATATTGCTATTGGCTTCAGCTAGCACCGTTCCTTAGGGGTATTTTTGCATCCGGTTCAATGGCCATAAGTAATACCGATGAAAAAAGTGATTTTGATGTTTTAATAATTGCAAAGGCAGGTAGATTGTATTCCTGTCGTTTATTCTTGTGGCTTGTATCATCACTCATGGGCGTAAGGCGAAAAAAATATGAGCGAGTCGCTCCCGACAAGCTTTGCTTTAATCATTTTATAACTGATCGAAGTTTGACTATCGTGCATGAAAGTCTATACAATGCCCAAACATATATTAATCTAAAGCCGGTTTTTGTGAGTTCAGAATTGATAGGTGAATTTTATGGAGCCAACTTGTGGCTGAATAATTATGCCTATAATTTCAAGATTCAAAAAAACTTTGTTCGTAGGGGAATAAAACCGAATAAGGTTATTCTGGGTTTTATGGGAATGATTGAAAGAATTATGGATAGTTGTTTTAGAAATATTCTGGAAGGATTTATGAAAAGAAATCAGCAGAGAAGAATATTTGCTAATCCATTAACTTATGAATCGGGAGGCAGGGTAATTTCTAATGAAGGAGAGCTTGAATTTCATCCTCATTCTGCAGAAAAGAAGATTCTGGAAAGATATAAAGATAAACTGACAAGGTTTGGTATCGTGCCGCCGTTTGACGAAAAAGATTCCGGATTAAAATAATCAAGTTGTATTTTATTTCGGGTTGCGCTCCATAGTATTTAATATCACCCCCATAGCTAGTAGATTCTTTACATCTCAGGATGGTTAAGATAAGGATTTTTAAGTGCGTGATAGTTACTGTATTACGGGGTTGACAAATCTAGCACTCTCTTGGTAAGATTGCTAACGTTGATTGACTACTAATTTACGAATCATTACAAATGTACGAATGAGATTATTTGTATATTAGTATAAATTTGTAAATTTGTAGTAGATATATGAAAATTAAACCATTATCAGATCACGTTCTTTTGGAACCGCTTCGAGAGGAAAAGAAAAAGGGCGGCATAATCTTGCCCGATACTGTCGACAAAGAGAGGCCTGAAAAAGGCAAGGTATTGGCTGTGGGACCGGGCAAAGTAAAGGACGGAAAGATTGTTCCGATGGAAGTCGAGAAGGGCGATATCGTACTTTTCACCAAGTATGGTCCGAGTGAAATAAAAGTCGACGATAAGGAGTATTTAATTGCAAGAGAAGAAGATATACTTGCCATTCTCGACTAAGTTCGAGAATGCAATTTTCAATTATCAATTTCCAATTTCCAATCAATTTCCAATGTTTGAAAATTAAAATAATTATTTCATTCACTGAAAATTGAAAACTGAAAATTGTAAATTTTTTAGATTATGGCAAAACAGATTTTATATAAACAAGAAGCCCGCGAGGCTATAAAAAGAGGAGTAGATAAGGTTGCCAATGCGGTCAAGGTAACCCTTGGTCCTAAGGGAAGAAATGTCGTTCTCGATAAAGGATTTGGTTCGCCAACTATAACAAAAGATGGTGTTACGGTTGCTAAAGAAATAGAGCTTAAAGACAAGTTTGAAAATATCGGCGCTGATTTAGTTAAAGAAGTTGCATCGAAGACCAATGATGTCGCCGGTGATGGAACTACTACTGCTACGGTTCTGGCCCAGGCAATTGTCGCTGAAGGATTCAGTGCTGTTAATTCAGGTGCCAATCCCCTAGTTCTCAAGAAGGGAATGGATAAGACAGTTGAGTGGGTCATAGATTTTTTGAACAAAAAGAAAAAGACTGTATCCGGTTATGAAAAAATAAAAGAAGTTGCATCAATTTCCGCTAACGATCAGGGAATCGGCAAACTTATTGCAGATGTATTTAAGGAAGTAGGAAAAGACGGAGTTGTCACCGTTGAAGAGTCGCAGTCGGCAGAAATGTCTAAAGAGCTTGTCGAGGGTATGCAGATAGATAAGGGTTATGTGTCACCCTACATGGTTACTAACACAGAAAGAATGGAGGCTATCTATGAGGATGCATCCATACTCATAACAGATAAAAAAATATCCTCAATTCAGGATGTAGTTCCTCTTCTTCAGAAAATCACTGAATCAGGAAAGAGGGAACTTATTATAGTTGCCGAAGATGTTGATGGCGATGCCCTGGCTACTTTGGTTGTTAATAAGCTACGGGGTAATTTTCAGGCATTAGCAATTAAGGCTCCCGGTTTTGGTGACAGGAAGAAAGAAATGCTTGATGATTTGGCAATTGTAACCGGAGGACAGGTAATATCTGAAGAGAAGGGCATGAAACTTGAAGGTGTAGAGTTGTCTATGTTAGGGCGGGCTCATCGTATAGTTGCAACTAAGGAGACCGCCACTTTTGTCGGAGGCAAGGGTAAAAAACAAGATATTGATAAAAGAGTTTCTCAGCTAAAATCGCAAATAGATAAATCTACTTCTGAGTTTGATAAAGAAAAACTGCAGGAAAGATTGGGGAAATTATCCGGAGGTGTTGCGGTTATTAAAGTTGGTGCAACAACCGAGACTGAATTAAAAGAAAAGAAATTCAGAATTGAAGATGCTGTTTCGGCTACCCGTGCAGCTTTGGAGGAGGGAATTGTTGCCGGAGGAGGTATCGCATTATTTGAAGCTGCCAGAGAATTGGCAATTACTAATGTTAAGGGTGTTCCTTCGGTCGGAGATGAATCAAGGGGTGTGAATATCGTTCGTTCAGTTCTTGAGAAACCGTTAAGAATAATTGCTGAAAATGCAGGGAAGGATTCTAATGAAGTGGTATCAAAGGTATTCGCAATGGAAACGGGAATGGGACTGGACGCATCTACGGGCGAATATGTTGATATGTTCAAGCAAGGAATAATTGACCCGTTCAAAGTAGTGAAGGCATCTTTACTTAACGCAGTCTCTGTTGCATCTATGATCCTAACTACCGAAGCAGTTGTAACCGACATCCCCGAAGAGAAAGAACCAAAGGGCGGAATGCCCAGCGGCATGGGTGGTATGGGCGGAATGGACTACTAAAACATAAATTTCTAATTTCTAAAAAATAATATAAAGAATACAAGAGCGGCTGTTTGTCCTGAGCTTAGTCGAAGGGATGAGCCGCTTTTGAGTTTGTAATAAAAAATGACCTCCTGGTCATTTCGATTGTTCGGATATATTGGTGGTATTATCTAATTTAAAATTTAGGATAAGGTCTTCAATTCTGTCTTCAAACATATACCAACCGATGCCGGAACATATAAATAAGATAAAACCTGCGGTAGGGTCAATTGCGTATCCTACGGCTAATATCACAAGAATATTCAACAAACCAGTAGATATTAGAGCAATAATTAAAGTGAGAAATCTGATAATATCAGTTCTTGTTGTCTTGTCCATCATCTATGTCCAATGGGTAGGTGCTTATATAAAAGTATAGATGTTAGATGATAAATGCAAGTTTGTTTTTCAATTTAAGACATTCTGTGGTATTGTATTTTTTATATGACTACTAAGGCAAAATTTATATTTGTGGCGGGGGGAGTTATGTCCGGAATCGGAAAGGGCATTACTGTTGCATCTACTGCGCGAATTTTAAAAGATTATGGTTTTAAGGTTACGGCGGTTAAAATAGACCCCTACCTTAATGTAGACGCCGGAACTATGAATCCTACTGAACACGGGGAGGTTTTTGTTACCGATGACGGAATGGAGACGGATCAGGACATAGGAAACTATGAAAGATTTGTTGATGAGGATATTCTCAGGGACAATTACATGACTTCGGGTGCGGTTTATAGCGAGGTAATAAGGCGCGAGAGGAATCTCAGCTACGGGGGAAAATGCGTTCAGGTTATTCCTCACCTTACCAATGAGATTGAGCGCAGACTTTTGGCTGTCGGCAGTAAGACAAAAGCTGACTTTGTTCTGGTTGAGGTCGGCGGAACGGTCGGGGAATATGAAAACCTTCTTTTTCTTGAAACAGCCAGAATAATGAAATTAAAATTTCCCGGCCGGATAGTTTTTATGCTAGTAAGCTATATGCCAATTCCCAGCATGATAGGAGAGATGAAAACAAAACCGACCCAACATGCCACAAGGGCGATGAATGCTGCCGGCATCCAGCCGGATATAATAATTGCCCGTTCATCTCAGCCCCTGGACAACATAAGAAAAGAAAAAGTTTCTATTTTCTGCAATGTCTCGCCTGAATGCGTAATATCTGCGCCGGATATTAAATCAATATATGAGGTGCCTATAAATTTTGAAAAAGATAATCTAGGTAAGAATATTTTAAAAAAATTCAATCTGAAAATAAAAAAGAAAGATTCGCACAGATGGTCTAATCTTATAAGGAATATTCATTCATCCAATAAGCCCGTGAAAATAGGAATAGTCGGAAAATATTTCGGAACCGGAGATTTTACACTAAGCGATTCTTATCTCTCAGTTATAGAAGCAATAAGGCATGCATCATGGTCTTTAGGTGCTAAACCTGAGATAACCTGGATTAATGCTGAATCATATGAAAAAACTCCAGTATCTCTTGAAGAGTTAAAACAGTACGATGGCGTTATCGTTCCGGGAGGATTTGGAGCCAGGGGAGTCGAGGGAAAGATTCTCGCGATTAATTATTTGCGCAATAACAATATTCCTTTCCTCGGACTCTGCTATGGGCTTCAGTTGGCCGTAGTTGAGTTTGCCCGTAATGTCTGTGGTTTGAGAGATGCCCATACGGTAGAGATAAATCCTGAGACAAAAAATCCTATTATTACTACGATGCCCGAACAGCTTATTAATATTAAAGAAAAGAAAATGGGCGGTTCAATGCGGCTAGGTGCTTACAGGTGCAAATTAAATCTTAAATCTAAAATATATAAAATGTATGGAAAGGTTTTAATATCTGAAAGGCATAGACATCGTTATGAAGTTAATAATGAGTACGGAGATGTGCTGAAAAAAAACGGCATGGCTATCAGCGGTATTAATCCCGAAAGAAAATTAATTGAGATTATCGAATTGCCCGATCACCCATTTTTTATTGGAACTCAATTTCATCCGGAATTCAAATCACGACCTCTAAATCCCCACCCTCTTTTTGTAGGATTCATCAAAGCCTCAATTGGCCGATAGTGTGTTGGAGGGATAGTTTCTTGACTGTACTTGATCGGATAATATGCTATAACCTTCCTAAGAGTTCATTCAAATCAAGGGAAGGCAAGCTGTGAAAAGTTCAATCTTTTGCATGCTACTCGCGGTAAGTGTATCAAGCTGTGATAAGAATTGTAATCCGGTTGGCCCTTCTTCTTCCGGTGGCGGAGCATCTGCGAAGACTCAGGTCTGGGTTACTCCTAATATCGGGTCTGATGTTGTCAGTTTGGCAGCTAAACCTGACGAGTGGACAGAAGCGAGGTCAAAAATAGATGTAATGCAACTATATCCGGGTCAAGTTGATCAGGGCGGATGCATTATCTGCGGGAATAGCAACCTTAAGAATTTCATCGACGTTGTCCCTGGCGGAGCATTTCTCTGGTTAAACAGCCAGCAGATAGTATTTGCTTTTGAAGCTGCATCTGTTAAGGATTGGAATTGTGGGGGTAGGATGCCCGACGATAATGTAAGGTCTACTAGTAATACTATTAGGAATGTTGAAATGAATGGCGGAAGAGTTGCCTATATTGCCATGGACGAGCCATTCACGGCCATAAGGGATAACTGTGAGCAACCCCTGGATGTCACTGCGAAGCAGGTTAGATACTATATCGACCAGCTTAAGGGAATGCATCCCGGAGTGTCGATCGGTCTGATCGAACCTTATCCATATTTTAAGGCTGAAGAGATTGAAGAGATAATCTTATCCCTTGAAAGACTTGGAGTTCATCTGTCATTCTTGCATCTAGATGGTCATCGTCATGGTGCTATGGCTGATTATGATATTCCTGGGGATCTGCGAAGATTGAGGGATTTTTCACATAACCACGGCATGGATTTTGGAGTTCTTATTTGGGGTGATGACGGCGAATCGAATAGGGGTTTTGCCAGTGAGAGTATAATGACATCAGCGAGCATTAAGGCAGCTATCGATGTTCCTGACCATATCATCATTCAGAGTTGGTCTTGGAAGGGTGGCGATCCCTATGCGCCAGGAAGCAGAATATATCCTGATAATATCCCCGAAAACCAGCCCTATACCATGATGTGGCTAGTCAATGAAACGCTTGATTATTTTGGAGTGAGATAGCGTAATCTATATCCCCAATAATAAAGACCCTCGGTAAGAGGGTTTTTTATATATTTATTTATCGAGGCTGGGTTAAAATTTTAGGGCAAGCCCTGCTTCAATGCTTCTGGCTAGAAGATGTGGTCCCAGTGGATCACTACCGTAGCTTCCTTTAATTGATATGCCAAAATTTCTGTATATAAAAAAATTAACTTTTCCGGAGATCAATATCTGTTCATCGGGTATCATTCCCTGCTTATTTAATCCTGTTCTGATGTATCTTTTGGTACTTTCAACTACTAAGCGATTGAATAATCTCAGAGATAGGATAAGCTCCCCGCCCTTCACGACGAGGACATCTTCACCAAATAGATTGTTATATGGATTAGAGAGCTCATTGTTTGAATGTATATAAAGGCTATTCTTTATGTATAGACCCCCAGCAATAAATGAAATTCTCGCATGACTTTGCTTATAGGATCCAATTCCACCGCCTGCCGATAGGAAACCGGAGTGTTTTTGGGTCTGACCGTTAAGATCAAGCGAGTCTGATGCAAATAAGTCGCTATGTGCGTTGGAATAAAAATATGACATGCCGAAATCAAGATGAACCGGACCTACAGATAAAAATTGCCCCCTTGCAGATATATCAAACTCTTTGCCGGTTTTGGAGATTAGCTTTGCGCCTCCGGATATGATCCAGCCTGAGCTATCATTGCTATTTCTTGTATCTGCGGATATAGACAGCACATCGACTTTTCTAATATCTTGTCCTGGAGGATAGAAATAAGAACCCTGATTTCCTGATCCTCTGATAACTTCTACGATCAGCGTCGGGTGATTATTTTTTTTATCTTTTTCTTGAGCAGAAGCAAGTGACGGAAATATAAACGCAATTAATAAAAGGGTCATCAGTCTTTTCATTGCAGCCTCTTTAGTTGTTTAGGAACTTAATTATCTTAAATCGATCGTATATTTTAGATTTTGCTGAGTCAAGGCGATCTGTGGGTATAGTTTGAACATATCATTTATATCTTGTATAATTCATTAATAGAATAACATCGATTTTATGGTTAACTCGACCATTTATCGATAAACATATTATGACACCAACTTTAATAGTGGTAGTAGCTCTCGCGGTTGTCGTTGGCTGGCTTATCGGTATGTATAATGCCCTTATTAGGGGACGAAACAGAGTTAAGGAATCGTGGTCGGATATTGATGTCCAGCTAAAACGCAGATATGACCTAATTCCTAATCTGGTTGAGACCGTGAAGGGCTATGCTGAGCATGAAAAATCGACCTTGGATGCTGTTATCCAGGCTCGCTCTAAGGCTATGGGAGCCCAAAGCGTGAAAGAGCATGCGGAGGCCGAGAACATGCTTTCCGGAGCCCTAAAGAGCCTTTTTGCGCTATCCGAGGCCTATCCACAGCTAAGAGCCGTTGAGTCATTTGCTAAGCTTCAGGATGAGCTTTCCGATACCGAAAATAAGATACAGGCAGCCCGCAGATTCTACAACTCAAATGTTATGACTTTCAATACTCAAGTTGAATCTTTCCCGACAAATATGATTGCTGGAATGTTTAGTTTTATTAAGTCAGAATTTTTCGAATTGAAAGAAAATGCGGCCAGAGAGCCGGTGAAGGTTGGGTTTTAATCTAATTTCTGGTTTCTGAAAATTGTTATGCTAAATCCTAAAGAGTATCTGGAGAAGTTTAATCGAATGCAAGAGATAACCGTTGAGGTTACGAAAGGGCTGGGCAGGCTTATAAAGCCTGGAATGTCTGAATTTGAACTTGCAGAGGCTTATACTAGGATGCTTTCTGATAACGGCCTGAAAGACCACTGGTATCCTATATTGGTGTATGCCGGAGAGATAACAGGGAAGCCAATATCAAGGAGATTTCATCTACCATCAGCTGATGTTGCGGTCGAGGAAAATGATATTGTGATGCTGGACTCAACTCCTATTGATGGAACTGTCTGGAGCAATTGGTCGGAAACATTTCTGATTGGAAAAGACGATTTTTATCAAGCCATTATATCTGATACAGAAAAAATAGTTGATGAAACCTATGATTATCTGGCCTCAGAAGCAAAGACAGTCGGTGATATATATGATTTTTGTAATTTGAGAATAAGTAACTACGGATTACAATCACTAGATCCTCGTAATGATGTGGGGCATTCTATTTTTCAGGTGCCGGAAGGTCAAACAGTAGATAAGACTCCTATGGGCGACAGGCTTTTTATAAACGAAGAATATCGGAATAGTCCAATTGAGGGAATTATTTCAATTGAACCTCAGCTCGGAAGAATAAATCCTGCTGATGGAAAGATGTATAGTGCAAAGATGCAGAAAGTTTTTATTTGTCCTTAGTTATAATTTATTTTATGAACTTATACTCTCAAAAAGATTCTAATATTCGCAAGACATGGTTATTGATGACCGGGTTTTTTCTGTTTGTGATAGCTTTTGGCTGGCTCATCTCTTATATCTGGCAGTCGCCGGGAATTTTATATATTGCGGTATTACTGAGTATTGGAATGAACTTGGTTGCATATTGGAAGTCGGATAGTATTGCCCTTGCGATGTCGCATGCTCGTGCAATACCCCGTGAAGGAAATGAGTATGTCTATCGGATGGTTGAAAATCTTTGTATTACTGCCGGATTACCATTGCCGAGGATTTACATGATTGATTCTCCGCAAATAAATGCTTTTGCTACGGGTAGAAATCCGGAGCATGCCGCGGTTGCTATTACGACCGGAGCTATCCAGAAATTACAGAACGAGGAGCTTGAAGGCGTTTTGGCCCATGAGCTATCCCATATCGGAAATAGGGATATTCTTATCTCCACCGTTGTTGTTGTTCTTGCAGGATTAATTTCTATTCTTTCGGATATTATTTTAAGAGCTACTTTTTTTAGTTCAAATGACAGGGAAAATAAAGGAGGAGGCATTGTCCTATTAATCGGACTTATTGCCGCCGTTCTTGCTCCGATTGCTGCGACACTGATACAACTTGCCGTTTCCAGAAAAAGAGAGTTCTTAGCCGATGCATCGGGTGCCCTCCTGACCCGTTATCCTGATGGTTTGGCGAATGCCCTTGAAAAAATAGATAGCGATCAATCGCCGATGAAGTTTGCTCATAGCGGGACTGCACATCTTTTTATATCTAATCCCCTTAAGGGCAAGCAGGCTGTTAGTTGGTTTGCCAAACTTTTTTCAACCCATCCTCCGTTAGAAGAGAGGATAAAGATTTTGCGTGGGATGAGGGTCGAGCAATGAAATTACTTATTGCAACAAAGAATAAGGGTAAGATGCGGGAGATGAAGGAGTTTTTCCAAGCTGACGGCTTGGAGATTTTGTCTCTGGACGGTTTTAGTAATGTGCCAAATATCGAAGAAACCGGCAAAACTTTTGAAGAAAACGCATTACTTAAGGCGGAAACATGTTTTGAATTTTTTGGCATACCCTCTGTTGCAGATGACGGGGGACTGGAGATAGATTTTTTAAGTGGCGAACCGGGAGTGTTGTCTCGTCGTTGGCCCTCCTTTGCCGAAGCTACGGAGGGTAGACCTAGCCGTAAGAAAACTGATCAGGAATTAATAAATATCGCATTGGAAAAGTTGAGAGGAATTCCAAAAGAAAAGAGAACCGCAAGATTGAGAACAGTTGTTACATTTTACGATGGAAAAAATACTTTGAGTGAAACGGCATCTATCGAGGGATACATAACAGAAAGGCAAGAAAAGGAATGCGAGCCGGGATATCCATTCCGTGCGATATTTTGGGTGCCTGAATTCGACAAATTATTTCAGGACTTAACTCACGATGAGCATAAGATAATTAATCATCGTCGAAGGGCCTGCCTAAGCTTGGCAAAAAGGATTGGGGATTTGAAATAGCATTAGCAATTACTCAATCAGCTTGACTATTTGTGTTTTTTTGATATTCTATTTTTAGTATTTTTTATATTCGGGAGGGTATTTTGGGCAACTCAACGGTCGATAAGCTTGCGTGGATTATCGGAATTAAAAATCTTTCAAGCAGGCAGGTCGAAGGGATAAATTTATTATTAAAACAATTATCAGCATTACCGGCTGAGTCTACTAGACCTAAACTAAGATCAATACTTAATCAATCCGGTTTTACGATGGTGCTCGTTGAGGATCCCGAAGCAGATCATAGGGTTATCGGAATAGCCTGTGTGACAGTTAGCGCTACGCCAATGAGAACTACTGCCTATATCGATGACGTCGTAGTTGATGAAAAATATCGCGGGCAGGGAATAGCCAAATTAATGACCAAATATTTGATAGCAATAGCAAGAATCAAAAATGCTGAGTATGTTAGCTTAACTAGTAATCCTAATAATCCAAAGCGTGTTGTGGCGATAAAAATGTATGAAGGTCTAGATTTTAAACTAATCGGAACTGTTGGGAGTAGTAATTATTATAGATTGTATTTATAGGAGCTTAACGGCTCTTTTTTGTTTGAAGAATAACCTGTCTTACATACCATAGACGCCAACGAGGTGGAGGTATTGCAATGTGGTTAATAAATTGATAGAATCACAGCATGATTTATAGAGTTTCGATGACCGAAGAGCAGCAAGGGGATTTTTTTTATCAAGTAAAAATAACAAGTAAGTTGAGTTGGAAAGATTTAAGTAAGATTTGCGGGGTCAACGATAGGAGCTTGAGAGATTGGGCGCGAGCTAAGTATACTCCACCTCAAAGTATCATTATTATTTTATCACGAAAGTACCACATTGACTTGCCAAAAGAATATAAATTATTAAAACCTTATTGGTATGTTCAAAAAAGTGCTAGATTGGGTGGTCTCGCACGTTACAAATTATATGGTCCGCCCGGTAGTTTGGAAAGCAGAAGGGTGGGATATATTAAGGCCGTTAAAAGTGGCAAATTTACTACCAAAAAAAGTGTAAAATCTATAAAATTGTCTAGGAATTTAGCTGAGTTGGTGGGTATTCTATTGGGCGATGGAGGACTTACAAATTATCAAATCAAAGTAACCTTAGACGCAAAGACTGATTTAGTATATTCTACATATGTAGCTCGATTATTGGAAAAGGTCTTTGGAGAAAGGCCCGCTATTTATAAGCGTAAAAATATTAATGTATTGGATGTATCACTATCTGGAGTGAGCTATATAAAAGAGCTTGAACGTGTAGGTTTAAAAATAGGCAACAAGGTTAGAAATCAGGTCTCCATACCAGAGTGGATATTAAAGGATAAAAATTATTCAAGGGCATGTTTAAGGGGACTAATGGATACAGATGGTGGAGTTTATTCTCACAATCATAGTGTTGGTGGTAATAAATATCTTAATTTTGGGTTAACTTTTACAAATGCTTCTATGCCACTAATTCTAGGAGCTAAGAGAATTTTAGAGGAAAATAGTTTAAAAGTTTTTATGCCCAGAGAACGTAATTTATATATTTACAGTTTTAAACAAATAGGACAATATTTTAAGATAATTGGATCAAGTAACAATAAGCATTTAGAGAGATTTAGGGAATATATAGATTATAGTGTAAAACATAAGCGATAAAGGAGGGGTGTACCGAATGGTAAGGTACCCGCTTGGAAAGCGGGCGCTCGCAAGGGCTTGCAGGTTCGAGTCCTGTCCCCTCCGCAGTTGGATAAAACCCGCCTTAAGGCGGGTTTTATAGGTATTAGTTGACATCTCTTGCTAGAGGTATATCTTTATTGTTAACTAGGTTCCTTGACAGTTGAAATGAGGATAGAATGCTGAAAAAGCTGGTCATTCTTTTGATTAGTATTTTTGTGTTATCTACAGTTAATGCAAGCGCTCAATTTGGAAAAAATAGAGTCGTCAATCGCAAACTGGATTGGCAAATATATCATACGGAGCATTTTGGCATCAGGCATTATTTTGACCTGAAAGACCCCAAGCAATATGAAAATATGAGAAGTTTGGTGGCTCTTCTGGAGAGCCAGTATCCGTGGTTCGGTAGTGCGGGAGTATTTGACCATGAGGTCAAAGAAGAACTACCGGTTGTTGTATATGAAACTCATAGCGATCTTGAAGGAAGTTCCTTAGCGGATCCTTTCATACCGGAAGGCGTGGGAGCTTTTGTTGAATGGGCGCAAGTGAGAATGGTTGCTAAAGCCGATTTTGATCCGCAGTTGCTTAAACGCATTGTTACCCATGAGTTAGCCCATCAATTCCAGATGAAAATTCTTAAGCGCGGGTTAAAGGAGATGCTTAATATTGCCAGTCTCCCCAACGGTTTCATTGAGGGCGGAGCGGAATATCTGACTGGCTTGAGGCTCCCGCATACGAGAGATGACATACGTGACAGGTTGATGAGAATGATGGCTTCAGATATCCATAATTTACCATCATGGGAAGATTTGGTTAGAGATAGGGCTAACGGATATGTGGCCTGGAAAATGGTTTATGATTTTCTTGATGCTGAATTCGGTCCGGGTACCGGGATTAAATTCCACGTTCAAGCGATTAAAGGCGAAAAAGACCTTGGATTATCGATTTATAGATTAAGCAAGGGAAAGCTTGGCAATCCTACCAAGAATACTGAACTGTTCAATCAGGAATTTTTTAACTATTACAACGATAAATATGAGCTTGATCGTGCGAGCCGTCCCAAGCCCTATCAGAATACCGATAATTTCAAAGGCCGTAATGTTACACCCCTTGAGCATCCCTACCCTATATCTTCAGCGGTTCGCTGCTCGTCCAATGGCAATCAGTTTGCTGCTTTTACTTATCAGAAATATGGCGTTGCACTTGTAACCTTCCCGATTCCAGAAGAAATTTTATATTCCGAGGATATCAACGATAAGCTGACCGACAGGAAAGCTAAGTTTGACGAGAAGAAATTGAATCGCGATAACGGCAAAAAGGTTATCGTAAACCTTACGCCCCAGATGGTGCCGGTTCCCTACGAATATCTACTCTCTCCGTTCGAAGTTTGGCCCAAAAATGGAACGCATCTGGCATGTTCAAGTGACGGCAGGATTGCTTTTTTTGCAAGAACCGGCCGTGATCACATGCTGTATATTATTGAGAATAAAGAAGGCGGTAAGATTCTTCATAAAATTGCGCTCGATGTAAATCAGGGGTTCTCGCCTTCATTCAGCCCCGACGGTAAGAGGATATATTTTTCGGCGATGTCGCATGCTGTTGCCGATATTTATGTTATTGACTTGGAGAGTAGAGAAGTCACAAACCTGACCGATGATTATAGGTATGATACTGCTCCTGTGGTTTCTCCTGATGGTACGCAGGTGGTTTATGTAGGGAATGACGGCGATTTCAATCATCTGTTCATGCTTAATCTCACGGACGGGTCAAAAAAACAGATTACTTTCAACAGGTACAACGACAGTTCACCGAGCTGGTCGGATGACGGAACGCAGATAGTTTTTACTTCGGATCAGAAAGACAAGATTTGGAACCTCTATACTTTGGACCTTGCCCAAAATACGCGGACTCAATGGTGGATTCCGTTCTTCGGCGGCATTGAGACGCCGATGTATGCATTTGGCGTCACAGATAAGGTTTACTTAATCGTTTACCGTAATGATGATACTTTCCATGGGCAAGTATACCCGAATTATGAAATTTTTGAAGAAAAACTGAAGGCTCCTGTCAGTGTTGAGCCTATAGTTGACAACAAAGAGTCGAATGTATACTCATTTAATTCTGATGAATTCTTCGACGTACAGCTTGACCCCAACCAGACGCAAGTTAAAACCAAACCTCCGGAAGATTGGATGTTCGATGGCGGAGATTTATATCTTGGTGGCAATACGATCTGGGGCATGTTTGGAAGAAGTTATCTAAGCTTTACGAATTTCATGGAAACGAAAAGACACATGTTTCAGTTTGCTTCTTATGGAAGCTTCTTCAGAAATATTGAATATGCATACGTTAATCAGGAAAATCGTTTAGGTAAGGGTCTTTTAGTGAAATATAACAGTTATCCCCTGTATTTTGATTTCTATGATTTCAGCGAAGGCAGGCCCGATAATTTCCTAATAGAAAATGCTCGCTGGAACGAGAAGAGTGTAACTGTATTCGGGCAGTATCCATTCAGCAAGTGGACTAGGGTAGAGCTTTTTACGGGCTTTCGTTCGGTTAAGTATGATCTCGGCGGTCTTACGCCGGAAGTGTTTAATGAATTTGAAGATCTTTTCTCTGATACAGACAAACAGCTTTTCAGGATAATGAACAGGGCGAGCGGTCCTAGTTTGCCTATTGGAATTGCGATTGTGCGGGATACCGTAGGTTCTCGCAGTGCTCATCCTTTCCATGGGAATGCTTTAAGGGCAGAAGTCTTAGTAGCTCCGCCTCTGGGGGGAAGTTCCAAGAAATATGTTACTGCTTCTGCGGAAGCCCGTGTTTATCGGCATTTAGGCGCCTCTTCCTTGCTTGCATTGAGAGGTGAGCTTAAGACTACTAGTCGCGAAAGCGGGGAAATCATTGTTACCGGTGGTGCTGATAGGTTCCGTGGCAGGGATTGGGGAAGTGTTATAGGGAATCAGCTGGTTTATGGCAGTGTAGAATTGCGCTTTCCATTGGTTGACGCTCTTGTTTTTCCTGGTGGTGTGGGAGTTGGTCCGTTTCGTGGATTGTTTTTCGCAGATGCCGGCATAGCCAGATTCAGCAATGAGAATTTCCCGGCACAGAAAATAACTGCTTACGGTGCGGGTATTGAGTTCAAGCCTTTTCAGGTTATCTGGGCAAGAAGAAATGGTAAAATGGTGCCCAGTTTCTATATCACTTTTGGATGGTAGGATTATAAATCCTATATCAAAAAAGCTTCTCTAGAATGAGAAGCTTTTTAAATTATGTTTTTTGCGCCTTGATTTAAAAAGATATAAGGAATAGAGTGATGATAAATAAGTACATTGAAATAAGGATAAGGCAATGGCGAAATTGGTCGGATTTTTGATGTTCTTCGGATTACTTATGCTTATGTCGGTTGGGGCAAGGGCTCAAGATGTTGATGGAGCCGATGTTCCTGAAATACCCGACGTTTCTGGTTGGAAAACATTCTCAGGTTCTAATATAAGCGCCGGATTACCTAATTTTGGTATGTATTATTTGGGACTGGATATTACCTATCAAAATCCTGTTGATAAAAATGAGTTTGTCAGGCAGATAAGAATCATAGTTCCGTTTGTTGCTGTTAAGAGTTCTAAAACTATGGATAGAAATTCTTATGATGCGGCAATTACGTACGTTACTGATGGTGAGGAAAGAGACCTTTTGAAAACTGGCTTGAAAGAATCGGATTTAATTTTATGCATAAGATGGAAGATTAAGAAAGATGTAAACAGGAATACCGATGCTCTTGACGGGGAAAATGAAATTTGGTTTTTTACCGCATTCGGAAATCGGATATACTCTCGTAATCGTAAGATAACAGTGGATACGCTTAGTGAGAGGCCGAAAGGACGGAAAGGACGGCTGATAAACGTAGGTAAGAAGTATTCTCTAAGCCAAGAAGCTTACTATGCCAAAGAATTGCCTCATTCAATTATGATAATTGTGTCAAAAGGCCTGAAGGAGGGTAAATAAAATGAATCTCAAAAACAGCGTTTTGTTTGCATCATTTCTAATTCTTGGCCAGTTATTTATTCTCACTGGTTGTGCAGGCAACCCGAAGACTAGAGCTGCCAACGATGCAAGAAAATCTGCGCGTGTTACTTATCTTTCTGAGCTTGCTGTACCCGGCTGCGAAGGCGAGAAGATCAAGCCCAAAGGCGACTTGAAGGCATATGTCGAAGATCAGCTTTCGCATTATGGATTTTTTGTCGATAAGGATGAAAAAAAGATTCTTGAGCGGTGCAAAACAGTAGGAGCAGCCAGTAATTTCTTTACGAAATTCTGGTTCTTCAGGGATCCAGACAAATCAACGCCGGAAAATGAATACAAGAATATCATAGATGAGAGAATCGCCGATATTAAAAATGAAATTTTATTTAATGATATGTATGTCGCTGGAACCAGGTTCGCTCCAAATGGCGGATTGAAAGGCGATATGGCTCATGTATATCTTCTACGTGGGAATAATAGTTATAAGGTCAAAACAGGTCATCTTAACAGGCTTGCCGATTTAATGGCTTGGGTTTATTTTGATGTAAATCAGCGTCCGTTGTATGTCTTCCTTTTCTACAACAAGGGTGGCGGTTATCGGCTTTTCCGAAGTCATCAGACAATGGATAGCTATGAGGGGCTTCTCGAAGTCCTAAGGGAACTCTCTAAGTTTAGTCCGGTCAACGAGGAAGATTATCGGGAGGTTTATAATGAGCTGATAAGAAATGATCCGGAATATATATTCCGCTTTGCCATCAACCGTTTCTCTTATTATGAGGACGTCAAATTAGACAAGGTTCTTTTTCCGCCGACTCCGGAAGTGATTACCGCTAAAATGATCCAGCCTCAAATTTTGGGGCGTCCGGATATACCGAGCGATATGAAAATGGTTTTTGGTCCCCGTGTTGCGACCATACTCGGCCGGTTTATACTGGTATATGACGGAAACAGATATACGGCGAGGCTTGTTGTAGATGTCGGAGATATTGATTGGGAAGATTTGGGAGAAAGGCTTAGCGCGACATTTGATTTAAGCATTGAATTTACAAACGAAGAAACAAGAGAAAGCAAAGTTTTTTATTCCGGTTTAGCTTTAAATATGACAAGAAAAAATTATGAAAATGTGAAAGGAGCTAGCCGACCGCTAGATTTGGGCGGGTTGGTGAATCATGAAGAGGGGGCAGGTATCAATCTGACAATCTCCGATTTTATAAAAAAACTTACCTCTGGCAACTATAGCGTTAAAATTGAACTGGTTAACAAAAGGACATTTAAGTCGAATCTGTGGTTTACTAAAATTAAAGTAAAATAAATTCCCTTATGGGAATTTTTTTTGTAAAAAACAGACTTCTGGTTTTACATATTATACAAGTGCGATAATGATTTTTGACTTAAGGTGGATTAACTCGTATACTAAAAACCTGATTTTTAACAATAGGGAGCGTGATATGTGCGGAGTTTTTGGAGCTTCATCGGTTGGGTATTGTCCGGATTTAGTGCGCGAGGTTGTACTTGGATTGTTTGATAATCAGCACAGAGGACAAGAAAGCGCAGGCTTAGCTTGGAGTAACGGAAGTTTGGTTTGGGTTAAAAAAGATTATGGTCTGGTAGCCGATGTTTTTAAGGAAAGTGACATTTTAGATATTAGTTTAGATGCGCCTACTATGCTTATCGGTCAAACTAGATATGCTACGAGCAAACCAAGTAAGGCACTTACAAAGGGTAAATCCAGCATGCTAATTCCACCTCAATTTACCGAAGTTTTGGAATTAGGAAAGATTGCCTTAGTACATAATGGAAACATACCATCACTAGATGCAAAGATAAAAGAGTTAGAAGCATTGGGGGTCGTCTTTAACAGAGATTCAAATACCGATATCATTGATACTGAATATATGTTGAAAAAAATAATTTATCTTGCTGAACATTGTGGTAATGATTTAGTTTCTGCTGTTGAGCAATTTATTAAAACGACTGAGGGATCATTTTCTGCCGCTCTTATTTATCGAAAAGGAGTTATTGTTTTTCGGGATGGTTACGGTAATCGGCCAATGTTTTGGTTTAAAGATGATAAGGATACTGTATTCTTTTCATCGGAAACATGCGCCCTGGATAATCTGGGAGAGTCAATCAACATGCTAAATGCCGGTGATATCCTATTGCTACCTTCGGATTTGAGTCTTGGATATAGATTAAAATTGATTTCAGTTGGTGCGAGGAGGCAAGAATTAGCCCAATGTGATTTTGAAGATTTATATTTGGCCAGACCATCCAGCAGAACGTTTGGTGATGTACATACCCGTGATTTTAGGGAGGAGATTGGTGCAGAATTAGCAAGATTATTTCCTGTAAGTGATGCAGACTTCGTGTCATTTGTTCCTGAATCGGGACTTTATTATGCAAGAGGATTTCATTTATTTTCGGGTCTTCCCTTTCAATTTATTTATGAGAAAAACTCCTATGTTCAGGGGCGGGCATTTATTAGCCCTACTCCCGAGGATAGGGCGGTATACTCACAGATAAAAAATAAATTAGTAAGACATGTAGTTAGACATAAAAAGATTGTTTTAGCTGACGACTCAATAATAAGAGGTGATACCATTAGGTTAAAAATAAAAGAATTGAAAGATGCTGGAGCATTGGAGGTGCATTTAAGAATTGGTTCACCACGATTTGTAAATCCCTGCCATTACGGAATCGACACACCTACTAGAAGTGAATTGATCTCAGCTCAAATGTCCGATGAAGCGATAAGGATATATCTCGGCGCCGATTCATTAAAATTTACTCCGCTGGACTCGCTTAAGACTGTTCAGGCGAAATGTGGTTATGATCCTAATGATTTTTGCAAAGCATGTTATACCGGTATTTATCCGATTCCCCTTATATAGTACGGGGCTTACCCCGCCCTTGAAAATTGATTTTCAAGGGCGGGGTTTTCTTTTCCACGAAATGATATAATATAATCACCGATGGAAGATAATGTTTCAAAAATAAAGGAACGGCTTAATGTTGTGGATATAATCTCCGGTTATATCAAGGTTCAGAAGTCGGGCATAAACTTTAAGGCCAGATGCCCCTTTCATAATGAAAAAAGCCCTTCTTTTTATATTTCTCCTGAACGTCAGATATGGCATTGTTTCGGTTGTCAAAAAGGGGGCGATATGTTTAGTTTTGTTAAAGAGATAGAGGGAATAGAATTTCCTGAAGCCTTAAGAATACTTGCCCAAAGAGCGGGAATAAAACTGGAAGAATTTAAATCAGCAGTTCAAGATAAGAGAGGAGTGCTATTTGAAATTTGTGAAACTGCATCAAGATTTTTTGAAAAACAACTTTATCAGTCTCCGGCCGGAAAAAAGGCATTGACATATTTAAAAGACAGGGGATTAAAAGATGAAACAATTAAAGAATTTCGTTTGGGTTTTGCTCCTGATGATTGGCATTCTCTATCTAACTTCCTTCGAGATTGTGATTTCAGAGATGAAGACATTATCAATTCGGGTGTTGCCATTAGGAGAGAAGACGGTAGCGACATGTATGATCGGTTCAGATCAAGAATTATTTTTCCAATTTCCAGTATAAATGATCAGGTGGTCGGTTTTACCGGTCGAGTTTTTAATATTAATCCGCAATCCGGAATTCGTAATTCTGAATCTGAACAAGCCGCCAAATACATAAATACTCCTCAAACCGCTATTTATGATAAGAGTCGCGTTCTCTATGGTCTTAATAAGGCAAAAACTGAAACAAGGCATGCGGACCGGTGCCTACTTGTGGAAGGAAATATAGATGTTATAATGTCTTATCAAGCTGGAGTGAAAAATGTAGCAGGTACCTCAGGTACCGCTCTCACTCCAAGTCACCTGCAACTTTTGCAGAGATATACGAATAATCTCGATTTTTGCTTCGATACTGATCAGGCTGGATTGGTTGCTACCCGGAGAGGTATAGGGCTGGCTTTAAGCCAGAATTTTAATATTAAAATAGTTCACCTCAACGAACCGGGATGCAAGGATCCGGCTGATTATGTCAAAAAATTGGGTATTAAGTGGTCAGAGCTTGCCGGGTCCGCAAAGCCGGTGATTGATTTCTATTTTGATAAGCTTAGTGCAGATTTGGATTTAGCTACCGTTGAGGGAAAGAAGGCGATGATTGCCAGTTTGGCACCTTTGATAAAAAGACTGTCGAGCAGTGTTGAAAAATCGCATTGGGTTTCCAGATTGTCATCAGCATTTAAGACGAAAGAAGAAGCTATAGAGACCGATATTAATAACGCAAAGGATGACCTAGTCTCTTATATTGAAAATCGGGTCGTACTGGATAGGGTCAATCAAGATACTCAACGGATCGGAACGGGTAAGGACGATATGCTGAGTGAAGCGCTCCTTGCAGTGATAATTAAAGAACCGGCTCTTTTTACCAAAAATATAGGGGAAGTTAAAATAGAATTACTGGATCCTGCTACGGCTGAGATAATAAACCGTCTAAAGGAAAGGAGTATTAAAAATTTTAATTTTAATGATTTTATAAGTGGTTTTAATGATGAGAAAAAAATGAAACTTGAATTTGCCCATCTTAGGTCTCAGGAGCTATTTAAGGAATTTGATGAGAAGAACCTGATGGACGAATTCATCTATATAAAAAGTAAAATTGAACAGAAGGCGGTTGTTGCCCAACTCACCGTACTGGAAATGGACATTAAGGCTGCCGAAGCTGCTAAGGATAAAAATAAGATACTGGAATTGCTTAATAAGTTTAGTGAATTAACTAAAGAATTAATTAAACCTTCTCAAAAATAAATTATGTCCAAATCGAAAAAGGTCAAGAAGTATAAAAGAGTAAAGAAATTTAAAAAAGTCCGTAAGATTAAAAAGCTAAAGAGGCGTGTGAGGATTGTTGTTTTGAAAAAAACAAAAAAGTTAAAGAAGTATTCAAAGTCCAGGGAATCCTCAAAAAAAGGTGTTATAACCGAAGAGGCAGTATTGGCGTTAGTAGAAAAAGGCCGTCATCGCGGTTTCGTTACTCAAGCTGAGATAATAAATCATTTTCCGGGACTTGAAAAAGACATAGCCGGATTGGAAATGCTGTATGATAGGCTGGAATCCGCGAATATCAATATTATCGAATCAAGCCGTGTTTTTGAAGAAGACAAGGTTAGGGAATATGACGAGAAGAAAAAGATAGAGTTGGAATTCGAAGGAGGCTCTGTTTCGGATTCTGTGCAGATGTATCTCAAAGAAATAGGAAGATATCCGCTTCTTTCGAGTGAGGAGGAAGTTGATTTGGCAAAAAAAATTGAAAAGAATGATGAGTCGGCCCGTCAGAAATTAGCCGTATCTAATCTTAGACTAGTAGTTTCAATCGCCAAAAAATATGTAGGCCGGTCAGCGAATTTAACCTTGCTAGATTTAATACAGGAAGGAAATATTGGTTTATTTAAAGCTGTCGAGAAGTTTGATTACAAGAGGGGATATAAATTTTCTACCTATGCTACTTGGTGGATTCGTCAGGCTATTACTCGCGCTCTTGCTGATCAGGGAAAAACAATCCGTATTCCAGTACATATGGTTGAAACAATTAATAAATACCAGCAGGTTGTCAGACGTCTGGTTCAGGATTTGGGACGAGAACCCTTGGCTGAAGAGATTGCTGCTGAGATGGGAGTCGAAGTTGATAAGATTAGATATATTCAAAAAATTTCTCAGGATACTATTTCTCTCGAGGCTCCCGTCGGACAGGATGATGAGGATAGTGCCCTTGAA